>Ga0233398_1000186_pt1 | contig 42139 bp, 31 predicted proteins | sample 38DmetaG_FD_182697 | JGI IMG/M metagenome (GOLD analysis project Ga0233398, IMG submission 182697) | Seawater microbial communities from Monterey Bay, California, United States - 38D | ecosystem: Environmental > Aquatic > Marine > Coastal | place: USA: California | collected 2016-10-02
GCGAATATACTTCACATGGGCATTGTGGAATTATTCACGACAATGACGTAGATAATGACGCAACTTTAGTAAATATTGCAAAACAAGTCATCTCACATGCAAAAGCAGGTGTAGATATGGTTGCTCCATCAGGAATGATGGATGGCACTATAGATATGATTCGTCAATCTTTAGATAATACAGGTTTTCCGAATTTACCAATAATGGCATATTCAGTAAAATATGCCTCTGCTTTTTATGGTCCTTTTAGAGATGCAGCAGATTCTGCACCTACTTTTGGTGACAGAAAAACCTATCAAATGGATCCATCAAATAGAGATGAAGGAATGCGTGAAGCTAATTTTGATGATCAAGAAGGAGCAGATATTTTAATGGTAAAACCAGCTTTATCTTATTTAGATATTATTAGAGATTTAAAAAATAATTTTGATAGACCTATAGCATGTTATAATGTAAGTGGAGAATATGCAATGGTTAAAGCAGCTTCAGAAAAAGGTTGGATTGATGGTGAAAAAGTAATGATGGAAAGTTTACTGTCAATGAAAAGAGCTGGAGCAGACATCATCATCACCTATTTTGCAAAAGAAGCTTCAAGAGTACTAAAGACTAAAAACTAAAGATTAACAACTAGCGAAGAATGAGCTTTAAAAAATCAGAAAAACTATATCAAAAAGGATTAACACATTTAGTTGGTGCTGTAAATTCACCTGTTAGAGCATTTGCTTCTGTGGGTGGAAATCCGTTGTTTATTAAAAAAGCAAAAGGCAGTAAGATTATAGATGTAGATGGTAATGAATATGTAGATTTAGTCTTGTCTTATGGCCCAATGATTTTAGGTCACAGACATAAATCCGTAGAAAAAGCAGCAAAAAAAGCATTAAAAAATGGCTATTCTTTTGGGGCTTCTACAGAAAATGAAATTACACTTGCAAAAATAGTGTGTGATGCTTTTCCTGGAATGGATAAAGTCCGTTTTGTAAACTCAGGAACAGAAGCTGTTTTAAGCGGAATACGTTTGGCAAGAGCTTTTACAGGAAAAGACAAAATTATTAAGTTTTCAGGTTGTTATCATGGTCATCAAGATGCATTATTGGTGGCAGCTGGTTCTGGTTTAGCTACTTTAAGTTTACCTGGTTCTAAAGGAGTTCCTGAAGGTGCTGTAAAAAATACTTTAATAGCGGAGTATAATAATTTAGAGAGTGTACAAGCGCATTTTGATAAATACGATGACATTGCAGGAGTAATTATCGAACCAGTAGGTGGAAATATGGGAGTTGTGATTCCTCAAAATAATTTCTTAAAAGATTTAAAAGAATTATGTAAAAAAAACGGGGCTGTTTTAATTGCTGATGAAGTAATGACTGGTTTTCGTTCTAAATTTGGTGGAGCACAAGAAGTACTTGGAGTAGAAGCAGATATTACATGTTTAGGTAAAGTGATTGGTGGAGGTTTCCCTGTTGGGGCTTATGGAGCTAGAAATGAAATAATGAAAAACGTAGCTCCTCTTGGAGGTATGTATCAAGCAGGTACTTTATCTGGAAATCCAATAGCAATGGCTGGAGGAATATCAACATTAACAGAGTTAAAAAGACAAAATCCTTATGAGTTTTTTGATGAAATGGGATCTAAAATTGAAATGATTCTATTAGATGCAGCAAAAAAATACAATGTTGATTTATCTTTAAATAGATTTGGTTCTATGATGAATCCATTTTTCACGAAAGTTAAGGTTACAAATTTTGAACAAGCACAAACTTCTGATACAGAAAAATTTGCAGTTTTCTTTTGGGAGATGATTAATAACGGAGTGTTTTTACCTCCAAGTCAATTTGAAGCTTGGTTTTTATCCTCAGTATTAAGTAAAAAGGATATAAAAATATTTGAAAAGGCAACAAATAAAGCAATGCAAAAAGTTGCTTCTAGTTTTTAGCTATTTACTTTTAGAATGATATTATGAGGAATTTTAGAAAGTTAAAAATTTGGGAACAAGGTATAGAAATTGTTAAGGCAATATACTTGCTTTCTGAAAATTTGCCTTCTAAAGAAAAATTTGGATTAAGAAGTCAAATTACTAGAGCTGCTGTTTCAATTCCTTCAAATATAGCTGAAGGTTGCAGTAGAAATAGTGAGATTGAATTTAAGCGATTTTTAGAAATTGCGATGGGTTCACTTTTTGAAGTTGAAACACATTTAATTATTATCAATCAATTAAATTTAATAAAATCAGAAGATTTAAAGTCAATTTTTGAATTGGTTGCAGTAGAAGGTAAGATGTTTAATGGTTTAATAAATACAATAAAAAATAGCTAAAAGCCAAAGCCAAAAGCTAAAAGCCAATAGCCAAAAGCTATAATATGATTAAAAACGATTTATTTTTAAGAGCATTAAAAGGAGAAACAGTAGATAGACCTCCAGTTTGGATGATGAGGCAAGCAGGTCGTTATTTGCCTGAATTTATGAAGATTAAAGAAAAATATGATTTCTTTACACGTTGTCAAACTCCTGAGTTAGCATCAGAAATTACAGTGCAGCCAATTCGTAGATATGGAATGGATGCAGCTATTTTATTTTCAGATATTTTGGTTATTCCACAAGCCATGAATATTGAAGTGGAAATGAAACCAAATTTTGGTCCTTATTTGCCAAACCCTATTCGAAATCAAAAAGATTTAGATTCAGTTATCATTCCAGATATACAAGGCTCTTTGGGTTATGTGATGGATGCTATTAAAGCAACCAAAGAAAAGCTGAATGATGAAATTCCTTTAATTGGCTTTGCTGGATCACCTTGGACAATTTTATGTTATTGTGTGCAAGGTCAAGGTTCTAAGAATTTTGATAAAGCAAAACAACTTTGTTTTACAAATCCGATACTAGCACATTCATTATTGCAAAAAATTACTGACACAACTATTGCTTATTTAAAAGAAAAAGTTAAAGCAGGAGTTAATGCAGTTCAAGTTTTTGATTCTTGGGGAGGTATGTTATCTCCAACAGATTATCAAGAGTTTTCTTGGCAATACATTCAGCAAATTATTAATGCTTTAAAAGATGAAGCTCCAGTAATTGCTTTTGGTAAAGGGTGTTGGTTTGCACTCAATGAAATGTCTAAATCAGGAGCTTCTGCTTTGGGTGTAGATTGGACTTGTTCTGCAAGAAATGCTCGTTATTTATCAGGAGGAAAAATTACATTACAAGGTAATTTTGATCCATCAAGATTATTTTCATCACCAAAAGAAATTAAAAAAATGGTGACACAAATGATAAATGAGTTTGGTAAAGATAGATACATTGTTAATCTAGGTCATGGAATTCTACCAAATATTCCTGTTGAAAATGCGAAAGCATTTGTAGATGCTGTAAAAGAATATAAAGTCTAAATTCATGTCTTTTAAGGATTTGATAAAAACCATAAAAATTGGTCAAGTAAAACAATTGATCATTTGGTTTTTTAAACATCCTTTCTTTTTAGTAGCTACTGTTTATGCTACTTTAATAACGATAAGAATTGCTCAGAGAGAGTTTCCAGGTATACATGGTAAACATAATAAAGCAAATGCTTTTAGACATGCTTTATGGAATGTACTCATAGCAAAAAAGTGTAAAAGATTTAGTAATCATTTACCAAAAGTGATGAATTGGACTACAACTTTTACAAATTGGCATGAAGATTTTCTGAAAAACGAAGATCTACCACGTTTTATGGATTTACATAATAATGAAATTGGTAGAAAATTATTTGTAGCTTGGAAAGATCAAAATACTGAAAGTCTGGTAAAACTGTTAAAAGTAGAGTTGTCTAATGCAAAGAAAATATCTAAGCTTAATAATCTTAATCAAATTGAGAATTTGGTATTTTTGGAAGACTAATTCAATAATAGTATGATTAAAAATATCATTTTAGGAATAAAAGAATATAGTGGAGTTTTTGGTTTAATTTCTAAACTTAAACTTTGGAAATACTTTTTTATTCCTATGATAATAAGTCTTGTAACCGCAATTTTAATTGGTGTAGAAGCTTATGCTTTATCAGATAATGTTGGCAGTTTTATTTCAAAAGCATGGATTTGGGAATGGGGTAAAGAAACTTTTACAAGTATTAGTAACTTTATTGGAGGTGCCATTGTTTTAATTATTGGTTTAATTTTATATAAACATATTGTAATGGGTTTATCTGCACCTTTTATGAGTCCTGTTTCAGAAAAAATCGAAAAACATTTTTATGGAGATGTTTCTTATAAGCATAGAAATACAACTAATACAGAGCAATTAATAAGAGGTTTAAGATTAAATATTAGAAACTTAATTAAAGAGTTACTTATTTCTTTACCTATTTTATTATTAAAATTTATACCAATTGTAAATATATTTTCTACTCTTTTATTGTTTTTAGTTCAAGCTTATTATGCAGGTTTTGGAAATATAGATTATACTTTAGAGCGCCATTTAAAGTATAAAGAAAGTATAGAATTTGTCTCTAAAAATAAAGGATTTGCAATAGGTAATGGAATTGTTTTTATGTTGTTTTTGTTAATACCTATTGTGGGTATCATCATTGTTTTACCACTTTCTGTAACAGCTGCATCTACTAAGACATTAAAATTAATTCATGGAAAAACAGAACTAGTTTATGAAAAATAAATTTTATACATATATAGAAAGTCTTCAAGATACCATAACCTCAATATTAGAAAAAGTAGATGGTAAAGCAACTTTTCAAGAAGATATTTGGAAAAGAGAAGAAGGTGGTGGAGGTAGAACTAGAGTCATTGAAAATGGTGCTGTTTTTGAAAAAGGAGGTGTAAATATATCAAAGGTTTTTGGAGAATTGCCTGAACCATTAAGAAAACAATTTGGGGTAAAAGAAGGCGATTTTTTTGCTTGTGGTTTAAGTTTAGTTTTGCATCCTAAAAATCCTTTTGTACCCACAGTTCATGCAAATTGGCGTTATTTTGAAATGTATGATGAAGCAGGAAATATTGTTACACAATGGTTTGGTGGTGGTCAAGATTTAACACCTTATTATTTGTTTGATGAAGATGCAATTCATTTTCATACAGTTTGTAGAAATGCTTGTGATAAACATCATCCAGAATTTTATCCAAAATTTAAGGAAACTTGCGATAACTATTTTTGGAATACACATAGAAATGAAGCTCGTGGAATTGGTGGTTTGTTTTTTGATTATTTAAAAGAGACTGAAGAGTTCTCTATAGCAGATAGATATAATTTTGTTACAGAAGTTGGCAATAGTTTTTTAGAAAGCTATGTACCTATTGTTGAAAAACGAAAACAAATTTCTTTTAACAAAAAGCATAAAGATTGGCAAGAGGTAAGAAGAGGTAGGTATGTAGAATTTAATTTGGTTCATGATAGAGGAACTTTATTTGGTTTAAAAACTAATGGAAGAATAGAAAGTATCTTAATGAGTTTACCACCAATTGTACAATGGAAATACAATCATCATCCAGAAGAAAACTCTGAAGAAGCAAAACTTATACAAGTGCTTAAAAACCCTAAAGTTTGGATATAAAAAAAGGCTACAATAGTGTAGCCTTTTTCTTTTATCATGTAATAGATTAAAAACTAATAACAGCTTCTAAAACATAACCACTTACATCTGTACCAGATAAAACTGCAGGTGTCCAAGCATTTGGAGACCAAGCACCCATGTCAGAATTGTAAGATTGATTCATCATTTCAAATTTCATTAATATATTCTTTGTCATAAACCAACTTACACCAAAATTAGTTCTATTTATTTTTTGTGTATTTGGCTGATTTGCTCCAGAAGCATAATCTCTATTTCCTTTTACAGAATTGAATCTACCTCCTAAATAAAATTGGTTTTTTGTACCAAATCTATAGATAACTTCTGTACCAAATTGAGTAAACTTTCCATCATTATTTCCTTCAGCTTTACTTCCTTTACTAACTTCATAAATTCCAAATAACTCAAAATTATTGTACTTAATAAATGGGTTAAATTGATAAGAGAAATTTTTATTAAATCCTGGATTAAAACGTCCAGCAAAGTCTCCACCTTCAACTAAATTACCATTATTGTTGTAGTTTATTTTAAAGTAAATTTAATAAGCATTGTAAGCTTAGCTTATGACATTTGTCATAATTCTGTTTTATAAAGAAGTTGAGCGAATTATATCATTTTAAAATAATGATATTGTGTAATTTATGTTTTTATGAATTTTAGAAATAATCAATTTTTATGTTTTAAAGTTTTAAGGCTTGTTTCTATTAAATAATTCATAATAATTTCAACTTTTTAGTAATTTTGAATATGATTATGATAATGAAAAACCCTTATATTTATTGATAATGTAAATATGTAGTGTTTTAATTTTGTTAAAAAAGATACTTAAATAACTAAATGAGGCTAAATTTTAGTATTTTTGCATTTCAAAAAAAATCGACTGTAAAATGGCAAGATTTGAATTAAAACTACCTAAAATGGGTGAAAGTGTTGCTGAAGCAACTATAACTTCTTGGTTAAAAGAAGTTGGAGATACTATAGAATTAGATGAGGCTGTTGTAGAAATTGCAACAGATAAAGTAGATTCTGAAGTGCCTAGTGAAGTAGAAGGAACTTTAATTGAAATTTTGTTTGAAAAAGATGCAGTTGTTGGTGTAGGTGAAACCATTGCAATTATAGAGACAGAAGGTGAAGGAAGCTCAGAAGATAATGTGCAAGAAAAGTTAGCAGAGACTAAAGGTAATGTTGAGGCTAGTGATATCCAAGAAGTAGAAAAAACTATTGAAAAAGCTGTAGAAGTAAAAGCGACACCAATAGCTAAAACTTCTGACTCTGGTAAATTTTATTCACCTCTAGTTAGAAATATTGCTGAAACAGAAGGCGTTTCTATGGATGAACTAGAAGCTATAATTGGTTCTGGTAAAGATGGCAGAGTTACTAAAGATGATATTCTAGGTTATTTAGAGAATAGAGGTTCTTCTGCAAAGGCTTCAACAGTTCAACAAGAGAAGCCTATAGTTGTTGAGGTTAAGAAAAATGAACAAAAACCAGTTGCTAAAGCTGCACCTGTATCTGTTAATGGTGGTGATGAAATCTTAGAAATGAGCAGAATGGGTAAATTAATTGCTAAGTATATGGTTGATTCTGTACAGACTTCTGCACACGTACAATCATTTATAGAAATTGATGTTACTAATATTGTTAAATGGAGAAATAAGGTAAAAGATGCTTTCTTTAAAAGAGAAGGAGAAAAATTAACTTTTACTCCGATTTTAATGCAAGCTGTTGCTTCTACTATTAAGAAGTATCCATTAATTAATATTCAGGTTAAAGGCGATAGTATTGTTAAAAAGAAGAATATAAATTTAGGTATGGCAGCTGCTTTACCAGATGGAAATTTAATAGTACCTGTAATAAAAAATGCAGATCAGCTAAATTTAGTGGGTATGACTAAATCTGTTAACGATTTAGCAAATAGAGCAAGAAATAATGCTTTAAAACCAGACGAAATTCAAGAAGGTACTTATACTGTAACTAATGTAGGTAGTTTTGGTTCTGTTATGGGTACTCCAATTATTAATCAACCGCAAGTAGCTATTTTAGCTTTAGGTGCTATTAGAAAAGTACCAGCTGTTATCGAAACTCCAGAAGGAGATTTTATTGGAATTAGACAAAAAATGTTTGTATCTCATTCTTATGACCATAGAGTAGTAAATGGAGCATTAGGAGGTATATTTATAAAAACATTAAAAGAAACTTTAGAAGCTTGGGATGTAAACCAAGATTTTTAAATAACAATCATTTGAATTAATAAAAAAAAGCTCAGATTTATCTGAGCTTTTTTATTTTCAAATCAAATTCAGGTTAGATTTTAATAAATTTTTAAAGCTAAGCTAGCTTTAAATAGATAAGAAAAAACCCAAACAATTTAGTTTGGGTTTTTATTTTTAAGATTCTGTTTCAGTTCTTGTTTCAGGTTTTTTTTCACCTTTTTTAATTTTTATGGTGAGTTCGTCTTTCTTGGTATCGAAATCCATAAATATACTATCTCCTTCAGATAAATTAGAGTTTACAATCTCTTCAGCAAGGGCATCTTCAATATATTTTTGAATAGCTCTTTTTAAAGGTCTTGCACCATACTTTTTATCAAAACCTTTATCAGCAATATAATCTTTTGCTTCATCAGTTAAATTTAGTGTATAACCTAAATCTAAGATTCGTTTTAATAGTTTGTCTAATTCTATATCAATAATAGAGTGTATGTCTTGTCTTTCTAGTGCATTAAATACAATTACATCATCTATTCTGTTTAAAAATTCTGGAGCAAAAGATTTCTTTAAAGCGCCTTCGATTACAGATTTTGCATGAGCATCTGCTTGTGCTGCTTTAGAAGATGTGCCAAAACCAACTCCACCTCCAAAATCTTTTAATTGACGAGCACCAATATTAGAAGTCATAATTATTATGGTGTTTCTAAAGTCAATTTTACGTCCAAGACTATCTGTAATATAACCATCATCTAAAATCTGTAATAACATATTAAACACATCTGGATGTGCTTTTTCTATCTCATCTAACAAAACAACAGAATATGGTTTTCTACGAACCTTTTCAGTTAATTGTCCTCCTTCTTCATAACCTACATATCCTGGAGGAGCACCAATTAAACGAGATATAGCAAATTTCTCCATATACTCACTCATGTCAATTCTTATTAAAGAATCTTCTGAGTCAAATAATTCTTTTGCTAAAACTTTTGCTAATTGTGTTTTACCTACTCCTGTTTGACCTAAAAAGATAAATGATCCAATTGGTTTGTTTGGGTCTTTTAATCCAACTCTGTTTCTCTGAATAGCCTTTACAACTTTACTAACAGCTTCATCTTGCCCAATTACTTTACCTTTAATCATGCTAGGTAGTTCATGTAATCTGTGGCTTTCTGCTTCTGCAACTCTGTTTACAGGTATTCCTGTCATCATAGAAACAACTTCTGCAACATTATCTTCAGTTACAATTTCTCTATTTAGTTTAGAATCATCTTCCCATTGTTTTTGAGCAGAATTTAATGCTGCTTCCATATTTTTTTCATCATCTCGTAACTTAGCAGCTTCTTCATATTTTTGACCATTTACTGCTTTGGTTTTTTTATCTCTGATGATTTCTAATTGAGCTTCTAACTCTAAAACTTGTTTTGGAACAACAATATTTGTGATATGAATTCTAGAACCAGCTTCATCTAAAGCATCAATAGCTTTGTCTGGCAGGTATCTGTCTGTCATGTATCTATTCGTTAATTTTACACAAGCTTCAATAGCATCATCTGTAAAATTAACATGATGATGTTCTTCGTATTTACCTTTAATATTATGTAAAATTTGAATAGTTTCTTCTACTGTAGTTGGGTCAACAATTACTTTTTGAAAACGACGCTCTAAAGCACCATCTTTTTCGATATTTGTTCTAAACTCATCTAATGTAGTAGCGCCTATACATTGTATTTCTCCTCTTGCCAAAGCAGGTTTTAACATATTAGATGCATCTAAAGAACCAGTGGCACCACCTGCACCAACTATAGTATGAATTTCATCTATAAAAAGAATAATGTCATCATTTTTTTCAAGTTCATTCATTAAAGCCTTCATACGCTCTTCAAACTGACCTCTATATTTTGTGCCAGCAACTAAACTTGCTAAGTCTAGAGAAACAATTCGTTTGTCAAATAAAATTCTTGATACTTTTCTATCAACAATTCTAAGAGCTAAACCTTCAGCTATGGCAGATTTACCAACACCAGGTTCACCAATTAACATTGGATTGTTCTTTTTTCTTCTACTTAAAATCTGAGAAACACGTTCTATTTCTTTTTGACGACCAACAACAGGGTCTAACTTATCTAATTCAGCAAGTGCCGTTAAATCACGTCCAAAATTGTCTAAAACAGGGGTTTTAGATTTTTTATTGGCTTTAGATTTTGGAGTTTGCTCAAAAGGATTTTGCTTGTCTGATGCATACTCATCATCAGATGGTGTTTCTGCAATTGGGTTTGATGGTAAGTCTACATTTGCATCATCTACATGTAACTGTTTGTATAAAGCCTTAGCTTCATCATAATTTACATGATATTTCTGAATTAACTTTGTGGTTGGGTCATTCTCATTTCTTAACACACATAATAATAGGTGTGCAGTATCAATAGATTCACTCTGATATAGTTTTGCTTCTAAAAAAGTAGTTTTTAAAGCCTTTTCTGCTTGTCTAGTTAAATGCAAACTTTTTTTACCAGCGCTCTCTGATATTGATGGGTTTACAGGATTTAACTGTTCTAGTTTTTTACGCAACAAAGCTAGATCAACATCAAATGCTGTTAATATTTCTATTGCTTTTCCTTCGCCTTTTCTAATTAATCCTAATAACAAATGCTCAGTACCAATAAACTCATGTCCTAATCGTAATGCCTCTTCTTTACTAAAAGTTATTACATCTCTTACTTTTGGTGAAAAATTATCGTCCATATTTCTTTCTATAATGCTATAAATTTAGTCCTTTTTTCTTCATTATAATTACAAAAAAAGTGCCAAGCTTAAAACCTGACAGTTTGACTACCATTACAAGGTAGAAAACTCTATGAAATCAAACAAATAATTTGCTGTTAAAAATTATTAAAAAATGTTAATAACTATAAGGCTTTACTAAGGGTAAAACCTTTGTAAAAAGTGCTAGAAATAGTATCTTGCCTTGTTTTAAAAAAATCAATTAATTCAAATAGAGAATATATATGGCAGATGGAGAAAAGTTAATTCCAATTAACATTGAAGAGCAGATGAAATCTGCTTACATCGATTATTCGATGTCAGTGATAGTATCAAGAGCATTACCTGATGTAAGAGATGGTTTAAAACCAGTTCACAGAAGAGTTTTATATGGTATGCACGAATTAGGAATTAAAGCTACTGGAGCGTATAAAAAATCAGCAAGAATTGTAGGTGAAGTATTAGGTAAGTATCATCCTCATGGAGATACATCTGTTTACGATTCTATGGTACGTATGGCTCAAGATTGGAGTGTACGTTATATGATGGTAGATGGTCAAGGGAATTTTGGTTCTGTAGATGGAGATTCACCAGCAGCAATGCGTTATACTGAGGTGAGAATGCAGAAAATATCTGAAGAAATGTTAGCAGATATTGAAAAAGAAACTGTAGATCATACCTTAAATTTTGATGATACATTACATGAACCTACTGTATTGCCTACAAGAATACCAAATCTATTGGTAAATGGAGCTTCTGGTATTGCAGTAGGTATGGCTACAAATATGGCACCTCATAACTTAACAGAAGTTATAGATGGTACAGTAGCTTATATTGATAATAGAGATATTGAGATTGATGAGTTAATGCAACACGTAAAAGCACCAGATTTTCCAACAGGTGGTATTATCTATGGTTATGATGGTGTTAGAGATGCTTTTCATACTGGTAGAGGTCGTATTGTAATGCGAGCAAAAGCCAATATAGAAGAGGTAAAAGGGCGTGAATGTATCATCGTTACAGAAATACCTTATCAAGTTAACAAAGCAGATATGATTAAGAAAACTGCTGATTTAGTTAATGAGAAAAAATTAGTAGGTATTGCAAATATTAGAGATGAGTCAGATAGAAATGGAATGCGTATAGTTTATATTTTAAAACGTGATGCGATTCCTAATATCGTTTTAAATAAACTTTTTAAATACACGCAGCTTCAGACTTCTTTTAGTGTAAATAATATTGCATTAGTTAAAGGTAAACCAGAGCAATTAAATTTAAAACAACTTATACATTATTTTGTAGAACATAGACATGAGGTAGTTGTAAGAAGAACTGAATACGAACTTAAAAAAGCAGAGGCTAGAGCTCATATTTTAGAAGGTCTAATTATAGCATCTGACAATATAGATGAAGTAATTGCATTAATAAGAGGTTCTAAAAATGCAGACGAAGCTCGTGAAAAATTAATAGAACGTTTTGAGCTTACAGAAATTCAGGCAAAAGCGATTGTAGAAATGCGTTTACGTCAGTTAACAGGTCTAGAACAAGACAAGTTAAGAGCTGAGTTTGAAGAAATCATGAAGACGATTGCTGATTTAAAAGATATTTTAGAAAACGAGCCAAGACGTTACCAAATTATAAAAGACGAACTTTTACATATTAAAGAAAAATATGGTGATGAAAGAAGATCTACAATAGAATATGCTGGAGGTGATATGAGAATCGAAGATATGATTCCTAATCATAAAGTTGTAGTTACAATTTCTAATGCTGGTTATCTAAAACGTACAAATCTTGATGAATATAAAGTTCAAAATAGAGGAGGTAGAGGTCAAAAAGGAGCAACAACAAGAAATGAAGATTTCTTAGAACACTTGTTTGTGGGTACAAACCACCAATATATGTTGTTCTTTACTCAAAAAGGTAAAGTATTCTGGATGCGTGTTTATGAAATTCCTGAAGGTGGAAAAAACACTAAAGGAAGAGCAATGCAGAACTTGATTAATATCGAACAAGATGATAAAGTAAAAGCATTCTTAGTAACGCAAGACCTAAAAGACGAAGATTATATTAATAGTCATTATGTGATTATGGCTACTAAAAAAGGGCAAGTTAAAAAGACTTCTTTAGAGCAATATTCTAGACCAAGAACTAATGGTATTAACGCTATTACAATTAAAGAAGGTGATGAGCTGTTAGAAGCTAAACTAACAACAGGAGATAGCCAAGTAATGTTAGCCTTAAAGTCTGGTAAAGCAATTCGTTTCGAAGAAGAGAAAACTAGACCAATGGGAAGAACAGCTTCAGGTGTAAGAGGTATTACTTTACAACACGAAAATGATGAGGTAATTGGTATGGTTTCTGTAAATGATTTTGAAAGTGATATTCTTGTTGTTTCTGAAAAAGGATATGGAAAACGTTCGAGTGTAGAGGATTATAGAATTACCAATAGAGGAGGTAAAGGTGTAAAGACTTTGAATATCTCAGAAAAAACGGGTAATTTAGTAGCTATTAAAAATGTAGATGATAATAACGATTTAATGATTATTAATAAGTCTGGAATTGTTATTAGAATGTCTGTAGAAGATTTAAGAGTTATGGGACGTGCAACTCAAGGGGTTCGTTTAATTAACATTAAAGATGACGATAGTATTGCTGCTGTTGCTAAAGTAGTTAATGAAGAAGGAGATAATGACTCTGATGAAACAGAAAATGGCACGGAAATTGAAAACAGTAATAACGAAAACTAAAAATTAGAATTAAATTAATTAACAAATAAAATGAAGAAACAAATATTAGCGCTGGCTGTTGGATTTATGTCGGTTGTAACGTTTGCGCAAAAAAAAGAACTAAGAGCAGCTGAAAAAGCTTTAAGTAAAAGTGATTACAAAACTGCTATGGCTAGTTTAGAGTCTGTTAAAGGAATGCTTGCAGATATGGAAGAAAAATATAAATCGCAATATTATTTTTTAAATGCTCAAGTATTAAGTGGTAAAAATGATTTACAAGGAGCTGCAGAAGCATTTAATCAATTATTTGATTACGAAAAACAAACAGGTAAAAAAAGGTATTCTAAAGAAGCTGAACCAATGTTAATGTCTGTTATTCAAAAAGTTTCTCAAAGAGCTATTAACTTGTATAATAACGATAAAGATTTTAAAAATGCAGCTAAAGACTTTTATTTAACTTATAAGTTAAGTCCTAAGGATACAAGTTTTTTATATAATGCAGCTGTTAGTGCTTCATTAGCTAAAGAATATGATACTTCTTTAGAATATTATAAAGAGTTACAAAAACTTGGTTATACAGGTATTACTACAGAATATTACGCTACTAACAAAGAAACAGGTGTTGTAGAAAATTTAGGTACAAAAGATCAAAGAGATTTTATGATTAAATCTGGTCAATTCATGAAACCAGAAGATAAAAGTACTGAGTCTAAACAGGGAGATATTATAAAAAATATAGGTTATATATACATTAGCCAAGGTAAAACACAAGAAGCTATTTCTGCAATAACAGAAGCGAGAAAAACAAACCCTAAAGACTTAAACTTAATTCTTAATGAAGCTCAATTATATATTAAATTAGAGAAGATGGATAAGTTTGCTCAGTTAATGAAAGAAGCTATTGAGTTAGATCCAAATAACCCAACTTTATTTTTTAATCTTGGTGTTGTTAACCAAAATGAAAATAAAACAGAAAAGGCTATTGGGTATTACAAAAAAGCAATAGAATTAAAGCCAGATTATGGTGATGCTTATATGAATTTAGCTGTTGCTATCTTATCTGGAGAAAAAGCTATAGTTGATGAAATGAACAAAAACTTATCTAACTTTAAAAAATATGAAGAGTTAGAAGAGAAACAAAAAGCATTATATAGAAGAGCTTTACCTTACTTAGAAAAAGCAGATGAAATAAAAAGATCAGAAGATACTGTTAAGTCTCTTTTAAACATTTATGATATTCTATTAATGGAAGAAAAAGCAGATAAATTAAGACCTATCTATAAAAAAATGAGAGGCCAATAAGCTTATCAAATAGTATAAAAAAAACCGAAATTCTTAAGTTTCGGTTTTTTTTATGAGAATAAAAAAGTTAGTTAATACTGAATAGTAAACTTCTCAGCTATTAATTTCTTTACTTACATTATCATCCTGTATTTGTTCAGCATAATAAATATCACTAAAACTATAGTCTTTAAAAGGATTTAAAAAACTAAGATTTAAAATAATTAGTGATAAAAGAAAAGTAAGAAAAAGGCAAAAAAAGTGTTGATAAAAAAGCATCCTTTAGAATTAGACTATGTTTTTTTATCCACTTTATCATTTTAAATTATTCTTTTAATTATTCTAAGTTTATGAGTGTGTTTTTGTAATTCAGCGTTATAAATTCCACTATGGTCTAAGGTATCAATTCTAACTTTACCATGAGCATGTATAATTTGGTAGTTATTTAAAATAATACCAACATGTGTAATTTCTCCTTCATCATTATCAAAAAAAGCTAAATCTCCTGGTTCACTTTCTTCAATAAAACTTAATACTTCACCTTGTGTAGCTTGCTGGTTAGCATCTCTTAAAAGTTTGTAACCACAAAGTTTATAAACCATTTGTGAAAAACCAGAGCAATCAATTCCAAAAGGAGTTTTACCACCCCAAAGATAAGGAGTGTTTAAATAGGTAAATGCTTTATGAATTATTTTGTCTTTGTCTAAAGTTCCTTTTGATATTTTGCCTTCAAAATTAAAGATAGAAGTATTAATCTTTAACGTGTTATTCTCATAAAAAGGAAGGTTAGCTCCTAAAGGTATTGTAATTAAATCGTTGTTTTTAGTTGATATAAAATCTATAATTTCATTAGATAGGGTATATTCATCATTTACTATTCTTTCATAAATATCTTCAGAAATTTCTTGAAATTGTAGATGATGAATATATCCTTCAAAATTATCAAAACTTAACTTTATTTTACTCCATTCTTTGTCTTTTTCGAGTATTGTAAAATGCTCGCCAAATAAAACCTGATTTGTCATTTCTGACTGATGAGAAGGTTCTTTACGTAAAGGCACAATACCAAGATTACAAATTCCGTTAAACAAATTCTTAGGTTTAAATATTTTCTAATATCATTGCACTAGCACCACCACCTCCATTACAAATAGCAGCTGCTCCAAATTTAGCATTATTTTGTTTTAAAATAGAAATCAATGCCATAACTATTCTAGCACCTGAAACCCCTAAAGGATGACCTAAAGAAACTGCACCACCATTTACATTTACTTTTGCGCTATCTAAACCTAATATTTTCATATTAGCTAAACCCACCACAGAAAAAGCTTCATTTAACTCAAAATACTCTACATCATTTATAGTTAAATTAGCTTTTGCTAATGCTTTTGGTAATGCTTTAGCAGGAGCTGTAGTAAACCACTTTGGTTCATGAGCAGCATCTGCATAACTTGTAATTTTAGCAAGAGGGTTTACATTTAATTCTTTTGCTTTTTCTAAAGACATTAATACTAAAGCTGCACCACCATCATTAATAGTAGAAGCATTAGCAGCAGTAACAGTTCCATCTTTTGTAAAAGCAGCTCTTAATGAAGGTATTTTCTCCATTTTTACATTTTTATACTCTTCATCTTCAGAAAAAATAATTGGTTCTCCACGTCTTTGAGGAATTTCTACAGGAACTACTTCATCAGCAAATTTTCCTGAAGCCCAAGCCTTTTGAGATCTTTTATAAGATTCTATAGCAAAATTATCTTGGTCTTCTCTAGAAAAATCATATTCAACAGCACATGCATCAGCACAAACACCCATAGCTACTTTGTCATAAGCATCCACTAATCCGTCTTTTTGCATGCCATCTTCCATGGTAACTGGCCCAAATTTTGTGCCCATTCTTGCATGTTGGTAATGAGGAATATTACTCATGTTTTCCATACCACCTGCAACAACAATGTCTGCATCACCTAAAGCTATTGTTTGGGCAGCTAACATTATAGATTTCATCCCAGAAGCACAAACTTTATTTACTGTTGTACATGGTACACTGTCAGGAATACCTGCATGTATTGCAGCTTGTCTAGCAGGTGCTTGTCCTAAACCAGCAGAAACTACATTTCCCATAAAAACTTCTTGAACTAATTTTGGGTCTAAATTTATTTTTTTAAGTGCACCTTCTATAGCAACAGCACCTAGTTTTGTTGCAGGTATACTAGATAAACTTCCCATAAAACTACCTATTGGTGTTCTAGCAATTGAAACAATTACAACTTCCTTCATCCTTAAATATCATTAATGTTTATTGTGTGTATAGTAGCACAAAAATAACCAAATTATATCAAAAGCTTTTCTTAATAGAATCGTAATTTTAAAGCTTCGTTTTTTTACTGTAAGTTTGTTGTATCTAGATACTTTTTTATGAGTGAGTTTGTAAATAAAATTTATAGAAATAATACCATTATTTATAAGGTAATCTTATTTCTTGTTAGTACAATCGCTATTGTTTATCTGTTTCCAAAAGGTGGTCAATTTAAATATGAATTTAATAATGGTCAATTATGGAGGTATGATAATTTGTATGCGCCTTTTGATTTTGCTATTCAAAAATCTGAAGAAGAAATTACAATAGAAAAGAAAGAAATAGAAGTTAATGCTAAATTATATTTTAAGTATAACAAAGAGGTAGTTGAAAAAGTAAAACAAGATTTTGAAAATAGTTTGTCAAAATTTAAAACAAACGATTCTTTAACTATAGATGAAGTTCAAAAGTTTAAAAAATTAGGATCTACAATAATTAGCCAAGTATACAATGATGGTTTTTTAGAATCTGTGAGTGAAAGTAGAATAGATGACCAAAATGACATCATTTCTATTAAAAAAGAAAATGAAGTTAAAGATATACCTTTTAAAAACCTTAATACTTCAAAAGAAGTGTTAAGTATTATAAATTCTAATTTAAAAACAATAAAATCTCAATATAAAAGTAACTTATTACTAGATGAGTTAGCAGGTATTATTAAACCTAATATTACTTTTGATAATGAGCTTACAAATAAAATCATAGAAAAGAGTATTGATGGTATTTCATATACAAAAGGCAAGGTTTCTTCAGGAGAACTTATCATATTAAAAGGGGACATTGTTGAAGGTAAAAAATTAGCCATATTAAATTCACTTAAAAGTGAATCTGAGTCTCAAATTTGGTCTGAGTCTAATTACAATTGGATTGTTTTTGGTTATACCATTTTAGTCTCTTTAGCACTTTTGATGTTATTATTGTTTTTACATAAATATAGAATTGAAATCTATAACAACAACAATAAAGTAACATTTATTTTCTTTAATATTTTTGCAATAATATTTATTCAGACTTTAGTTATAAAATATAATTCTGATTACTTATATATTGTACCATTAAGTATACTTCCAATCATTTTAAAAGCATTTTTTGATGCAAGGTTAGGTTTGTTTGCTCATGTTCTAACAGTATTGCTTTTAGGATATATTGTACCCAATAGTTTTGAGTTTATATATCTGCATATTATTGCTGGTATTGTTACTATTTTAACGGTTTCAGAACTTTATAAAAGGGCAAATTTATTTATTTCTGTTGCCCAGATTACTGTTATTTACATGCTAACTTATTTTGCCTTTTCAATAATAAAAGAAGGTAATGCATCTCAGATTAATTGGGACTATTTTATGCTATTTGCTGCTAATGGATTGCTTTCATTTTTATCGATTATTTTAATTTATATTTATGAAAAAGTTTTTGGGTTAGTTTCTGATGTAACTTTATTAGAATTATCAAATACAAATACACCTTTATTAAGAGAACTTAATGAGAAAGCACCAGGAACATTTCAGCATTCTATGCAAGTTGCAAATTTAGCAGAGGCTGCAGCTAATGAAATAGGAGCTAATTCTATGTTGGTAAGAACAGGAGCATTGTATCATGATATAGGTAAAATGGCTAATCCAATGTATTTTATAGAGAATCAAGCCACTGGCGTTAATCCTCATAATGATTTGTCACCTTCAGATAGTGCAAAAATTATAATAGATCATGTAATTCTTGGTGTAGAAATAGCTAAAAAGAATAATTTACCAGATAGGATTATAGATTTTATAAGAACACATCATGGAACAAGTACCACTTATTATTTTTTAAGAAAAGAACAAGAGTTAAATCCAAATACAAAAGTAAAAGTAGAAAAATTTCAATATAAAGGTCCTATACCATTTTCAAAAGAAACGGCTATTTTAATGATGTGTGATGCTGCTGAAGCTGCTTCTAAAAGTTTAAAAAATCCAACAGCTCAAAGTATTAACGATTTAATAGACAAGATAGTAAGTAAGCAAGTTTCCAATAACCAATTTGTAAACTCAGATATTACTTTTAGAGAAATAAATATTATTAGAAAAGTGATTAAGAAAAAATTGATGAATATTTATCATTTAAGAGTAGAATATCCTGAATAAAAAATAAAAAAACCTTGCTAAATTGTAATTGTAATCTTACATTTGCACTCGCAATTTTTATTTCATCAATTAATTGTTGAAATTTAAGGAGAGGTGGCAGAGTGGTAATGCAGCAGATTGCTAATCTGTCGACCTTTTTGGTCGCCAGGGTTCGAGTCCCTGTCTCTCCGCAAATTGCTTTCGGGGTGTAGCGTAGCCCGGTTATCGCGCCGCGTTTGGGACGCGGAGGTCGCAGGTTCGAATCCTGCCACCCCGACATTTTAAAGTTACTGGTCGCGTAGCTCAGCTGGATAGAGCATCTGCCTTCTAAGCAGACGGTCACAGGTTCGAATCCTGTCGCGATCACATAAAGCCTTACTAAAAAGTAAGGCTTTTTTGTTTTTTGTATCTAATAAATATTTGTATTTAACTTAGGATTAGTATTTTAAAAAATTATTTGTTTTTTTCAACAAATTCATCAGAAGCAAAATAAATTTCTTTATGAGTCCATCTTTTTTGAAGGTTTTTCAAAGAATATTTAAAATATTAAAAATCTTTTCTATCAATATTTGTCCAACCTATTTCTGCATAAGCAGCTATTCTAGGAAAGGTTTGATAATGCATGTTACCATTAGTAGGTATCCATTCTCCCCACATTTGGCACCCTAGACCAATAATTTTATTATGGTATTTTTTATCTAAGTCTTTTAGAATAGGATTAAAAGAATACGCTTTTGATAAAGGTAAGTTTTTGTACTTATAATCTAAATAGGTGTAGGAGTGAAGTGAGTTTACAATTTCATATCCATTACTAGCAGCTGTTGTTGCAAGGTTAACATCACCTTTCCAAAGATGAATAATTGTTTCTTTAGCTAATTTTTGAGAGGTTTCTGTGTCTTTCTTATCTTGATAATGATGTAAATTATGTCCCATAATTTCATTCCAGCCCATCATTCTTCTTCCTTTGCTTTGTAAATATTTAGAAATACTATTGGTAAAGTAAACTAGTAAATCTGCAGGGGTTTTTAATTTTTTTTATTCATATATTTTAGAACTGAAGTAGATGCTTTCCAATGGTTATATTTTACTTCATCTCCGCCAATATGAATAACTTTTGAAGGAAATAATGCGATTACTTCATCTAAAACATCAGTTAAAAATTCATATACTCTAGGGTTTGTTACATCGTAAACATCTTTTCCAACACCAAATTTAATAGGAACTTCGATTTCTTTCTTTGAGGCACCTAACCAAGAATAAGAAGCTATTGCAGCTGTAGAATGTCCTGGCATTTCAATTTCTGGGACTATTGTAATATGTCTATCTGCAGCATAGTTTATAATTTCTTTAATTTGCTCTTGGTTATAAAAGCCTTCATGTGGTTCTTCTGATTGTATAGGGCTTTCCCATTGTAAAGGTCCTATTTGAGTACTTTTTCTTTTAGATCCAATTTCTGTAAGCTTTGGATATTTTTTTATTTCTATTCTCCATCCTTGATCGTCTACCAAATGCCAGTGAAATACATTCATTTTTAGATAAGCCATTTCATCTAAAAGCATTTTTACTTGTTCCATTCCTTTAAAATAACGAGCTTCATCTAACATAAAAGCTCTCCATTTAAAATTTGGTTTATCTTCAATTTTTAAATTTTTGACTTCAATATATTTTTCATATTTAGAATAGTATGCATTAAAGGAACAAAGTTGTTTTAAAGTTTGTAAACCATAAAACCATCCTTTTTTAGAATTTGCACAAATAATAATATTATTATCAGATATCGTTAAATCATAAGCTTCATCTGTAAAACTCTCATCAATTTGAAAAGCTAAAAAATTATTTTTAAGATTTTGATATTCTGTTAGTTTAGTAGTTATATTAAATTCTTTAGAAAAGTAATTTTGTAAATCTTTTACAATTTTTTTACTTGAATCATTAAATACAATTTGTGTTTCATTATTAATTTTAAAAACCCCACTTTTTATAATTAGTTTTTGTGGACGAGGAGTTATATGTATTTCTTAAGAAGCTATATTAGTAATTTTTAAAATAGAAATATTATAAGAAATACCGAAATTTAAAAAGAAGCTACTTAAACTTCCTCCTTTAGCTTTTACATAACCTCCAGAGGTTCTAAGATTTAATTTATTGTTTAATTTATAATTGAAACCAGCACTTGGTTTTATAATTAAACCTTCACCAGTTCTAATTCCACCACCACCAGCTGCACCTGCCAAAGCTTGAAAAAATAGGGTTGATTTTTCATTAAACAATGGATTTGTTTTAACTCCTAAACCCACAATACCTTCTGCATAAGCACCTGCATCTCCAAAATTCGCAAATGATGTTTGGCCAGCAATAAATAGGTTTTTGTTTAGATCGAAATTTACTTGTAATGATATTTGATGCATATCTTCTTTTGTGTTAGTATCTCTATCTGCATCAAAATAAATGTCGTGTTTTGTTATTATTTCTAGACCTTTAAACTTACCTGAGGTAAAGTTGTTATTAATTGATTTTGTACCATTTCTTTCTACATAATATTTTATACCAAATCCATAAGATTGGGTAAATACATCAGCATTTGGAGACATGACAAAACCTGTGTTAATAGCAAAAAATATATCATCAAATATTTTTTGCTCTATAGAAATATCAGGATAAATTAAAAACCCACCTTTAGTATCAATTCCACCTCCACCTCCTGCACCAAGACCAAATTTAGCTAATAAATTTGTTCTATTTTTATTGAAGGAGTATAAATAGCCTGCTCCTAAAAAAACATCCATATAGCCCGCTTTTATTCCATCAAAAGCACCATCTACTTTTACAAATCCAAACCAATTATTAGAAAAATAACTAGCTAATTCAAAACCTGCAAGTCTTATTGTTTCTCCATTGTATTTAGAACCTCCAGATTGTTGAGTTCTACCTTTTATTTTTAAATTATTTTGATGAAACATTAAAGAAGTTCTTTTTGAAAAGATATCCCAACCAGAATTATTTAATGATTTAAAATCATAATCTTGTTCACGATTTTTATAATCTGAATAATCGAAATTTAAAGGAATTTCTACAGCAATGTTAAATTGATTTCCTTTTATTTCTCCACCATCAAAAAAGTTAACATAACTCCACCCAGTATTTACAGAGAAATTATCAAATCCATATCCTAGATTAAAATGTGGAAGAATAAATGCACCACCTCCATCTGGAGCAGCTCTTCCACCTCCACCACCAAAATGAAATCCAGTATCTACATAGAAATTATTTCCAAAAATTTTTTTTACACCTGCATTTACACCTAACGTAAAAAAACCACCTCTATCACCAGATACAGCACCATAAATTCCTAGCCCTCCATAGAACCAATCATTAACCATTAAGTTATAATGAATACCTGTGAGTTCCATATTTTTTTCATTAGGTACATTTGTAATGGGCATATCAATAGATAGGAAATCTAATTTTGTAAAACCTTTTTGAGTTTTCCTTTCAAAATTTTCATTTTGTGAAAAAGAAAATTGATAAATAAATGATAGTAAGAGAATTAATACTATTCTTTTCATGCTTGTTTTTTTTGTTTTTTAACAGTAACAATGATTGTTTTTGAAGTTGGTGTATTACTTAAATCTGCAGTACTTTTTATAGGAACTAAAGCATTTGCTTCAGGAAAATAAGTAGCTGTACATTGTTTTGGAATATCGTAAGGTATTACTAAAAAACCATTTACAATTCTAACTTCATCTTTAAAATGACTTGTTATGTTAACTAAGTCTAATTTTTTTAGACCTTCTTTTTGCATATCATCTTTATTCATAAAGATTACTCTACGTTCATTTAAAACACCTCTGTATCTATCATTTAATCCATAAATAGTAGTGTTGTATTGATCGTGAGTTCTAATGGTCATCATTAGATACTGATTTTCATCTAATTTAATACCTGAAGGTTTATTGATAGAAAAATTGGCTTTACCAGTTGGTGTATTATCAAAATTATTTTCTCTAGCGTTGTTTGGTAAATAGAAGCCTCCTTTTTCTCTAATCCTTGTGTTATAATTTTCAAAACCAGGAATTGTAGCTTCAATTTTATCTCTAATTAAATCATAATTAGAAGCTAATTCTACCCAGTTTACTGAAGATTTTTTTAAGGTAATTTTTGCTAAACCTGCAACAATAGCAACTTCGCTCAATAAATATTCTCCACAAGGTTTTAAATGTCCTTTTGATGAATGTACAACTCCCATTGAATTTTCTACAGAAACAAATTGTTCTCCAGAAATTTGAAAATCTTTTTCAGATCTTCCTAAGCAAGGTAAAATCAATGCTTTTTTACCATGTATTAAATGACTTCTATTAAGTTTAGTAGAAACATGAACAGTTAAATCACAATTTTTTAAAGCTTTTGCAGTGTATTCTGTATCTGGAGTTGCAGAAATAAAATTACCTCCCAAACCAAAAAATACCTTAGCTTTTTTATGATACATGGCTTCAATTGCATTAACAACATCATATCCATGTTTTCTTGGAGATTTAAATTTAAATTCTTCTTCTAAAGCATCTAAGAACTCATGTTTAGGTTTTTCCCAAATACCCATTGTTCTATCTCCTTGAACATTAGAATGACCACGAACAGGGCATGTACCTGCTCCTTTTTTGCCTATGCTCCCTTTTAATAATAATATGTTTACAAGTTCTCTAATATTATCTACAGCATTTTTATGCTGAGTTAAACCCATAGCCCAACATATTATTATCTTTTCATTATTTACTATTAAATCGACTGCTTTTTCAATTACAGATAATTCTAAACCAGTTTGTGGTAATAAGTATTCTATTGTATAAGTATCTAAATCTTCAAGAAATCTATCTAAACCTTTTGTTTTTTCTTGAATAAATTGATGATTAAAAACAGATCCTGGATTTACTTCTTCTCTTTGCTTCATCAATTTTAAAATAATTTTTAATAAAGCTACATCACCATTTATTTTGACTTGTAAAAATAAATCTGTTAAATCTTGCCCTTTACCAAACCATTTTAAGGGTTTCTGAGGATCTATATAATTTATTAAACCTACTTCTGGTAAAGGATTTATAGTAATTATTTTCCCACCATTTTTTTTAGTTTCTGCTAAAGCTGTAAGCATTCTAGGATGATTTGTTCCTGGGTTTTGTCCAATAACTATAACTAAATCTGCATGGTTAAAATCGTCTAATTTAACAGAGCCTTTACCAATACCTAAAGTTTCTGTTAAGGCAATACCACTAGATTCATGACACATATTAGAACAATCAGGTAAATTATTTGTACCAAATTGTCTTACAAAAAGTTGATATAAATATGCAGCTTCATTGCTTGTTCTTCCAGAAGTATAAAATATTGCTTCATCTGGTGAGTCTAATGAGTTTAATTCATCAGCAATGATTGAAAATGCTTCTTGCCAAGAAATTTCTTTATAATGATTTGCACCTTCAGGTAAATAAACAGGATTTGTAATTCTACCTTTTTTGCCAATTTCATAATCTGATAGTTTCGATAATTTTTCTACTGAGTATGTTGAGAAAAAAAGAGGAGTTACTAGATTTTTAGTTGCTTCTTCTGCTATTGCTTTTGCTCCATTTTCGCAATATTCTGCTAAAAAAGCTCTTTTTTCATCTGGATCTGGCCATGCACAACCAGGGCAATCAAACCCATCTTTTTGATTCATTTTTTTTAAAAGACTTATCCCTTTTAAAACTCCAGTTTCTTTTGTAACATGGTTCAAAGCAGTCTTAATTGCTTTAACACCAACAGCAGATTTAGGAATTTCTGTTAATTCAATTCCAGTTAATTTTACAGGGGGTTGTGCATTAGTTTTTTTAAACATATTGTATGTTTTTAAAATATTTTGGATTCGAGTATATAGTCATTTTATCATCTCTAGTAAAACCTACTAAACAGATTCCAAATTCTTTAGCAAAATCTACAGCTAATGAAGAACAAGCAGAAACTGCTATGATAACAGGAATTTTTGCAATAAAAGCTTTTGTAACAATTTCATAAGATACTCTGCCACTTACAACTAAATATTTAGCTTCTTGTAAAGTTTCAGTTGTTAACAAATCTCCAATTACTTTATCAACAGCATTATGCCTGCCAATATCTTCTTTTACAGTTAAAAGTTCTTTTTGATGATTAAAAATAGAAGCTGCATGTAAGCCACCAGTTTTTTCAAAAACTTTTTGATTTTTACGCATAGCTTCCATCATTTTTGAAACTTCTAATAAATTAAATTGCTGTTTATTATTTAAATATTTGCCTTCTACCTTTAAATGATTTAATTCTTTTTTTCCACAGATACCACAAGAAGAAACAGAAAGTAATGTTCTTTTGTTTAAGTATCCTTTACCTAAATCATTTTTAGAAATGGTAACATTAATTATAGCATTAATATTAATTTCTTTTTTTACAATATCGAAAGAAATAGGAGTGTTTTTTTTATAAATATCTTCAGCAAATAAAAGCCCATTTATTAATTGGAAATCATTACCTGGTGTTCTCATTACAACAGTGTAAGACTCTTGGTTTATATTTATTTGAAGTGGAGCCTCTACAACTAAATTATCTTCTAAAAGATGATTTGTCTCTGCGATAACCTTTAAACCTTGATATTGTAAAGTTTGCATATTTAATAGAGCATTTTTTACTCTTCTTACAAACTTAATTAAAAAAACTTGTAGTATAAAAAAAGTCTCGATGTAAAACCGAGACTTGTCTTTAGTATCTTATACCCCTAAAAATAAAATACATAAAGCTAAATCAAATATAGTATTTTTTTTTAATAATTATAATATATGTTATAAAATTGATATTTTTTTATTAACATTTTTGACATATTATCACTTTTAAGTTTTTGTTTATAGTAGTTGTAAAGAATAAATAGTTTGTACCACCATCTTTAATATTTATTTCTTTTCTAATTTGGGCTACTGTTTTTGGAAAATTTCTAGTAGTAATATTTGCTTTAGATTTTGAGAATAGTTTTTTTAATTTCTTTTTATCATAAGATAAAATATCAACTATTTTAAATGCTCTTCCAGGAAAATCTATGAAGCTTTCTGAAGTGTAAAGATGAGAGTTCTCTTCTAATTTATGAACATTATATTTATTTGAAATTTGATGAAACCCTCCAGATTTTAATATAGCTGAATTTGGTTCATATAAATAGGTGAGTGGTTCTGAAAAATTTGAAGTTTCTTTACTTTGATATTCAAAACTAAATTCATCAGTTTTAGATTTACCAATGTTTACTGCTATAATATTTGTACTTTCTGCATAATTTTTTTCTAATAAAAACAACAATTCTTTTACTTCATTATGCACAGCAACAATGTGTACAGATTTTACATTTTTTAATTCATTAATGGTATTTGTAATATCTAAAATTGGAGAAACTTTTATTAATATTTGATTTGCTTTAGTAAAAAAGAAATCAATTTTTGGAGGAATATATGGTAAACAATCTTTTAATAAAAAAACTTTTCCTTTTACATCACTTCTTCTTGATGGATCTATATAAATACAATCAAAAGTATCATTAGTTTCTTTTAAAAAATCAAACCCGTTAATAGCATTAGTTTCAATATTTTTCGCATTTAGTTGTTGATAATTATGTTTTACATTGGTTGATAATTCTGAGTTTATCTCACAATGAATTACTTTTTTAAAATGTTTAGAAAAATAAAAACTATCTACACCAAAACCACCTGTAATATCTATAATTGAATTTCCTGTAACTATTTTAGCTTTAAAAGCTGCGGTTAATTCTGATGAGGTTTGCTCTATGGAAATTTTATTTGGATAGTATATGTCTTTACAAGAGAACCAAGTAGGTAATTTTTTTTCTGATTTTTTCTTTGCTAGTATTTGATTCGCTAATTCCTTGCTCTCAATATCTTCGAAAGGACTCCCTTTTAAAATAATTTTAGTAATTTCTATCTTTAAATTTTTAGAAATAAATTCTTGTACTTCAGGCTTTAAAATAGCTAAATTCAAAAGATTAAATATTTTTAGTAAGAGATTTTACGATCTTATTATCAGATAAAAATTCTTTTAAAATTACTTTTAAAACGGTATAGCAAGGAACAGCTGTAATCATACCCGGAATTCCAAAAAGTAATCCTCCAATTATAATTACTAAAAATATTTCTAATGGATGAGATTTAGCAGTTTTAGAAAATATTAAAGGCTGACTCACAAAGTTGTCTAATAATTGAGCTAAAGAATAGAAAAATAAAATCCAAAGAGATGTTGGTAATATTTGACTTTGAAAATCTAAACCAATATTACTTGTCATAGATAAAATAAACATAACACATGCTCCTATTAATGGACCTATGTAAGGTATAAGATTTAATAAGGCACATAAAAACGCTATTACAACTGGATTAGAAATACCAAAGCTTAATAAAATAATAGTATAAATAAAAAATAGTATTGAGATTTGAAGAATTAACCCAATAAAATATCTAGATAATAAATCATTTATAGTTTCTAAAGATTTAGAAAATCTATTTTCGGTATTACTAGGTATTATTGTTAATAAGCCATTCTTTAATAATCTACTATCTTTCATAAAGAAAAAAGTGATAAACAACACAGAGAATAAACCAATACTAAATGAACCAAGTGTTTCTAAAAGTGTATTTAGTAAGCTTGGTATTGTTTTAAATTGAGATGTAATGTCTAAATGTTTTAATTCGTCTATTAAATCTATTCCTTTGCTTGAAAAATAGATATAAATTTCATTAAAAATATCTTCTAAATTTTGTTCTAATTTCTCTATATGCAAAAGCGATAAACTTTTACCTTGTTCCATTATTAAAGGAATAAATAAAGTTATAATACCTACTAATAAACCTAGCATAAGAATCATAGTAGTTATTACAGCAAAAACATTTGGCATTTTTAATCTTTTTCTTAGAAAAAGAATTAAAGGCCTACCAATTAGAGATAAAATTGCTGCGATTACTATATAAACAATTACAGATTGAATTTTATATAAGAAAAATAATAACAAAAGTACACCTAGCAAAATGCTAACCGCTCTTAAAATTCCGTTTGCAATTGTTTTTGAGTTCATTAATTATAAGCTTTTACTTCTCCCATACTCAATTGTCCTCCATTAGAAAAACTATGGTTTGTTGGTAGTAATGTTCCACTTTCTGTGGTTATCCAACCTTCCCAAGTTGCAGGTGTACCATTCATTCTGCCATTTTTTAAATACATTTTATAGCTTTTTGGTACATAAGTTGAATCTAAAATCCAAACATAAGCATCACCAGGAGTTGTACCTCCACTTGTATAAGTTACTTTTAAAGCATCTTTACCTTCTACATCAACAATATTTCTAATAACTCCTTTATCATAAAGTTTATGAGGAGCAACAAGCCAAAAAGAATCGTTGTTAAAAATGTCCCAAGCTCTTTTTACAATTTTTTCGTCTGTATCTTCTTGTTTTTCTCCTTCAAAATAAACTGTGCTTTTATCTATTTCTTGAGGATAAAGATTTACTCTAAAATCTTCCCAAGAAACGTCTACAATATTTTCTTTTTTGTTCCAATTAAAACTTCTTCTTCCACCAAAACTCCATTCTATAAATTTTGTTTTTTGATAAGCTTCATGTTTTATAGCCGCTAAAATTTTATTTGCAAGTTTATTTGCTTCTTTATTGTAAGCTTTTACATCACCCATATCTAATTCTAAACCAAACAAAGAAAGTTTATGTTTAGTTGGTAGTTTTATACCAGCTTCTGTAGTTTTCCAATCAGACCAAGTTGCAGAAACACCTCCAATAGGTATAATACTTGTCCACATTTTATAAGTTACAGGAAAAAACTTATCATTTAAAATCCATAAATAAGAATCTCCAGGAGTTGAACCTCCAGAAGTGTATGTAACTAATAAAGCATCTTTGCCTTCGTATTTTACAATTGCTCTTTCTGTGCCTGTATCAAATATTTTATAAGGTGCTACTAACCAGAAAGAATCGTTATTAAAATTATCTATTGCTTTTTGAATTAATTTAGGTGATGAAGCTATGCTTTTTGAAGTATTTTTTAAGTTTAAAATGATTTTTTCTTCACCCAATATAACCTCTACTTTATTTTGTTGCTTATACCATTTATAATGATTTGTACCTCTAAAATCCCATTCAATTACTTCAGTATTTTCAAATGCTTCATGGTTTAACGCATTAAACATTTTAATGGCTAAAGCATCTGCTTCTTTTCCTTTGTTGCCTTCAGGTAATTTTTCGTTATTTAAAAAATAATAACCAACTCCAAATAGAAATACCATGACCATTAATAAGCCTAATGCTTTTAAAAACTTCTTCATTTTAAACGATTAAATTCAAAAGCTAAAATATTAATTTTTAGAAGAAGAAACTATTGGTTTACTTTATAATAATCTAATATATTTTGGAATCTCCATTTTTTTACTTTTTTTACTTTTGAAGTCCTATTGGAGGAATGGCTGTTTGGCTTACACTCGATAAAAAGTATTCATGGAGTAGAATTGCAGAATTAGCAAAAAAAAAAGTTAGAAATAGGTGAGTGGCAACGTTATGATTTAGCAAAGAATAAACATAACGCAATAAGAGTTGGTTTTGCTAAATTTAACGAAGAAGAAATTAAAGAACTTATTTTTAGATTAAAAACCACTATTAATCAATTAATAGTTAAATAAAAAATCCTGCAATAGCAGGATTTTTTATTTAAAAGTTTATTTATCATTTTTATAACCTTTAGGTCTTTTAGAACGAATAGGGGCTTTAGGTTCTGGTTTTGGGAAAAACTCTTGTGTTTTAAGTAAACGCAAAGCCTCAGCTACTGCTTTTTCTAATTGTGGGTCTTTACCTTGTAAAACTTCTTTTGGTGTTTGATGCACTTCTATATCTGGAGCCACACCTTCACCTTCAACAGCCCATTTTCCATTAACATCATAGAAACCACCCCTTGGAGCAACCATTCTTCCACCATCTATAAATCTTGGAGTGTCCCAAGTACCAACTAATCCTCCCCAAGTTTTAGTACCTACTAAAGGGCCTAAATTCTTTTCTTTAAACATATAAGGTAATAAATCTCCACCTGAACCAGCTCTTTCATTAATAATCATCACTTTTGGCCCCCAAATACCAGCCATTGGTGTAGTCCAAGGTTTTCTATTTTCACTTTTACTATTAAAATAACCAATGACTTCTCTAGACATAATGTCTATCATATAATCTGCAGCAGAACCACCACCATTATTTCTTTCATCTATAACAACACCTTTTTTATCTTGTTGAGAAAAATAGTATCTATTAAAAGATGTAAAACCAGGATTACTTGTGTTTGGTACATATACATATGCTAATTTTCCATTAGATAATTCATCTACTTTTCTACGATTACTTTCTACCCAATCTATACTTCGTAAACCTCTTTCACTAGAAGTAGGTGTTATTAGTATGGTTCTAGCACCATTTTCTGATGGTTTATCATTAACTTTTATAAAAATCTCTCTACCAGCTGTTTGTTCTAATAATTGATACGGATTTATTTCCGAAGTTAATGTTACTCCATTAATTTCTAATAAGTAGTCTCCTTTATTTACATGAATTCCTGGTAAACCTAAAGGAGCAAAAATGTTAGGATTCCAACGTTCTCCTTTATATATTTTTGTGAAACGATAATACCCTTTATGTACCTCTAAATCTGCACCTAGTAGTCCAACACCAACTCTATTTAAATTAGGGAAATCACCTCCAGAAACATAAGAATGTCCAATAGCAACTTCTCCACTCATAATATCTACAACATAATTTAAATCTGTTCTATGCTTTACATCGTTTATCCAAGGAGAATACCACTCGTAAATATCATCCCAAGGAGCACCATGAACATTATCTACGTAAAGAAAGTCACGCATAAAACGCCATCCTTCTTTAAAAATTTGATGTGCTTCTGCTTTAGGGTCTACTTTAATTTTAAGATTTGTTTTTAATGTTTCTTTTCCAGCTTTGGGTGCTTTTGTATTGTTTAAGCTCCAACTGCCTCCTTTAGAGATTAAAATAGATTTTCTATCATCTGATGCTGTCATAGATGAAACACCATTTGCAAATACAGTTGCTTTTTCTTTAGTAACATCATAGCTGTGTAAGGTTAATCCTCTGCTATTTGGAACAGATTCTGCAATAAAGACTTTGTTTTTTGGTCCTTTTAATAAACCAACATAATTTCTTGCAGGTAATTTTAAGGCTACAGCTCTATCAAACAAACCATTTTCATCAATTATAGTTTTATTTGATGCTTCTTTTTTGGGAGACTCTTTTTTATTTTTATCAGCTGTATTTTTTTTTGGTAAAAATTCTTCGTCTGTTTTAGGAAGATTTGGAGCTTTATCTTTAGAAGACAAAACCACTGTATATAAAGTTCTTGTTACACTTGGGTCGTAAGAACTCATGTCTAACCAACCTGTTTGTAAACCATAATCTGTACTTGCTAATGTATAAATGTATTTTCCTGAAGCATCCCAAACAGGAGTTATAGCATCTGCTATATGATCTGTTATTTGAATAATTTTTTTAGTACTTATTTGATAGGCATAAACAGATTTATAACTATTATCATTTTGTTTTGCATAAGCTATCCAATCACTATCAGGAGAAAACTTAGGATTCATTGTTCTATTTGGATGAGCAAATGTATCTGCATCTACTTTTGTAATTTCTTTTGTTTCTAAATTAATCATCCAAATAACAAAATTAGTATCTGTATAGGCAATGTATTTGCCATCTGAAGACCAATCTGGTTGAAAATAAAAAGTAGGATTTGGTAGTTTTATATATTGTTGATTATCTCCATTTTGATCTGCTAAAACCAATTCATACTCTCCATTTTTATCAGAAAACCAAGCAACTTGATCTCCTTTTGGAGACCAAATAGGAGAACGATCTGCAACTCCAGAAGAATTAGTTAAATTTCGCCAAGTTCCGTTTTCTTTTGGTACTGTAAAAATTTCTCCTCTATATTCAAAAATGGCTCTTTTGCCTTTAGGTGAAACATTAGGATTTGTTAAATTTCTACCAGAAACATTCATCCATCTAATTCTAGAATAATTTAAATCGCCTTTTACATGAATAACAATTTGATTGGTTTGTTTAGTTGCTGGATTTAACACGTGTAAAAAACCACCTTGCTCATAAACAATTCCATTTTTATTAACATCTATGTTTTTTACATCAAACTTTTTGTGAAAAGTAATTTGCGTTTCTTTGTTTGTTTTTAAGTTGTAAGACCAAATATTTGCAGTATAATCTCTTTCTGAAATATAATACACATCACCTTTATACCAAACAGGATTTACATGTCTTTCTCCATCTAATTGTGGAGTTTTAATTAATTCTTTAGTCTTTAAATTAACAATCCAAATAGGCATTGCTTGTCCACCTCTATAATTTCTCCATTCTGCATCCCAACTTGTAATAGGTGTATAGGCAATGTATTTATTATCATTAGAAATTTCACCAAAAGCAGCTCTTGGAATATCAAAAGCTTCTGGCATACCACCAGTTACAGAAACTGTATAAAATTTATTAGTTTGTGTAGGTTTACCTTCTCTATTAGAACGAAATAAGATTTTTCCATCTGGTGTCCAACCTTGTACAATATCTGTAGCTGAATGATAGGTTAGCCTTTTAGGTTCACCACCTTCAATACTTACCAAATACACATCTGTATTTCCATCATATTGAGCTGTAAATGCTATCCATTTTCCGTCTTTAGAAAAATGAGGGCTAGATTCGAAACCTTCATCACTAGTAAGTCTAACAGCATTACCACCTGTTAGTGGTGCTTTCCATAGGTCTGCAGCATGTACAAAAACTACTTGATTATCTGATAAAGTTGGTTCTCTTAATAATCTTGTACCTTGAGAAAAACTGTTATAGGTTAAGATTAATGAAAATAATATGACTAATTTTTTCATGTAAAATAAGTTTGATTTATTCTTTAAAGGTAAAGAAAATCAACTTAAATGTAAAAGAAGATTTTACTTAGCAAATAATTGATTCATGTCTTTAAAAGCTTTAAACTCTAAAGCATTATTTTCTGGATCGTTAAAAAACATAGTAGCTTGTTCACCAACTTTTCCTTTAAAACGAATACAGGGTTCAATTATAAATTTTGTGTTTACAGCATTTAGTTTGTCTGCTAAAGTATGCCAATCTTCCCAAGTTAAAACAACACCAAAATGTGGCACAGGAACATCATGACCATCTACAGGATTCGAAATTCTATCTGCTTTAAAATCTTCTTTTTGATGAATTACCAATTGATGACCAAAGAAATTAAAGTCTACCCAATGTGTATCACTTCTACCTTCTTCACATCCTAAAACATCTCTATAAAAGGTTCTACACTTTTCTAAGTTTTGAACAGGAATGGCTAAATGGAATGGCTGTATCATTGTTAGTTGTTAGTTGTTAGTTGAAATTTATAAAAGAAATTATTAGTTAAATATATTTATTCTTTAATTAAAATCCTGCAGCATTATCATCTCCTCTTGGGTCTGCACCACCTTCTAATTTTCCATCTGGTAATACTAAAATGGCATCAACTCTACCTATAATTAAAGAGTTTCTTTCTAAAATAGAATATCCTAAATGTTCTAATTCTTTTTTAGTAGCATCAGAAAAACTATGGGGTTCCATTCTAATTACATCTGGTAACCATTGATGATGAAAACGAGGCTGATTTACAGCTTCTTGCATGCCCATATTATAATCTACTACGTTTATAATATTTTGTAATACCGAAGTTATAATTGTAGAGCCTCCAGGAGTTCCAACTACCATTAATAATTTTCCATCTTTTTCTACAATTGTGGGTGTCATAGAACTTAACATTCTTTTTTCTGGTGCTATTGCATTGGTTTTAGAGCCAACTAAACCATAAACGTTTGGTGTGCCTGGTTTACTAGAAAAATCATCCATTTCGTTATTTAAGAAAAAACCTGCACCTTTTACTAAAACCTTAGATCCATATCCAGTATTTAAAGTAGTGGTTACAGAAACTGCATTACCAAATTGGTCTACAATAGAGTAGTGGGTAGTTTCATCACTTTCGTAACCTAAGATTTTACCATGTGAAATTTCTGAAGATGGAGTAGCTTTATCCCAAGAAAAAGTTTCCATTCTTTTGTTGATGTAACTTGTAGCAGTTAAACTGTCAATGGGTACATTAATAAAATCAATATCACCTAAATAATATGCTCTATCTGCATAAGAACGTTTTTCTGCTTCTGTAAGTAATTGGATGTATTTTGTAGAATTATGTTCGATTTTAGAGATATCAAAAGGTTCTATAGATTTTAAAATCTGAGCTAAACAAATTCCACCACTGGCAGGTAAAGTCATAGAAGTAATTTGATAATCTTTATATGAAAACTCAATGGGTTTTCTCCAAATTGCTTCATATTTCTCTAAATCTTCATGAGTTATTATACCACCTAATTCTGTAATATAATTCACTAAAAAATCTGCAGTTTTTCCTTTGTAAAAACCATCTTTACCAAAATCTCTTATACGTTCTAAAGTTTTAGCTAACTCGTCTTGAATTAAAAGATCACCAGCTTTCCATTCTTTATCAAAAATGGTTTTGTAATTATTTACTTTTCTAAATCTATCAGTAGCATTATTTAAATCATCTGCTTGTTTTCGGGTTATAGTAAATCCGTTTTTAGCTAAATCTATTGCTGGTTGAATCAATGCTTTAAAAGGTAGGCTTCCAAACTTTTTATACACCTCAAAAATACCTGCAACAGAACCAGGTATACCAACTGCATGAGCACCTAAAACACTTTTGTTTTTAATAACATTACCTAATGAGTCTAGATACATGTCTTTATAAGCAGTAATTGGTGCTTTTTCTCTAAAATCTAATGCTCCTTTTTTACCATTTTTATCTCTGTAAACCATAAAACCACCTCCACCAATATTACCAGCAACAGGATAAACTACAGCCAAAGCAAAATGAGTAGCAATCATTGCATCATATGCATTGCCGCCTTTTTGTAATATGTCTGATCCTACTATTGAAGCTTCTTTTTTGGCTGAAACAACCATTGCTTTTTCAGTGATTAAGCCTTTTACTTTTGATTCTTTACAACCTATAAAAAGAATAGATGTGATTAGAATAATTATGAATTTTTTGAGCATTTTATTGATGAAGTAAATGGTTTAATTTTTCTTTTGCAAATAGTATTAAATCTTTAAAAAACAATGTAAAATCTTCTTCTAATTCTTTTTCTAAACTATTTAAATCTTCTAAAGCTAAATTCATTTGAGATTTCCCTTTTGTTCTATGGTTCATCCCATTTAAAACTTTTTGAATTCCTTCTTTAAATTGATAATTATATAAAATATTATAGTCTATCATGTATTTAATAAAGTTTTGAGATTTTACAGGTAATTCACTAGATTTTTTTTCAAATAATTGATTTATAGCATTTGCATAGATACTTAATGGAATAGCAGAGTAATTTGCCCAGTTTTTAGCTAAAAAATAATCGTAAAAAATATCAATTATAACACCATCATAATGTCTGTAACGTTCGTGAAGTCTTCGTTTACTTTTTCTTACAATTTCATGAGTATCTGTAAAGGTGTCAATTTCTCTATGGAGTATTATGCCTAGCTGAATTTCTTTTGGATAGTGCCCAAAATGATTTCCTCTTACATGATCTGCAATAAAATTACCAATCATAATATTGGTATTATTTTGAGATAGATACAAATGTGCAAGAAAATTCATTGGCTAAAAGTAATAAAAAACCACAACTAAAAAGTTGTGGTTTTTACTATTTATATTGGTTGTATAAAATTAGTTGTTTAGCATAACTGGCATTACTAACATTGTTACTTTCTCACCTTCATCTGTGCCATCAATTGGAGTTAAAATACCTGCTCTGTTTGGTAAACTCATTTCAATTAAAACTTCGTTAGAGTTTAAGTTGTTTAACATTTCACTTAAAAAACGTGAGTTAAAGCCAATTTGCATATCATCTCCTTGATAATCGCAACTTAAACGTTCGTCAGCTTTATTTGCAAAATCTAAATCTTCAGCAGAAATATTTAATTCTGTTCCTGCCATTTTTAAACGAATTTGATGTGTAGTTTTACTAGAGAAAATAGAAACACGTCTTACAGAGTTTAAAAAAGAAGCTCTGTCTACTGTTAATTTGTTTGGATTTTCTTTAGGAATTACAGCTTCGTAATTTGGATATTTACCATCAATTAATCTACATACTAAAACTATATTATCAAAAGTAAACTTAGCATTAGCATCATTGTATTCAATAGTTACTTCACTTTCAGAACCACCTAAAATACCTTTTAATAAATTTAAAGGTTTTTTGGGCATAATAAATTCTGCTGTTTGGTCTGCAGTAACATCTGTTCTAGAGTATTTTACTAATTTATGTGCATCAGTTGCAACAAAAGTTAAGCTTTGAGAACTAAACTGAAAAAATACACCACTCATTACTGGGCGCAAATCATCATTACCTGCAGCAAAAATTGTTTTAGAAATTGCAGTACCTAAAATATGAGCTGGAACTACTGTTTTACTCGGACTTGGTAAACTTACAGCTTTTGGAAATTCATCACCTCCAAAATAAGCCATATCGTATTTACCTTGGTCAGAACTTATTTCTATTGTGCTATCACCTTCTGTTTTAAACGTTAAAGGCTGGTCAGGAAAAGTTTTTAAAGTATCTAATAATAAACGTGCAGAAACTGCTATAGATCCAGAACTATCACTCTCTACATCTACTACAGAACTCATAGTAGTTTCTAAATCTGATGCAGAAACTTTTAATTGATTTTCAGATAGTTCAAACAAAAAGTTGTCTAAAATAGGTAGAGTGTTGTTGTTGTTTATTACGCCACCTAAAACTTGTAATTGTTTTAGCAATTGCGAACTAGATACAATAAATTTCATTGATTTTTATTTCTATAAATTAGTATTACAAATATAGGTTTAATAAGTGATTTTTAAAATTAATTTATTAACAGGTTATGAGCATTTTGTTGATGAAACAGAAACGTTATAATTATGTTAAAGCCACTATTTCGACTTTAAAAAAGTTACTTTTGTTACTACTTATTAAACCAATCAAATGAAAAAAATATATTTTTTTACCCTTTCATTTTTATTGATTTCTATATCAAGTTTGGCTCAAAAGCCTCAAAAGTTAGCCTCTAATCAGATTTACGAAAAAGTACAAAAACTAAATTTTTTAGGTACAGCTTTATATATAGCAGCTCATCCAGATGACGAGAATACAAGGCTTATAGCATATTTAGCAAATAATACAAAAGCAAGAACTGGTTATTTGTCATTAACGAGAGGAGATGGAGGGCAAAATTTAATTGGGCCAGAAATAAGAGAATTATTAGGTGTTATAAGAACACAAGAATTATTAGCTGCAAGACGTGTTGATGGTGGAGAACAAATGTTTACTAGAGCAAATGATTTTGGGTATTCTAAACATCCAGATGAAACATTAAAAATTTGGGATAAAGAAAAAGTATTAAGTGATGTTGTTTGGGCAATTAGAACTTTTAAGCCAGATGTAATTATAAATCGATTTAATCATAGAACTCCTGGTTCTACACATGGTCATCATACAAGTTCTGCTATGTTAAGTGTAGAAGCTTTTGATAAAGTAGGAGACTCAACCCAATTTCAAAGTCAATTAGCTTTCACCAAAACATGGCAACCAAAGCGTTTATTTTTTAATACTTCTTCTTGGTTTTTTAGAGATAGAGCTCAGTTTCTAGAAGCTTCTAAAAACTTTACAAAGTTAGACGTGGGTGTGTATTATCCTTTAAAAGGATTATCTAATAACGAGTTAGCTTCCATAGCAAGTAGTCAACATTTATGTCAAGGTTTTGGTAGATTATCTACAAGAGGTTCTCAAGACGAATACCTAGAGTTTTTAAAAGGAGATGCATTAAAAGATAAAAACGATATTTTTTCTGGAATTAATACTACTTGGAATCGTATTGAGGGTGGAGGAAAAATTGGAGAAATTTTATATGATGTAGAAGAGAATTTCGATTTTGTAAATCCTTCTAAACATTTACCACAACTATTAGATGCTTATCAATTAATTAATGAGTTAAATGATGATTATTGGAAAGCCATTAAAAAGAAGCAAATTTTAGAAATTATTGAAGCTTGTGCAGGACTATATTTAGAGGTATCTGCAGAAAGTTCATTTGCCATACCAAATTCTAAAATTAATGTGAATATTGAGGTCTTAAATAGAAACGAAACTCCAGTAAAATTAATTTCTATCACATCAAAAATAAATAATAAAAAGGTATTTAAAGGGGTAGACTTAGAACCTAATAAAAGAGTTAATTTTAAAGAAAGTATCCAGTTAGAAACAAATCAATTTTCTGACCCTTATTGGTTAAAAGAAGAATGGTCTTTAGGAATGTATAAAGTCGATAATCAAAAATTAATTGGTAAGCCAGAAACTGAAAAACAAACTAAAGTAGATTTTGATTTAATCATAAATAATGTACCTGTAACCATTACTAAAAATATGGTTAGAAGATATGCAGAACGTGATAAAGGAGAGATTTATGAGCCTTTCGAAATTTTACCAAAAGTAACTACAAGATTAAAAAACAAAGTGCTTATTTTTTCTGATAGTGTTGCTAAAAAAGTAGAGGTACAAGTAAGGGCAGGAGCTAATTATATTAATGGAGAAGTCCGTTTAAAAGCACCTAAAGGTTGGCAAGTATCACCTGAATTTATTCCTTTTAATATTGCACAAAGAAAAGATATTCAAAAAGTTGTTTTTACTGTAACTCCTCCAAAAAATGAATCTGAAGGCACTTTAGAAGTTGTTGCTTCTGTTGGTGCAAAACAATACACAAAAGAATTAGTAGAAATTAATTACAATCATATTCCAAAACAGTCTGTTTTACTTAAATCTAAAGCCAAAATTGTTCGTTTAAACATTCAAAAAACTGGAAATTATATTGGCTATATTAAAGGTGCTGGAGATGTTGTGCCAGAAAGTTTAAGACAAATAGGATATACAGTTGTTGCTATAAATCCTACAGAGATTAACGAAAGTAATTTAAAAAAATACGATGCTATTGTTGTAGGAATTCGTGCCTATAATGTGGTAAAAGAACTAAAGTTTAAGCAGAAGTTTTTATTAGATTATGTAAAAGAAGGGGGTAATATGATTGTGCAGTATAATACCAATAGAAATGTAGATGTACAAGCACCTTATACCTTAAAATTATCTAGAGATAGAGTTACAGATGAAAATGCAGAAATAACAGTTTTAGATTCAGATAATTCTTTGTTAAACTTTCCGAATAAAATAACAGAGACAGATTATAAAGGATGGGTTCAAGAAAGAGGTTTGTATTTCCCTAATATTTGGAGTGAGCAATACACTCCTGTTTTTGCTATGAATGATAAAGGCGAAACTCCAAAGATGGGTAGTTTGCTTATAGCTAAATATGGAAAAGGAAATTACATCTACACAGGCTTAAGTTTCTTTAGAGAATTACCTGCAGGTGTTTCAGGGGCTTATAAATTATTTGCGAACATGCTTTCTGTGGGTAAAGAAAAAATTGAAGTAAAACCAGAAATTAACAAATAATGAAACCTGAAAAATATACTTGGAAAAAAGAATATACCATTGTTTTGGTGGCTAATGTTATTTACTTAATTGTCTTTTACTTAATTACCAATCATTTTACCAATTAATCTATGGAAATAGCCAGTAAATTACACGAAATAGATTGGATAATATTATCGATAACCTTATTGTTTATCGTAATTTATGGTACTTATGTAACACGTAAAAATTCTAATGTTACAGATTATATAAAGGGTGGTAATGATACAAAATGGTGGACCATTGGTTTGTCTGTTATGGCTACTCAAGCTAGTGCAATTACTTTCTTGTCAACTCCAGGTCAAGCTTTTCATAGTGGTATGGGTTTTGTGCAATTCTATTTTGGGTTGCCTATTGCAATGGTTATTATTTGTGTAGTTTTTATACCTATTTATTATAAGTTAAAAGTGTATACAGCCTACGAATTTCTAGAAGGTAGGTTTGATTTAAAAACTAGAACTTTAACTGCAATTTTGTTCTTAATACAGAGAGGTTTAGCTGCAGGTATTACCATTTTTGCCCCTGCTATTATTTTATCTGCTGTTTTAGGATGGGATTTATTAACCCTAAATATCATTATTGGTGTATTAGTTATTATTTACACAGTTTCAGGAGGTACCAAAGCCGTAAATGTTACTCAAAAACAACAAATGATAGTTATTTTTTTAGGAATGCTAATTGCTTTTTTTATGATTTTGAGTCAACTCCCAGAAGAAATTACATTTACAAAAGCCTTAGAAATTGCTGGAGCTAGTGGTAAAATGCAAGTGCTAGATTTTTCTTTTGATTTAAATAATAGATATACAGTTTGGACAGGTTTTATAGGGGGTACTTTTTTAATGCTATCTTATTTTGGTACAGACCAAAGTCAGGTACAACGTTATTTGTCTGGTAAATCTGTTAGAGAAAGTCAATTAGGTTTAATCTTTAATGGACTTTTAAAAGTGCCAATGCAGTTTTTTATTTTACTGGTTGGTGTTATGGTTTTTGTATTTTATCAATTTAATTCAGCTCCACTTAATTTTAATCCAAAAGTAAAAGATGAAGTTGCAAACTCTGTGTATGCAGAACAATATAAAAGTCTAGAAACAGAACATATTGAGATAGAAAATAAGAAAAAGATATTATTGGCAGATGGTTTTCAAGATAATGAAAGAACACAAATACAAGCCTTAAACAAACGCGATTTAGAACTTAAAGAGTCTGCAAGGGTAATAATTGATAAGATTGATGAAACAGCTATTGAAAAGTTAGAGTCTAATGATAAAGATTATGTTTTTATTCATTTTATTCTTAACAATTTACCTAGAGGTTTAATTGGTTTATTGTTGGCGGTTATATTATCTGCAGCAATGTCTTCTACGGCCTCAGAACTAAATGCATTAGCAAGTACAACTGCTATGGATTTATACAAAAGAAATATTGCAGATAACAAGTCAGAAGAGCACTTTGTAAAGGCTTCTAAATGGTTTACTTTAGCTTGGGGTATTTTAGCCATTTTGGTAGCTTGTATTGCCAATTTGTTTGATAATTTAATTCAGTTAGTAAATATTATAGGTTCTATTTTTTATGGAAATGTTTTAGGTATTTTCTTACTTGCATTTTTTATAAAGTTTATTAAAGGAAATGCAGTTTTTATTGCAGCCTTAATTACTCAAATTATAATAATATTGGTTTGGTATTTAGATTGGTTACCTTACTTATGGTTAAACTTATTAGGTTGTGCACTGGTGATGACTATCGCAACATTAATACAATTAGCCTCTTCAAAACCAAACAAAATTCTAAATGAATAAAAAGGTTAAATGGGGTATTTTAGGTTGTGGTAAAATTGCTCATAAATTTGCTTCAGATTTAGCAAAAGTTCAAGATGTAGAGTTGTATGCAGTAGCTTCTAGAAATGCTTTAAAATCTAAAGAATTTAAAGCACAATATAAAGCTACTAAAGCCTATAGTTCTTATGAAGATTTAGCAAAAGATACTTCAGTAGATGCTGTGTATATAGCTACACCTCATGCTTTTCATAAGCCACATACTATACTGTGTTTGCAGCATAAAAAAGCAGTGTTGTGCGAAAAACCTTTTGCTATGAATCTACAAGAAGTAGAAGAGATGATTGCTTGTGCTAAAGAAAATAAAGTGTTGTTAATGGAAGCTTTATGGACCTATTTTTTACCACATTACCAATTTGTTATAGCGTTAGTAAAGTCAAACAAATATGGCAAGCTAAAACAATTAAAAGCAGATTTTGGTTTTTACACGGCCTACAATACTGAAAGTAGATTATTTAAAAAAGAATTAGGTGGTGGTTCTTTATTAGATATTGGTATTTACCCCATTTTTGCTGCATTATCTACTTTAGGAAAACCAGAAAGTATAAATGCTAATGCTAAATTTTTTGAAAACGGGGCAGA
>Ga0233398_1000190_pt1 | contig 41824 bp, 46 predicted proteins | sample 38DmetaG_FD_182697 | JGI IMG/M metagenome (GOLD analysis project Ga0233398, IMG submission 182697) | Seawater microbial communities from Monterey Bay, California, United States - 38D | ecosystem: Environmental > Aquatic > Marine > Coastal | place: USA: California | collected 2016-10-02
AATCCAAACGTTATCACTCATCTTCTTCTGGTTTTATATCTTCTATATCTGCCTGATTAATACCTGCCTGTATTTGATTCATTAAATCTTTAGTTCCTCTTTGAATATTTCCATTTTCATTAGAACCTCCGCCATCTTGAACAGCACCATCTCTATCTCTCTTTTTATAGAGTTCAATATCTCTAGCTATTCGTTTTGCACTTTCTTCAGTAGCCATCAAATACATGGTCTGACTTTTAATTATATCAAGCATTGATTTTTGTAACGTAGCAAGTACTTCAAACATTCTAGGAGCAAGTTCTCCTCCTTCAATAGTTTCCAATAATGTAGTAAGTGCTCTTTCACCTGCTTTTAACTGATAAACGAGAGAGCCCATTGTCATCTCATCCATTTTCTTTTTAGCCTGTAAATATTCGTCTCTTTCGATAATTTCTGAATCTAAATAAAACTCCATTAAACTTGTAATTGTCTTCTTAGCCTGTTTTTCTGAAAGACCTTTCATCTCTCCGTAATTTACAGCTGGTTTTGAGTTGTGGAATTTTGGAACTGGCAAATCTCCCGGATCTTGCTCTACATCAATAGATTCATTTGGTCCTAAAAGTTCTTCTAAGTCCTTTCTGATGAATTCAGCCTGTTCTGAAATAGTTTTCTTTTTATCTTCTGACATTCTTATTAATTTAAGTTATATATCCCTTTTATCGAGCCTGACCATATGTCTGCAATTGTAAAGAAGGAATTGCATTATCGGCAAGTAAAAGGTGTTGTGCATCTCTGACAACATATTGATGAAGTACTGCAACTTTCTGCTCGTCTTCGATAGTTCTTTTAAATATTCTAACATTAGTAATATTTAGTTCACTTGCCCTTAAAGCCCAATTAACTTCAGTTTGCCATACTTGAGTTGAAAGCATGTCTAATTTACCAAAGTACATTTCTTCAAGTTCCATAGGACCTGTTGGGTTGACAAAGTTATTCTGTCCATCTAGTTTAAATATACTAACTGATATTTCATTATAAGTGTTACTCATATTAACTACAATTGAATACCAATGGTCAGTTCCTAAAATAAGTTTATGTTTAAATACATAATCTTGATTGTTTATTTTAACAATAACACCCTTTGATGATATTTGAACTACAAGGCCATTCCCTTCAATATCTGTACCATCAATTGTTTGATACTGTTTTGCCTCTTTGTAGTCGAATCTAGGCGTTGGTTGAAACCAGTGCTGTAGTGAAAGATTTTCGCCGACTCCATTTTTTGATATTTCATTATATACAACACCTGGACTTTGAGTTTCATCTCCTAAAATAGTTGACATGTCATAATAATTTCTAGAAACTACCGTCCATTTATTCTTTAAATCAACATCTTTTATTTCTAAATCTTTATGTACATATTTTCTAACTCCATCTTGAGATACATGGTGCGTTGAACGGTACTGTAAAGGTTTAGTGACTTTTGTAAATTCTTCTTGTATTTCTTCTCCAAAAACGTCTTCTACTCCTGCTACTAAATCTGTTAAATCTTCAGCAAATTCTCCTTTATTTGTAGAAGTTCTATTTTCATATTTTTTCAAATGAAGTCTAAAATAAGTTAATTCTTTATTGAATTCATCTGCTAAAGAAACAGAACTTACTTCATACATTCTATTATTATAGGGTATAAATAAATAGTCTCTTGCTCCTGGACTTTTTCCTTCTCCGAAATATTTTCTAAATTCAGAACCTAATAAGTGTATTTCGAAATCTTCAAAGCCCATTCCAAAAATATCAAATGATGGCGTTTCAGTAGGAAATTCATTATCAGGAACCATTATTTTTAAAGTTGCCTTTTCAATAACATCATATAAAGAGTATTCTTTTAAAATTACATCTTTACTTCTGACGTTAGGTTCTACTCTATAATAAGTTACAGGGTGACCATAAACTTGATTTGCCAAATTAGAAAGACTATTGTATATCTTTACAGGTCTTGTAAGACCATAAGGGTCATATAAATTTTCAGAATCACATTCTACTAAAATGTTTGCACAGCCAATAACATCATAAGGTTCGCATTCTGTACATATTTGAGGACATTCTTCTATTGTTCCATCCTCATATTGTATTGTATAAGTTACTTTTAAAAATGAAATTGTATGAAGAGGTTGTAAATCCTGTACTGTTGCTTTTATTTCAACCCAAAAAGGTTCAGCTGGATTTATGTCTAGCGTAAATATATCGCCCAATACGTTTGTTTTATTTAATGGATGCCATTCACTAAGCTCTCCACCTTTTTCAATTATATCATTTTGAGACCATCTAAAATCATACTTAAAATAATTCCATTCATTTTCTTTAACATGGAACTCTACGTTTTCTAAATCATATAGTGAAGGTGCTACTAATTCTATTGTATTAGCATCTGGAGTTGAAGAAATTTCAAACTCATATCCTGCAGCAAGAACGATATCTCCTGCGTTAAGGTCTAAATTTGTTCCAATTCCTGTAACTGTAGTACTTCCTTGTGTGAATGTAATTTTACCTACCGTAAATTCATTAGAAAAACCTGCTTGAATATTCCAATCAAGAATCTGCTCTGCCCCTTTATAAGGGTCTACTAATTTAGCAATAATAATATCGCCTACTTCTGAAGCTGTATAACTTGTAACCATGTTTTATTTATCTAGTTTTATTCAGAGTCTTCAGAGCTATCTTTAAACCCTCTTCTACTAAATTTTTCAACAGTAGCAGAACCTATTCCGGCACCTGTCAGCCAAAGCATACCTTCAAACATATATCGCTGTAGTGGAACTTCAATAATAAGGTTTGTTATAAATGCAGCTGAAATTAAAACGAATGCAACAAGTGTTACTAATCTTTTTGAAGATGGCTGGCCATCAACATCACATAGTACCTTCTCGAAAAAAGTCTTCTTTTTACTCATAATATAATAGAACTATTTCTACTATATATCTAAGAAATCCGTGATTATAAGTGCTTGTGGGTTATCTTCAGACCATTCAGAAAAATGAAGAATCATTGTAGAGCATATTCTGTTCTCCTCGTCTGTCATTCCTTCAGAAGCATCTCTTAAATTTGCGATTCTATCTTCTAAACTTTTTAATTTGACTACGCTGTAATGTTTATCTGTAATGCAGCCTACTTTTTTTAGAATGTCATTGACAAGTGGCATCGATGCTTCATCAAAGAATTCAAAAGTTTTAAAACTACCCCGTATTACTTTAAAGTCAAAATTTAAAGTTTTTTCTTCGTTTTCATGAAAATTACTGCTTATTCTACTATACGATAAATTTTTACAAAGTGTAATTTTAAACCATCTAAGGTTTTTCATTTCACCCATAAACTTATTTATAAAATAAATTGTGGTTGCTCCTTTGTAAAGATTTTTATTAGGGAGCATTTCTAATTTTTCAATTTCTAAAGGATAGGTTTCTTTAACAATAGAATAAAGATCTGAGCTTTTTACTAAAATAGAAATAGAATTATTATGAGGAGTGTAGCAACCTCTATTCTTTATTAAAGTATAAATCTTATTGTCTATAGAATTATATTTTTGCAAAGTTATAGCAACTATTTCTGGAAAATGATAACCTCTAGCCATATACTTTTATTTGATTTTCTAATGCTTTTAAATCTTTATAAAGTTCTTCTTTGCAGAATGTTTTCAATTCTTCAATTTCTCTTTTTCCTATTTCATTCTTCTCCATATAAATTCTTAAAGCAGTTTCGCTTGGTTGATATTTGTCTTTAATATTCTTTTTAGAACTTTTTGTTTTTGTGTATATCCAACCCGGTACTCTACTAAATCTGCTTGTCACCATATGCCAGCAGTCTATCACTGAAGCGCCATTGATTCCATTAAAGTTAAATGATTGTGCATTAACAGGAAAGTTAATGGCCATAAATCTATTTACCATAAAGTGGTGTCTTTTCTTTGAAAAGTTCTTTAATTTATTATAATGATCCGGTTTCGTGAACATTATTTTAATAAAATCGAAAAGTTTAGTGTCGTCTAGCATTAAAATAATTTGTTGTTGTTATTCTTATCTATTAATTTTAATTTTTTTGGTTTATCTCCAGTATCTAAGTTAGAAAAGATATCTGCTTTTTTAGATTTCTGAATATCTAACCATTTTGTATTTTCAAGTATTTTATCTTTATTAGTTAATTTAGAAACGTCCATTCTATCTAATAATGTAAGTTCTTTTTCGACTGCTTTATATATTTCATTTTGAATAGGTTCAGGTATTATTCTGGTGTGAAGCATCATTAGAGACATATTATTAAATATCTTGTTTGTTATAATGTCCACTGATTCTCTACCTACAACGCGGTAAACAATTTCTGCCATTCTTTCTAATTCACTTCTCACAAACAATGAATCTACAACAAAACTATCGTTTTCTTTTGTAAACTGTGCAAATATTTTATCTGCCATTCGATCTGTAATAGAGTAAGTTCTTAATTTGCCATTCTTCATTGCCTTTTGCCAAGTAATAACAGATGGAATATTATCGCCACTATCACCAACTAATATCTTTTTGAATAAGAATTCATCGCAATTAACTTCTGTTAATTTTACTTTATTATTAATCATCCATGTTTTAAGAGCATGTCTAGATTCTTGTGAAAGACCTTTATAAGAACTCATGTTGAATAACATGTCATCGTTATTTACTTCTTCTTTCTTATTAATAACTTCTTCAAATGATTCAAAGGCATAAAGGCTTTTGTGAGCGCTTGAATACCATAGAGTGTATGCATCATTTGGAATAGAATAGTTTACTAATTGAATAAGGTCTCTGTCGCCTGTCCATATTATGCAGTTTTTACCTTTAGTATTTAAGTATGAAGACCAGCCGAAAAGAACATCGTCTGCTTCTGCGCCATCGATTCTATGAACAATTACGCCATGCTTTTGTAGAATAGCTTGGAATTCTTCATAGATACCATAAACACCAGACCAATCTATTTTAGAGTCTTGTTTTCTAGTACCTTTATATTCTGCTTGTGGAAATAAGTCTTTACGCCAACTTCTAGCGTCTACTGTTACTACAACTTTATCTATAAAGTCTCTCATCTTTCTTACTTCTGATGCTAAATCTATTGCCAATTTGCGCATAAGATTTGCTCTTGATTCTTCATCTTCCATCATCTTACCATTCGAAGGTCTTGGAAGGACGAAGAGGCGACTATGTAGAAAATAGTTGCCATCTATAAGAAGTGTATGTCCGCCTTTCTTCATCATAATTTTATTTTTTAATAATTGTCTGTATTTTAAATACTAATGAAAGCATTGTAATTACTGGGTCTATTACAGAAAGTCTTTGTGCTTGGTGATGTGCAACTTCCACTGTTATTTCTGGAATATGCTTTACATATTGACTTTTTTCTTGATTTATATAATCAATAAAGTCACCACCTAGACTTTGTAATACGTCTTCAACTCTATTTGAGTAATTGCTTACTAATGTTTTATAATTAACTACTGGATTTGTTTCATTAAATATGAGTTCAAATATATCTTTATAGACTGAGTTGAATCTTTTTACATCTTCTACTTTAATATCTAAAGTTCCTTGAGATTTAAAGCCCTGTAATTTATTGAGAGTATCTCTTAGATCTGGAAAATTACGTCTTACAAATTCTAACAAAGCTGGCTTTTCAATTTGAAGACCTTCTTTTTGACATATTTCATAAACTCTTCTAATATATTTCTTAGTCAGTTCTGCTTCATCTTCTTTATCAAAGTCAAAATTAATAACTTCAAATCTAGATAGGATTGGATCTGGAAGTTTATTAATATAATTACATGTTGCAATAAATCTGCTGTTCGATGCGAATGTTTCCATTGTAGCACGAAGCGCTTTAAAGAATTGATCTGATACACCATCAACCTCATCTAATATTACAACTTTCATAGAACTAGGACCGTCCATAATAGATACAGTAGAACAAAAGTCTGTAATTCTTGTTCTAATAACATCTACTGAAGTATCTGTCGATGCGTTTATATAAAGATAAGGCATCTTAAATTGTTTAACAATTGCCTTAGCAGTTGATGTTTTTCCAGTACCTGGACTACCTGCTAATAACATGTTTTGGACTAAACCATCTTTGAATTTATTCATAACTCTTTCTGGTAGAATAAGTTCTTCTAGGTTTTGTGGTCTATATTTTTCTGTGAAAAGTTGTTGAACTGCTTGCATATTTTATTTTTAATTTATAGAAAAAAACTTTAATTTGTTTATTTAAGATTTTTAAAAGTTTCCATGGTCATTTTACGATCTTTTTTCATCTGATCTATTCTTACATGATTTTCAAAAGCTTCTAAAATAGCCTCTATTAATTTTGCGTTATCGAATCCGTGGATTTCCTTTGCTGTTGTTTTCATTATTTCATTTAATACGTCCTGTCTAGTCATTTGTGTTGTTTTATTTTATTATTACTATATTTCTGTACATTGAGAAGAAAGGAACTCTCCATCCATAAACCTCTGCAGTGTATGTTTCTCCTCTTTTAAGTTTTCCTTGGATATCTGAAGAGTTAAATTTACCTCCAAATAAAAGGTCTGTATTTTCAAAAGTTTCGTTTTCTGTGAAAACAATGTATTTCGAAGATACGTTTTCTCCATCTGATGTTACTTTTGTTTCTTTATCCGTTACTGTAAATGTAACAGTTTCAGCCGTTTGGTAGTATGCTATTTCTAAGCCTACAAATGTTAATATCATTGCTGCTACCAATGTGATGATTCCTACCATTGTTACTCTAAACCAATCTATTCTTCTTCTTCTCATTTTATTTAATTTTTATTGTGTTTGTATTATTTGATATTGTGTTTTTATATTCGTTATAGTATATTTCAAGTATACCTGAAGATCCGTGCTTCTTATCTTCTGCCCATCTAAATTTGTTAGGAAAAAGGGCTTTAATGTAGAAAGACCCGAGATCTTTACTATTCCATTCATTTCTTGGGAATATTCCTTCAGTGTAAATTGAAATATCGATATCTTCATATCCTGGAAGGTCTAGATAGTGTTTTTCATCTTTAATATATGTTTTTAAGCCTAGTTCTTCAAAGAGTAGTTCTTGATGATGTAGCATCCATTCATGCATTTTCTTTGTGTGCCATCCTTTCGTTGGTCTATTTTTAAGAAACTGTTCTCTTAAAAAAATACACGATTGAAGTAACATTTCAGGGTCTATTTTGACATCAATTCCGTGAACTTTAAAATAATTTTCTTTTTGTTCTTTCTCTTTTGCTGCAGTTATTTTTTCACCAAGATTGTTGAAGTGCTTTTCGATTTCTTCATAATCTACATTTGTAAAAATTCTTGCAATTCTCTGAATATACGAACTTTTGCCTAAGTCATCAAGTGGATGACGACCTGCTGCAAGATAATGATATCGATCTTCCATGTACGCAAGTACTGCTTTTTCTAGTTCTTCTGCAAAGATGTAAGTCTTTGCTGGTATAGTAACAGCAGGAATGTGTTGTTCTGGTGTTGTGTGATTTAAGTTTTCTGTATTCATTGTTGTTATTATTAATTTGTTATAGTATAAATATAAGAATAAAAAACGACATAAAAAAATCTGGTGTGACTTTTTTTACTTTTTTTAAATAATTAATGCATGCTATGTCCATGTTCTGCATAATATGTGATTGCTGCTATCATATATGCTGCCATTGAAATAATGAACGTAGTTGCAGCAACAATAAAAGCCTCGCCTTTCCATTCTTTATTAGCTGTTAATTTGTAATCGGTTAAGATATACCATCTTTTCTTCCATGGATTATTATAAGTGTCTTTGTGTTGTCTATAAATATCATACAGGTTGTCATACATTTTGCCATATTCTTTATCTGCGTATCTTTCTTCTTCTTCAAGATAGGGTTCAAGGCTCTCTTCGGTTCCTGTGTAGTAAGACCACTCAAAATGCGAGCCAAACTTATTCTCCCATATATCACGCATCTCCTGATATGACGTATATCCTTTTTCTATAGCAAGTTTATTAAGAAACTCGGTTGAAGTTTCTTTTCCTAAGATTAATTTCCAAATAACATATCTAGTAGAATATATTATTAAAGCGAATGTTAGTAGTATTCCGGATATTATTGCCGCTGCTATAGCACCATACATTAATAACCATCCTAATCCTTTTCCTAAGTAGTATAAAATTTCCATAATTTATTTGTTTTGATTAATATAGTATAAATATAAGAATAAAAAACGACATAAAAAAATCTGGTGGCAATTATTTTCAACAAATATATAAATAAATGCAAATAAAACGCTCAAACAATCCTAAACAGGCACATCGCCACGGAGTAAGACTTGATGGTCTTCCTAGAACTCTTCGTAAATTTATGATAGAACATCGTAACTTGAATAGATGGAAAAACGATATGATTTTTATGGAGCAAATTCTTAGAATTAAGCAAAAAGAGTTAAAACTGAAAAACACTGTTTTAAGAGATAAGTTTTATTATGATTGGACAAATCAAACCCCTGTTAAGATGGAGGAGCTAATTGACTCCTATGATACCATAGATTGGTTCTGCGCGATAAGCCGTAAACCCATTAAAGCTAAATTTAATAACTTTCAGCTTGAGAATTTTATTCACCCAGAGTATTCAGATATCCTGAAACAAAGTATGGTAGATAGTCGTATTCTTAAGAGTAGTATTGAGTTTCGGAAATATTGTAAAAAACTCCTGCTGGAAGACCAACAAGAGTTTATACGTATTGTTAAAAAGGGTAAGAAATAGTCTTTACTTCTCTTCTTTATCCTTCTTTTTCTTATTATCTTTCTTTTTATCTTTTCCAGGAATTGGTGGAAGCTTTGGCACTTTCTTATTATCTTTCTTTTTATCTTTTCCAGGAATTGGTGGAAGCTTTGGCACTTTCTTATTATCTTTCTTTTTATCTTTTCCAGGAATTGGTGGAGGCGCTTTAGGCCCATCTTTCTTTTTAGCAGAATTTTTCCTTATTTTATCAATATTCTTGTTCATGTTATCGATATCTTTCTGGGCCTTCTTCATCGTGTCGTCATTCTGCTTTTTCATTTCGTCCTCAGTATCTTTGATTGCCTTTTTCTGATCGTCTCCTGCTGCTTTTATCTTTTTATCATTATCTTTGTTGATTTTATCAGCTGCTGCTTTTTGCTTTTTAGGATCTGGCTTCGGAGTATCGTCAGTATCTTCTGCACTTTTAGCTTTTGTATCTCCAACTTCTGGCTCTTTTTTCGGAGTCTCTTCTTTTTGTGCTTCACCGTCTTTTTTAGCCTGATCTTTTTTCATTTTTGCAATTGCATCTTTATTTTCATCAGCTAATTTTTTAGTAGCAGCAACCTGATCTTTAAGTTGTTTTTGTAGTGATGCTATTCTTTTTGAATTGTCTGCACCGCCCTTTGCTAAAACTTTAGCAACTTCCATTTCACCCTGAATTCTATAAGTTGATTTGACTCTTTGACTCATGGGCCCTTCAGCCATTTGGTCTATTTGACCTTCTATTTTATCGATAGTCTCTTTAAATTTGTCTATTTTTTTATCTAGTTTTTCTTTTTGCTCTGGTTCAACTTCTTTTTTCTGAATGTCTGTTTTTGCTTTTTGCAGTTTAATTGCGTTTGCCTTTACCTGGTTACTTTTAATTTTTCTAGACCTCATAAAATCTTTTATAAAATTTACAGTTGCGCCTCCAGCCGCTGCAAGGGCTCCAGCTTCATTTAATTTTTCACTTTCAATAGACTTTAAATCTTCTTCAATGCCATCTTCTAATTCTTTTAGTTTATCTAAAATAGTATCTATTTCCATAGAAAGGTCAGTTTCCGGTGCTGAAGTCTCTATATCTTGTTTCGGGGCTTCATGTTGTTGCATTTCATTTTCAATAAAAATATTCCATTCATTCAAAGACTTTATTTTTTTAGTTATTTTCATATTATAAGATTTGCTTTCAAGTTTTTTATTAGGATTTTTTATAGCATCTAACTCTTTTTGTTTTGTTGCTATTTTTTTGACATAGTCTTTTCTTTCTTTTTCATTTCCTTCTGCAGATGCAAGTTCTTCTGCTTTCTTTAACACCTCTATTTCCGCATCTAGTAAATCATCCTTGTCTGGGTCTTTCGTGCTTTTTACATCAGATAAATCTTTTTTAGCATCTTCAAGTTCATTTTTGATTTTTTCAATATCTTCTTCAGTTGATTTAGTTTGAACTTTTGATAAAAATTCTTTTTGACCTTTATCAAGAGATTCTTTATACTCCTTATCAGCATCTTTAAGTTTTGAATAGTCTTTACCGCCGGTAATTGCTTCGTAATACTCATCTGACATGGCAGACATGGCTTTACTTGCATTTTTTGCTAATTTTTTTAATTCTTCTTTTTGTGAATTTGTTATTGAATCCTTCATCTCTAATGCGCCATAGGTTGCCGACCAATCACTTAAAGCATTATCTAATTCAACTTTTGCATTTTTTGCATCATCAAGATTAGGAAATTCATTTTTTAATTCACTCTCTTCTTTTTCTAATTCTTTATCTAATTCTTCTGCTTTTTTAAGTCTTTCTGTTATTGATAAACCCCGTTTCTTCCACTCTTCTTCCATCTTAGCTTTTTGGGCTTTCCTATTAGCCATAATCGCCTTGATATCTTCATCTTTTTCAACATATTGCTGAATTTGTTTAAGTTCATATTTTAGGGTTTTGTCATATATTTTTCGGTCTTCATCAATTTTCCATTGTTCCCAAGCAGCAAGAACACCACCTAATCCTTGCCGACCTGCGATTTTATTAAAAAATTCTGAAGGGTCCCATTTTTCTTCTTTCTTTTTCCATACTCTATCCCAATCTTCTATTTTACGGTCTAAGTCTAATTGCTCTTTATCCTGTTTCTGCTTTAGTTTTTCTTTTACAGCAGCTTCTACCTTTTTAATTTTTTCATCTTTAACTTTATCAAGATTTGTAAGTGTTTTATCACCACTTAGTTCAGATTGAGATTTACCGACTTTAGCAGCGTATGCTGCTTTTTTCTTTTTAACTTCTGCTTTTACTTTATCTATAAGTTTTCCAGCAAGTTTTTTAATATTCTCTGACTCTTCTGCTGCATATTTTTTAGTTAGTACTTTCTTATCAGCCACCAACATTTCTCTTTTAGGCTTCTCTTTAGAATAATATGCTTCTTTTTTTGCTAAACGAATTCTTGCTCTTGTTTTGGCAATAAAAACAAATACATATACTGCAACCGCAGCCTGAGCTGCTTTACCTGCAGCATATCCTTTTTTCTCTGATTCGGTGTCTTCATTTATCGGTATAACGTCTTCGTTATTTTCTAAAATAATATCTTCTTCAAAATATTCTTTTAATAAATGTATCTTCTTTGATAATTTCATACGGATTTTATTTATTTGTTTATATATCCTATTATTTCACGCAAAAAAAGGGAAACTTGCGTTTCCCTTTTATATCTTAAAACTATTTAAAGTTTATTAAGCGATGTTAATTAAGTCAGAACCACCACCAGATACTGAAATTGCGAATTTCGAGTATTGTGTTTCTGGGTGGAATCCAGCTTCAACGATTCTGAATCTAGATTTAACAGCTACTTTAGGAGCCATAGTTCCTTCAGCAATTGTTTGTACTGATTCTGCCATTAAATAAGGCATGAATACTAATCCAGGTCCGTTACCATCTCCTTTTCTACCAACTAATACTTCGTTGTATGACCAAGCCCATTTTGGGTTAGTATAAACTTGTACACCAGCTACAGAACCTACAGGATAAATAGCACCTGCTGATTGGTTTGCTGTGTTAGCGAATGGGTTAGGAACAAATCCTGAAACCGCTTGAATTAATGTAGCAACTTGTGGTCCAACTACAGCGAAGTTACCAGCACCTCTTCTACCTCTGTTAGCAATTAAGTTAGCAGCAGCAAGAATACCTGTTAATACTTTTCTGTGTTGTGAACCTTCAGTAGCACCACCAGCTGCAGATGCAACAGGTACTAAAGATACATCTAATGATACACCTGAAGCAGTCATGTTTGCTGCAGCAAGAGTATCGATGTTGTTGATAATTAAATCGTTAATTGTTTGAGTAAGTTCGTTAGTTAATACAGCCTCAACTTGAGCAACTGCATCTACACCGAATTGCTTTAAATCTTGTACTTGCTCTCTAGTAACGGCAGCAGCAACTTGATAAGTTCTAGCGTCTACTGATTTACTGAACAATGAAAGACCCATTACTTTGTCCGGAGTCGATTCACCAACTTCTCTTGTGAATGGAGTTCCATCATCATTTCCAACGAATCCAGGGATATGGTCGTCTAATGCAGCAACTAACTCAGCATCAGCATAAGTTACAGTTACAATACCAGCAGCTGTAGTAGTAGCTCCGATTTTGATGATGTTTTTTCCATCAATTCTAGATGTACCTACAAGTGTATCACCAGCAGCTGCAGCATCTGCAGTTTTGATGTAAGTAGGTAATACAGTACCGTCAGCACCGCCACCGCCACCGATAGCACCACCTTCGTATACGAAGTCTAGATAAGATAAAAGACCCATAGGTCCAGCCATTGGTACAACTGGTACTAAGTCTAATCCGATTGTTTGAGCTGCAACTTGCATCGCTAAAGGAAGTAAAGTTGGAGCTTTGTCTCCTGAACCATCAGCTGCACCGTCAAAGTTTGATGGGAATGCTACTGCACCCATACCTGTTAAGTTCATTCCTGGGTTAAGGGACATGATGTTTGCGTCTTCGTAAAGTTTGTGATTGTGACAGTACTCAGACATCCATGATAATTTTTCAGCGTCTTTGATACCAGTTGCCGATTCGATAATCGGTGACCATGTATCTCTAATTTCCGCTTCGTTAATTAAATTTGCCATTTTGTTAAATTTATTTTTTTGCGTTTTTGTTTTCGACTTATTTATATGGCTTTCTGCTTCTTTAACCAAGTTGTCGAATAGGTATTATATATCTTTTTATTTTTCATTAAAATACTACGTTAATATTATATAACTAGATTCATATAATAAAATGGTACATTTTTTAAATAAAAGTAGAGTATTTGATTATCAGATTATTTTTTATTTCTTTTAATCCATTGAATATACCATACTAGGTTTCCTGCAAAACCACCATATGCCGCGATGAAAGTTGCTATTTTAAGATACAATGTATCTAAATATCCGTTCATTAACCAAAAAGGCCAAAGAATAGAAAATCCTAAACATAGAAGTAATGGTAATAAGTGAAATGCGTGCTTAATCATATTATTGTTTTTTTAGTATATATCTTTCTGGAAGCACAAAAAAGCCCAGTAATTACTGGGCTTTAAAAAACAAAAATAGAATTTTATTACTTATTAAATCTTTTTGATAATGCTTCTTGAACACCATCTAAATTATAAGGTAATGTTTTTTCTTCTTTTTTACTTTCGTTAATCATCTCTACTTTTTCCATTACTGGTGCAATTTCTCTAAGGTCTCTAGTTTGCCAGAAGTTTCTTACTTGATATTCTGTTTCTAATTTACGAGTCTTAGATTGAGCAGTGATTTGTTTTTTCTTAGATTCTGAAAGTGAATTCCATTTATCTTTATATTCTACTGGCATTGCAGTAATAAATAAAGGTTCGTTTGAAACGTTTCCTGATACTTCATTAACGTTTTCAATAATTCTAGTTATTTGAGATTCAGTTAAAAATCCTGAAGTCTCAATTGATTTTCTAGCTTCAGTCTTAGAATTTTCATCTAATTGGTTATATTTTTCAGCTGTTGCTGAACTAACTAATTTAAAGAAATGCGGATCTTCGTTTTGTTTAGCTGATGCTTTTTCTAATAAATCTGTTAACTTGCTAGAAATTTCATTTTTATATGATTCTAATGGGTCATCTGCGCCGTCTTTACCTGAGTTTTTAGGAACATCTTTATCAGCTTCTTCTTTCTCTTCTGGTTCAGTAACGTCTTTTAACTCATTATCTAAATCTTCTTTTTCTTGTCCAGCTCCACCATCAGCTCTGTTAGCTTCTCCAGAGTTGTCTCCAACTTTTTCTAATTCGTTGTCCTCATCAGACTCATCGAATTCTTTTGCAGTAACATCATCACCTTCAATTACTAAATTTTCGTTGATAGATTCTGCGATATAATTAGCGTATTCACTTACGTTCTGTACATTACCTCTTAAGTATTCAACATACTCTAATAATTTTTCAGTAGTTTCAGCACCTTCATTATAAGATTCTGCAACGTAGTTAGCGTAATCTTTTAAAGAAGTTAAAGATTCTGCAACATGCTCAGTATATCCAATTCCTTGGTCTACTTTTTCTGCAATGTATTCGCCATACTGAATTCCTTGGTCTGCTTTTTCAGCAACATGCTCAGTGTAAGAGATGTTCTGGTCTGTTTTTTCTGCAACATATTTAACATATTCAGTTAAATTGTTTAATTGTTCAACAATACTGTCGTTATGTGCTGTTACAGTTTCGATAGTTTCGTTAGTTTCGTTAGAACCATCATTTGATTTTTCTGTCATTTCAGAAATAACTGATTTTAAACCTTTAATCTGCTCAGCAAGATACTTTGTGTAGTTGTTGAAATCATCTGTTTTTACAAATTCTTCCATTGTTTTTTCGTTTTTATTTTCTATTATGTTTTGGTTTTTTGTTTCTTCTTTTCTTTTAAATACCTCGTAAATAAATAAATTTTCGTCATTTGAATAACCATAAGATTCATTTACTCGTGTTAATTCGGCATTTTGAAAACCTGGATCTGCAACAAGGTCATAAGTAAATAATTGCTTTATCTTTACTTTACCTCCTTCTGAAACTTCTCCAGCAGCTCTTGAGCTAATATGTAATGGTACTCCAGCATCGACAAGGGCTTTAGCCTGTCTTCCAGCATCAGTATCTAATAATCTGATTTTACCCTTTACTTGTTTATTATCTTTGTCATACCTTAGTTCTTCAATAACGTGAGATACGTTCTTTAAAGATATATCAAATTGTTGAGGGTGGTCTAATTCTCCTAATAGTTTAGATGAATTAATTTTGTTCTGCAATGATTCGATTTGTGGTAAATATTCTCCTTCTGTATAGATTCTGTTGTTTTTATTCTTAACATCTATCTCTCCAAAAGTACCTTCTAAAACATAGTCTTTATCTTCACCAGATTTAGTTAAAATTGATGAGGATTTTTCTACTATTAACAAATCAAACTTGCTTGTCTTGTCGATAAGTTTATCCATTTTTGTTTCTTATTTTTTGTATATATCTTTAATAAATTTCTATTTTTTAAATGCCTAAGTCTGCTAGTGGATCTTCTCCTCCTCCGTCGCCATCTCCAGAGTCTTTGTCATCATCGCCTCCACCTTCTTTCTTCTCTTCTTTTTCCTCTTCTTTATCATCTACTGCAACTTCAGTCATGTAATCTTGATAGTTTTTTACCATCTGACCCATTGTTTCGGTATCAAATTTAGTAGTTCCATATTTATCGTAGAAATACTTCTTAAAATCACCTTCAGTTGCGGATGCTATTATTTGACCTAAAATCTCTTGAGCTGATATTATTTTACCATCTGCTGTTTTTTGATCTGATACTTCAACTTTACTCTCATCTCCTGCTTTAATAGAAGATAAAGATTGTTTCTCCTCTTCGTTTATAGGACCAAAAACTCTTGTAAATTGCTCATACGATGTTATTCTTTGTAGTTTCATATTTTATATATCTTTTTTACATTGCCATTGGGTCTTCCGGCTCTGGAGCTTCTTCTTTTTCTCTTTCTTCTTTAGCTTTAGCTGCGGCATTTGCTGCAATGTCATCTGGACTTAATTGTAAATATCTATCAACTAAGAAGCCCATATCAAAGAAATATTCTTCTTCCATAGTTTCTTGATTTGTTGTCATTAAACTGTCTCTCATTGTTGAAACGAAGTCTAATCTTCTTTCCATGATTTCCATTTCTTTCAATGCTGCGAAATCATTATCTTTATAGTATCTTAATGCTACCTGTGTTTTAAATTGAGGGTCTTCAGAAAGGTCTTTATATTTAATACACATCTGTAAATAGAGTGGCTTAACAAGAATTTCTTGGAAAGCAGATCTTAGTCTTTTTACAAATTTGCTGAATTTGATTTCATCTCTAATCATACCATCTGCTGCCATGTTAAAGTCTCCTCCTCCATCTTCATATAAGAATCTTGAATAAGGTATTTTAGATACATGCTTCAGTTTATCTGAGAAATATTTAAGTGCTTCGGTATCTGAAAGATCTGGTCCTGAACTATCAAGTGTTTCAATTTCTGGACTATCACCATCTTTACTTGGTAACCAATACTCTTTATTAAATTGTAACATTGGCTGACCATTCGTCTGCATTGAAGCTGATTCCCAATCAAAGTCAACAACCTCTTTATATGAATTCATAAGTTGTGCAAGAGACTGTTTTGCTCTCGTTTTAGACTTACCACCTACGGGTATTACAAATTTCATTCTGAAAGAACTATTAGTTACAGCCCAAATTACTCTGGTGTGTTCCATAATTCTTAATAGGTTAAATGATCTGGTTAATCTTTCAACATAACTTACTCTAGATGCAGTTGTAATTGAAGAATACGAAAGATAAATGATTTGAGAATCATAAAGAGTTCTCTCTTTTACTGGATCGTCTTTAAACTGAATCCATACTTTTTTACCATCTTCTTTATTATATCCAGGTATAAGTGTAATAGGGTCTAGTTCTTTAAAACCTATAATCTCAGTCTGATCTGGTGAATAAATAATTTCAAATGCAAGATAACCATCAATTAACCATTTTCTAAAATAGTACCATGCTGATTGATCTGAATTAAAACCAAATGCGTGATATATTTGTCTAAAATATCTGTTAAGGTCTTTTTGAATACCATCAGAAACTTCAACTCCTAATATCTCAGGAGAACCAAAGAAATTCTTATTATCATAGACAATAGTTTCATCGCATAAAATATCTAAAATATCTTCTATTTCATCATTTACTGAAAATCTTCTAAGTTCTTCTCTTTTTACCTCATATTGCTGATCGAAAAAAGGAATGTTTTTCCTCATTGTAGTATCAGCCATAGATAAGGCAGCGAATGCTGCATACATGTCGTCATTATCAATCCCCATTGGGTTGATATCGCCATACCCAAATTTATCTTCAAGAGGACCAATTGCCTGTGATTGTCTAAGAATCAGATCATCATATCTCATTCCAAATGAGGATAATCTTTTCAGTGTGTTACTTAGACTAAAAGGTCTAGTATTGGTACTCCAAGGTCCATTTCTTGGGTCCTTATCTGCAAAACCTGCCATAATTTTTAATACTTTTTCAGTTTATATATTCTTTTTATTCTATCTCTTTTTAAATAACCTTTCCAATTCAGCATAAGAGGTTCCCTGTAAATCTGCAAAATCACACAATACTATTTTTGCCCAATTTTCATAACTAACAACTGCCTGGCCTGATTTACCACCAATTATATATTGTCTTAGTGCAAAATCATATCCGGGTCCTTTTAAAAAACCTTTCATATTTTCCCAAGTCATAGATAGGTGTTTCTGTTTTTTAACATTATTAGCAGCTCCACCCATTGTGTTATTTTTTATCTCAGCAGCAAACATACCATATACTTTATCTAATAAATCCTCTTTGACTGTATTTGGTAAAAGGTTCAAGTTAATTCCAACATCATTTGCTCCACTCGGATCTAATGCTAAAACTACTGGGTTTTTATCGTACCATGGAAGTGTTTTAGAGATGGGTGAATATCTAAAAACATATATCTTTCCAGGAAAGAACCTTTTAGAAGTAAAACTTGTGCCTTTTTCATTAACTGCGTTTCTGCCTTTTTCAAACCATTTCTCAGAAAAAGACCTTGCTGCTGATAAGCTTCCCTGTTCTTTAATTAATTTTTGTATGTCGCTTTTAACCTGACCCATTATTTAAGACTTTTTTCTGTCATAACTACAAATCTCCAACCTCTTGATTTGGCCCATTCTTTTGCATATTTATATTTATCTCTATTTTTTATAAACTGCTCTGCCAAAAACTTATAATTCTTAAGTGCTTGCTGGCTATTTTTTGTAGGGGGTTGTGGCTTTTTTATTTGCTCTTCTGGTTTAATTTCTATTAAAGTTTCTTCGAAGCCTTCATTCTTTTTAACTTTTATATAAAAGTCTGGGAAATATGAATGTTCTTTATTATCTAAGGAACTCCAATATTTTATTTCTACTGGTTCACTTGACCAAAAAACAATATCTTCTCTATTATCACACATCTTCATGAATTTTAGTTCCCATGAACTTCTGTAGATAATAGGGCCTTTACCAACATATTTATTTGGGTAAACAGGGTTATAGTAACCCTGATTCCAGTTAGAATTGCCAGAAGGCTTATTGTTTTTAATAGACATTTTAGATGTTGAACATTCCAGAATTTCCTGAATCGCTATCGCTTGAATTGATTCTATCCATTGAAAGAGTTCCTTTATATTTATGTGGGTGTAATTTATTCCAGCCTTTTGCATAACCTCTTTTTGCTATCTCAGTGTAGTATGCAAACGCATTAGGATATTTTGGCTTGTAACCTCTCCAATACTTTAAAAGGTCTAATAATGCGAATTGTAGACAGTCTTTTCTGTCATCTTCATTAGCGTACCTTAGTTTATTAATAGCCTTTTCAGCTAATAATTGTAGCATCTTTTGTGCTTCTCTTGTTAATTCATCGTTCTCTAGAGAAATAATAATTTGCTCTCTAAGGTCCTTGTTGTTTAAATAATTCTTTTTTCTGGGCATTGTGTCATTTTAGTGTATTTAATCTGTTATATCAAAAAAGGGCCAAATGTTTCATTTAGCCCTTTGTAGTAAGTTTATGTTGTGTTTATCTCCAACCCATCGCTGCGCCGAATTTACCATAATGTTTATCTAATGCTTTAAAAAGATATGTCAAACCTGGGTAATTTCCATCTTTAACTGAAATAATATTTTCGTGAAATTCATTTGACATCCAACCAATATCCATTGCCTTAACAGATTTATGTTCTTTTTGGGCTTTGTTAATATCCTTCCAAATTTTTTCAGTATCAGCCATGTCATTAAAGGCAATTTCAAATTCATCTCCTTTTTTAAACATATCATCTACGTGCTCCCATCGTGGTAAGGTGAATCGAATACCCTTTAATGTTCGAATATTAAATGCTTGGTCAAAATTTTCATTTATAAAACCTTCAAAATTATTTACATTTTTCATCTGTATATTATAGACTATTTTTTTAAATTGTTTCAGTATCTGCTAAAACTATTTCTCTTTTAGTAACTTTTACCGGAGAATCTCCAATAAAAACAGTAATAGATTCATCTTGCCCTGATGTTGTGTAACCTTCTGCGTCTACTTTGATTGCAGTTCCTTCAGCATGATTTTCAATTCCGTATTTAAGAGTTCCTGGTACATAACCATCAGCTCTGTCAACGTGGTCTTCTTCTAATTCTGCCTCGTTAGTTTTTTTTTCAGCTACTTCTTCGTCTTCAGTTTCTTCAACTTCTTCAGTTTCTTCAACTTCCTCTTCTTCAGATTCCATAGCTTCTTCAACTTCCTCTTCTTCGGATTCCATAGCTTCTTCAACTTCCTCTTCTTCAGATTCCATAGCTTCTTCAACTTCCTCTTCTTCAGATTCTTCAACTTCAGCTTCTTCTTTTTCAGCTACTTCTTTTGCACCTTCTTCTCCTTCGTCTTCAGGTACTTCTTTATCTGCTTCTTCTCCTTCTGCTTCTCTAGCCTCGTCAGAATCAACTTCTTTAGTTTCATCTTCTAATTCTTCTGGTTCGTTTCCTTCTCCCTCGTTTCCTTCTTTTATTTTAGAAATTTCTTCTTCTAATCTTTTGATTTCTGAATTAATTAAAGTATCAGCTTCTTTTATCTCTTCGATAGATTTATCAGCTTCTGCAATAATTCCTCTTTGGTCTTTTAAGAATGCTATCATTTGCTCTAAAATCTCTACTTTCTTGTGAGTTTCAGCTGCTTGAGCTCTATCACCTTCAAGTAATTCTGAAGCCATTACTAATTGATGACCTGTTTGTTCTTTAACATAATCAAAACATTCACCAGCTGTCATCTTTTCGAATTTATAGATTTTATTTGCTTCGTTAATTTTATATACGAAGAAATCTCCATTTTGTTCCATAACATAGCATTTAATCGTGCCTACTGAAACTTTAGTAGCAAAATCAAGTGATACAAATTTATCGTGATTTTTAGCTGCATTTTCAAATAAGTCAATCATTGGATTTAAAGAATAACTTACAAGTCCTGTTGCTAATAAGTGGTTTTTGAAACTTTCACTTAAAACTTCTGAATTAGAAATAAAGAATTTATTATCTTCTTTAGTGTATCTAAATCTAGAGATTCCATGATACCATGCAACTCCTTCATTTGTAACTTTAAATTTGTCAAGGGCTATAACTAAGTTTTTGAACTCATTTGGTGCCTTTGTAATTTCTGCTTCTGTAATCTCGTTTTCTTTTACTAAAAACGCCTTTCCATCTAAAGAGATGTAAGTTGATCCGTCTTCATTTACGTGAATAGGCGAGATAATGTTTTGTGTAACTTTTGCCATTTTAATATTATTTTATTTTTTTTATATATCTTTTAAATTTATTCATTTGTTTGTGTTTCGTCTATTTGGTTACCGTCGGTTAATCCACTAGTAAAACCAAACACTCTATTACCTGCATGTTGTTCTGTTTTAAAGTCTATCGAAGGCATAAATGAGTTTATTTCTAAACCAAATGTTATCTTATAATTTCCTTTATCGTCAAATCCAAATTCAACAGGTCTTTCATTAGAATATTCATCTGGCATAGCATAATAAGCTGCCATTCTATAAAGACCCTCATCTAAATGTCCTACTTCAACATTATATTGATTTGACTTATAAAGTCTTTTGATAATTTCTTCACTGCATTTAAAAATATCTAGTTGGCTTGAAAGTAATATTTCAACATCTACTCCGATAGTAATTGGAATAAGTTCAAATTCAGCTTGATACCCTTCTAATGTTCCCTGATCGCTCATCTTAGAAAAGTTACCTCTATTTCTTTTATTAACTAACTTTCCAGCATCTATTGACAGAGAGCTCATATTAATTACTCCTCTTGGGACTGGATCGTAATTACCATCTGCCTTTTCTGGTTCTGGTGCACAATCTAAGCCATTTGCTGTTGAAAATAAGAAACTATCTTTCAAGAAGTTTTCATCTCCAGTTATAGAATAATAAAATGGAACATCAACTAAAGACCTTGTTTCATTATCAAGTTGTCTCCAAAAAGTTACCTTTTTATTTAAGTCTGCTAACAAACCTACGATTAAATGCCTTACAACACTGTCGTCTTTATTGAATCTTAAGTTATAAGTTGCCATATTATCTTTTAATCGATCTTCTCTATTGTAAATTTAGAGAAGCCGTTTTCTCTATATATTTGTATTTTTTGGTCAAATATTTCATGTGGTAATTCAGTGTGGTTAATTACAAAAGTATTCAATCCATTCTCTTTAATAACCTCATTTAATATTTTAAGAATATTATAGACTCCGTCCTGATCTACTGAACTAAGTAACTCATCTAAGAACATAAGATTTAACTGAGGGAACCTTAGCTTCAATATCTTAATTATCGCTATAATAACTATAAAGTCAGCTTTCTTTCTCTCTCCAGTTGAGAGAGTTAACGGGTTAATGTCTTCTCCTAAGTGATTTACAATACAATTAAATTTCTCGTCGAATCTAATGTGAAATTGAAGGTGCATTGTTTGAGTCATCATTGCGATGTTTGCATTTAAACCTGGCAGAATAGTTTTAACTGCTAAGTTTTTCACTCCATTATCTCCTAAGATTTCTTCTAAAATAGACATGAAAGCATCTTGTTTTGCTACTTCGTTTTTCTTATCACTTTTTTCTTTTTCTGTCTTTTCAAATTCTTTGATAATTTGCTTAAGATGTTCAAATTGCTCAGAATTAGTAGTTGCATTTTTAATTTTAATCAACTCATCTTTAATATCTTTAATTGAGTACTTTAAATTATTTACCCTGCTATCTACCTTTTTTCTTTTTTCTTTTAAATCATCTAACTTTGAATTTGTATCTTTAATGGAAACTTTTAAACTTTCTATAGATTTTTCATTAGAAGACTTAGATATTTCAAATTCTGCAAATTTAGCAGTATGAAAAGAACTATCTAACGCTGTTTCACAGGTTGGACATGAGCCTTTCTTATACAATTCTATCTTTTCATCTAAATATCTATTTTCTCTAACAATATCGTTTTGTTCTTTTGTTTTACTGATAGAAAGTTTTTCAAATTCTTCTAATTTTCCATTAATTGAAGATTTTGCGCTGTTTAAAGATTGAATGTCTTCTCCATAAGATAGCAAAGTTTCTTTAAGTTCTTGTATTTTTTCTTTATCTTTTTTATTAGACTCTTCTACTAAATTATTAAGTTTATATTTTACAGAAGAAATAGATTCTAGTATTTGATTAAGTTCAGATTCATAAGAATCTACTTCCATTTTTATTTGCTTTCTATCTTCTTTAACATTTTTGAACATATCATTTAGAATAGAAAAACCAAACATCTTATCAATAATTTGTTTTTTATCACTTGATGACATTGTTAAAAAAGACTTAAAATCATTTATACTTAATATGATTATGTTCTTAAATACATGGTAAGGTATACCAAATATTTCTTCTTCTAAATATTCTTGAACTGATCTTTTTCCTGCTTTATCAAATTCAACGCCATTCATCATGACTTTAAATTTTCCTGGTGAAAGACCTCTCTCTATTACTACATTTATATCTTTACATTGTAGATTGATTTTTACCCACAATTCTTTATTAATTCTATTAGGCAAATCTGAAAGTTTTACACCTTCTACTTTTCCATAAAGAGCATATATGATGCTATTTGCTATAGTTGTCTTTCCGTTTCCATTTTTGCCTAAAGTTAAATAAAGTTCAGCTTCATCTTTGAATTCTATTTTTTGAATAGAATTACCGTAACTTGCAAAATTCTTAAATTCAATACTATTGATTTTCATGTTCTATGTCGTAATTGTTGGTACAGTTATTGTAAATATTTGCTATTTTTTCTAGTATTTTTTTCTTAGTATCTGAGTCGTATGTTGAGGAATCTACATACTTTTCGCATAGACCTAAAACACTGTAATTTTTTTGCATTTCATCTATTTCATCTAAATCATAAAGGTCTTTATCAATAAAGTTCTCTTCTTGGTAGATATTAGGCTCTATTCTTCTTCCAATCTTCTGTACTTTATTAATAAGATTCGAAAGAGAAGCATTTGACGCGATATCTGAAGGAACGTATAAATCTACAAAATTGTTTTTGATCTGCTCTTTAAAAGCTCCTAGATTCATATCATATAACATTTTTATATTGTATCTTAAGAATTTAGGGGAAGAATCATTTTCATAAAAAGTTTCTTCCATCGTTTCTAAATCTACAAGGTCAAATCCTTTAGAGTTATTCATATCAGATCTGGTCAATTGATAGGGAACTCCAACCATTAAAAGTTTATTCTTTTCTTGGCGATAATGAATATGTCCGCTATAGACTCTTGTATACTTATCATAAATATTACTTTCATTACCATGCATATTTTTGACTTTTGAATTCAAATATATTCCTTTAACCTCAGAATGACAAAATACAATTTCACTGGATGGAAAATCAGCAAGTGTTTCTGCTTCATGTGCTGAATCTCTTCTCCAAGGCATGAGAAGTATTTTTTTATCTAACCACTTATATTCTATAGGCTTTGTATAAACTTGAACGTTTGGAATCCATTTAAGACTGTCAATTGAAGTTATATCGTTTGTCTTTTTAGCCCATATATCGTGATTTCCACAAATAATATGTGTAGGTAATATCTTACCAAGTCTTTCGAATAAGTTTATAGCATAATTAAGTACCTTTATGTTGATACTTTGTCTATTATCAAAAGTGTCTCCTACTTGAACTAAGACGTCTCCTGGTTTATATTCCTTCTCTAATGTAGGTATAAATTCATTTTCAAAAAAGTCTTTTTGAATTTCTAACCATTCAAGAGAATTCGATCTTACTCCAAAATGAAGGTCGCCTAATATCCATACCCTTTTTACGGGCATATTTAATACCTGTTCGCTAATCATTTAAAAAAGTTTGTTTATATTTTTCTTTGAAAGAATTCCAGTTTTATTATCCAACTCAGCTATTAAACCTTCTTTAAATATGTTTGATAGTGAATTGTAAAATTTAGTAGGGTGAACATTAAAATACTCTGACATTTCAGAGAATATGTCTATTCTAGAATATTTTTCTAATAATTCATCCATCATAAAACCATAAACTTCATTAATATCCATCTTCTTTAATTTGATAGCATTTGAAAACTCGTCTATCTCGTTAAATTTTTTAAATCTAGAGTTATTAATAAGTCCATGAATTTCTTTTTGTAGCATGTCTCGATAAATCACATCTTCTTCATCTGCACCTCCTAGACTAGGGTCTAAATTAAAAGATATTTTACCACCAAATTCTCCTTCAGGGGAATCAAAATTATTATCGAATATCTTGTCTGTCTTTTTTCTCATATCGCGTGAATGTTACTTGTTGTTATTTCGTCTGTTTCGTTTAATCTCAGATAGTTCCAATTGATATCAAGTTTACACTTGGTTCCTTTACCTTCACCATCTCTTATTTTTAATATTTTTAATCTATATTCATTGTTTGCTCGCATAATGTCATCTTGTATAATTCCTAACATAACATCTGCGGTATGTGAAAGACCTGCTGATTCAGCAATATCGTTCATTGTAATATCTGTTGAATTATATCCGTTTCTTGTAATTTGAGTAGCTGTAATTATCAACCAATTGTTTCTTACACCCATTGCTCTAAGGTCTTCAGCAATTTGCTTAATTTTCATATAAGTATTCTCACTATTAGGGTTTCTATAGTTCGCTAAGATATTTATATAGTCAATAACGACAGCTCCTAATTTGATTCCTTTCTCTTCTTCAATTTGAGCAAGATGTGCTTCAATATCTAAAACAGTTGCTTGTGAAGTTGGCATCTGCTTAATAAATAACTGGCCTGGTGGTGTAAAACCATTTCCTACAGTTTCTAATTTTCTTTTAATGTAATCTTTATTCTTAGACTTTTCAGTGTATTCATTGATTGGAATACCTAAGAGATTTGAACCTATTCTTTTTACAAATTTATGAGCTGCCATTTCCGCTGTAATTACCGCAGTATTTGTACCTTCTTTAACGAATTCAGCAGCATCATTTGCTAAATATATTGATTTACCAATGTTTTGCTCTCCAGCATATACTACCAAGTTACCACCTTTATCATAGCCACCTTCTAAAACTCTATCTAAGAAGTTATATCCAGAACTTATTTTTTCGGTGCTTTTTTGGTCATGAGATTCTACATCGAAGAAATCAAGACCAATATCACTATTAAAAGTAAGATTATTTCTTTCATTAATTAATGTCTTTACTTTAGAAATAATATGGTCTGTATTTTCTGGAGTTACTGAAGTTGTTTTTACAAATTCAATAGTATCATTTAAAGTGGTATCGAAGTTTCTCCATTTTATCCATGATTCTGCAGTAGATAACAACCATTCTTCATCATATTGGTCTAAGTCAACATCAAATATGATATTGATTATATTGTCGCTTATTCTATCTTTAGCTCCTGAAGCATTTTCTACTAATAATTTAAGTTGCTCTTTCTTTGGAGTTTCATTAAACTTATTATAGAATTTTAAGGAAAGGGTTGACAATATATCAATTTCTTCTGAAGAATAAAAACCTGACTTTATTGTAGTTAGGTATTTTGTTCTTTCTAAAGAAAGTCTAAAGAATATTTTTTCGTAATCTTGACTGAAGTTCATTATTCAAATGGGTTTTTAAGTATTTTAAATGATTCTTTTCCTGGGGTCTCGTTGATAGTTCTTATCCAGCCATCATCTATTAACTGTTGTAGAGAATTATCAATTTTTGTTTCATCTGTGCCTTCCGTTATTAAGTATCTAATAACAGCATGTCTGGTAAAGTTCCATTTGTTTTCTTGACCAACATGTGTTTTGATTTTTTCATAAAGTATATCGAAGCCATCAGGATACTCTGGAAGAGATTCATGAACGCCTAAGATATACTTTATGGGAAGTTTATCTTCGTCTATTTTTAAAATCATTATTCTGCTTCTTCTAAGATTTCATCAACATTTATATCCTGTACCATATCGCTATAGTTAAATATCGGTTGAATATGAGTATTGATTTTTTCTAAAACTTCTTTTGTAAAAACTTTTTCAGTAAAAAAGTCAGCATTTGAAACTGCAGTATCTAAGTGATCACATATCCAAGTTCTAGCTGTTTCTTTAGGTACTTTTTCGCCTTTTACAATAGTTCCTCTTGCTACTCCACAAATATCCCAAGTTGCATATTGCTCTAGACCTACATATCTATTCATTCCTTTTGTAAAGTGTAAGTGAAATTTGATTGGGGTTGGTTTTGCAAATCTGTTCTTATTTGGTTTTGCTGTAACAATAATTCCTGTTTTTTCAGTACCTTCTTTTAATTGTGCTTTATTTAAGAAAAGAACAATTGAAGCTGCGTATTCTGGTCCAGTTCCACCACCTGCAATTTGTTGCGCAATAAAACCTTGCGACATATATGTGTGGTTTGTGAATAAGAAAGGAATTTTCAAATCTGCCAATGGAGTCATTATAATTCTAAAAATTGATTTAAGAATTTTTGCTCTTGTCATATCTGCTTTTTCGCTTCCAGAAACAGCATCATTAATTTCTTTTTGAGTTGCCAAGTTACCAGCACTATCAAGAATAATCATTAACTTTGGAACTTCTCCACCAGCCGCTTTGACTTCTTGCATCTTTGTAGTAATTGTAGTTACTGAATGTCTAAATGCCTGAACAGTATTAATCGGTTGATAATTGACTTTACTCACATCAATTCCAAACTTTTTCATTAATTGTCTATCAACAGCCGCTTCAGAGTCATAGAAGACGACGCTGTAACCCATGTCTATTGCCCTTTTAACACTATTTAAAATAAGATAAGTTTTACCAGTACCTGAAGGTCCAGCAAGTGCGCAAGTTCGGCTGTTTGGCCATCCACCAAAAAGTGAACCACTTACGCATGCATTAAGGTGATAGTTGCCAGTATCGATATATTCTGTTACCTCGCTAAAATCACTTTCTGACATAACGGACCCTAATGGGTTTATATCTGCTAATTCTGCGTTTAAGTCATTAAAACTAAATTCTTTTTTCTTTGCCATTTTATTTTTATTTTTTTTCTGATTTTCTAAGTTTCTCTAATTCTTCTAAAAGTTCTTTAGACCTTTTATTTAGAGTGTCCATAATTGTTTTAATTTCATCAAACTCTTTATGTAGTTTAATGTACCGATCCACCTTTCCTCTTTCTTCTTCGTTTAAATCTTCTAACATTTTATTTTTATTTTTTTAGAATAAAGCCGATGCATAAATTAAATTAGTATCTAATTCTTGCAGGCCAGTTGCTCTTAATACTCTGTTTATAGGGTCAATCATACATTTTTCAAATTGTGTATCATAGTCTATTTCTGGAGCTATTTCATAAGGATGGTCTCCTGGTAAATAAGCAAATGTGTCGCATATAGGATGCTTAGTATTATAGATTCTAAGCTTTTCACCATTTGCTATCATTTTATATTTGTTTTTGTATTTTGGGTTGTTATTCATTAAATAATTATAAAACCCAGCAGCCTTCACATTTGGAGGGCATTTAAGACCTATCTGAAATTCTTTGTGGTCATCTATTATATACTTATGTATGTTATTTGTTTTTCTATTAAAGCAAATATCATCTAAATCTACCAGTTTAAATTCTTTTTTACATTCTTTCATGAATGATACAATTTCTTGTAATTCATTAGGACCAGGTGTAACACCTTTACTAAAAAGTAAAGTCAATGCTTCAGTTAATTTCTTTCTAGCAAATAATGGAGTAGAACTTTGAATTGTATCATATCCTACGGTTTTTACTTTTTTAAGAGAAGGGTGTCTTTCATTTACAGGAAGTTTATCATCCCATGATACATCTTGTATGTATTTTTTCTTAGTCATAAAAATACCAGAATATGCTACTGATTCTAACTCAAACATTAAGAAGTTATCAGTGTTTCTTTCTTTAGCATATTTTTGCATTGCCATTGAAATATAGTCTTTGATTCTAAGATTGTATACTTCTAATGTAAACGTGGTTACGTCTAGTTTTTTAGATTCATCTAACCATTCAATGGATTCATACATTTCACCGAACTGAACATAATTACTATCAGTGTCAATATAAATTACTGAAGGTTTTACAAGTTTATTTTTTACTTTTATACCTAGTCTTTCATGTAATTTTAAATCCTTATGCCAAAACTCCGTAAAGTATTTGTTTAGAATACTTTCGGAGTAAAGGATTGCATCTTGACCTTGAAGTGTAATTGATTCAGCCATTTGAATGTCGAAGAAGTGAAACCACTTGTTACCAAATGCACCATAAATACTGTTAAGTGATAATTTAACTGACTGCTCAAATGCAGTGTATTTATTAGCAAGTACAGTATATTCTTTCTGTAACTGTTCTAACTCTTCGACAGTCATGCTGTCATAATCTACCGCCTCAATTACTTCTTCCATTTAGGCAGTTTTACATGTTGAAATTGTTAAAAGAGTTTCTGACTCAGTTGAATCAAATACAACTTTATTATTTGATACATGTACATTATATTCTTCTTTGTCTAGAAGAGCCAAGTATTTTTTATAAAGAGTTGCAGTACCATCTCCAGTTGCGCTTTGACTAATTACAACATTAAACGTTTTACCTTTAACTTGTACTCCAGTTCCATTTGAGTTAATATCAAACGTCTCTTCTTTCTCTAAATTAAACAAAGATTTCAATCTGTTGATTGAGTGATTGTCAATTGGGAATTGGAAGTCCATTTGGCTTCTTTCGAAGATACCTTCTATCTGCTCAGTAGTTAAATCTTGGTAACCAAGAGAAGGCTCTGAACATGCAAGTGTAATTTCTAATTCATCATTAAAGATTTTAAAAGTAGAAGCTACGAAGTCTTGTTCGTTTTGAATAAATTCAATTTCACAACGGATAGAGTCATGTTCGAATTGCTTAAATGCATCAATAATTCTGTTTGCATCAAAGAATGCTATTTTATACTCTTTGGAATTATCAGGGGTTGTAGCTCCGCCAAATAATGTGTCTACTGATACTGAATGATGTTTTACAGCATCTCTTTGTGGTAAATAACATGTTGAAATAACTTGATTATCTTTTATCTTAAAATAAATAAAAGAGTCGATTAATTTTAATCGATTAATAAAGCTAATAAAAGCATGCTGGTCAATTTTGTCAATTTCTAATTTCATTTCGATATAATTTTTATTTGTTAATTATATCATAAATTAGTGTTTTGTTTCAAAAATAGTTATGCTTCTTTGGGTGCTTCTTCGGGTGCTTCTTCAGGCTCTTCATTACCCTGTACCTCAGATAGAAGAGTTTCTATAATAGCAATATACGCTAAGTATTTAGCAACTGTTGCTGCTATCGAAATAATTGTACCGACCATTGGTATACCATGCAACGCGAATTTTAATAATTTCTTACCAACTCCTTTAACTTCCATTTCTACAAGTATTCCAATAATAGTTGCAAGTGCAATAAATTTATAAGGACCTGGAGCTCCTGCTACTTCTGTTGCCCAAGCTGAAAACTTTTCTAAACCACCACCTACTAGTTTTTTTGTTTTATTTTTAACAGCATATAACTGTTTAAATGGAGGGTACTCATTAAGTTTGGCTGCTATTGTTGATATGAAAGGTATTTTGGCTCCTCCTCCTTCATTAACAAGTTCATCTAGGTTAATTTCACCGGATCTAATTGAATGTGCTATTCCCTCCGTAATCATTAATTCAAAATAAATTGGATTAAAAGATTCTTTTGTAGATTCTCCAGAATCTTTTGCAGCTTTTGACATTGCTCCTGCTGCTTCTTTTGAAAAACCACCAGCTACCCATTTTGCGGTTGCAGCCAGCATTGCCTTTCCGTTTTTAAGTTCTTCTGATAATTTTTTAGGGTCTTTTATTTGTCCAATTGCTTTACTTACCTTTTCTTTTCCTTTTGCAATTGCTTTTTGTGCAATTGCTTTACCTGCGTCAAGTGCTTTTTTGATAGCTTCCTGTATCTGCTTAATAACGGTCTTAATAACTTTAGATACGTCTCCACCAAATTTAATTATCTTTTCTTGAGCACCTGAAAGGGCATCTTTTCCCTTTTGTTTTATAGTTTCTTTGGCTTTTTGTAATTTTTCTTTTGCTATTTTAAATAAATTTTCATTTAGTTCTTCTTCTGTAAAATTAGAAAAACTTTCTAAAGTAAAATCATCAAAAATTCCAAGTTCTACCATATCTACAGCTTCTGTCAATATAGGCTTAACCTCTTCGAGTCTTTCGAATACAGAAATTGCTAAATCTCTCCTAGATCTGATTAATTGTTTTTCTAGTAAAAAGTCATTGTACCCTAAAATCATTATTAGTTTTTTATTTTTAATATGGTTTATATATCTATCAAAAAAAGGGAAGCGTAGCGATACTCTTCCCTTTTGTTCCGTAACTATAACGGTCCTAATGGCGACTCCAAAGAGTCGCATATTTTATCCGTCGCAGCTTAAACAAGCTTCATCAGTTGCTGATGCCGCGATATCTCCTCTTAATACTGATTCGGTTCTCATATAATAAAGAGTCTTGATTCCCTGCTTGTATGCTTCTAAATGTACTTTATTAATAAATTTAGGGGATGCTGTATTTGGAAATGCCAAATTAAGACTAACTGACTGATCGATATATTGCTGTCTAACTCCTGCCTGTCTTACTAATTCCAACTGATTGATTTCTTTAAAGGTTTTAAATACTTCCTTAGGTGAAACGAACATATCCTTTTTGATGTTATCTGACAAAGAATTATATTGCTTTAATGTTAATACTTCAAAATTTTCAGAATCTACATGAACTCCAGATGTCATCATATAATTATCTAATACACCAACATCTTGAATACTTCCATGGTCTTCTAGAATTTTAGACCAAACTTGAGAAGTATCATGTCCTATCTTTTGTAAGAATTTAACAAGAGACTGATTTTTTCTAATAAAGGTTCCTTTTGCAGTCTGTTCTGTAAATACATTAGCAGCCCATGGTTCGATTCCTGGACTTACATTTCCACTAAGTTTTGAATTGGTTACAGTTGGTGCCACAGCTCTTAAATGAGTATTTCTCATTCCAGTTCCAGCACACCAAAGAGGTTCGCCAAATTCTTCTGCTAATTGTCTACTTGCTGTTTCGCTTTCAATTTGTATTTGACTAAATATTTTTCGGGTTTCAAATTGAGCTGCTAACCCTTCGAATGGAATTCCTCTTTCTTGTAAATATGTATGCCATCCAAGAACTCCAAGACCCAATGCTCTACCTTTTTCAGCAGAACGAATTGCGTTTTCAAATCCTTGTCTAAATTTTGACTTTTGTATAAATTCTTCTAAAACTCCATCAAGAAACCAAGTTGCAGTTTGAATAACGTCCGTGTGTTTCCACTCATCATATTTTGCTAAATTCAAAGAACTTAAACAACATACAAAACTGTGATTTTCATCAGTATGTAATGCGATTTCGCTACAAATGTTAGTCATATAAACTTTAAGGCCATTTTTAACATAAGCCTCTGGGTTTGCTCTGTTAATATTTCCTTTATACATCATAAAAGGCTGACCAGTTGCTTTACGTTTTTTAACTACAGCAGCATATCTTTTTCTAGATTCTTTATCACCATTGTCTACTTTATCCATAAAGTCATCGGGAATTACAACGCATTGTTGAACATTAAGGCATTGTCTATTTACATCTCCCTTTGGTTCTCTAATTTCTAACCAATCCCAAAAATCTTTATGTTCAATGTCTATATTTACAGATGCTGCTCCTCTTCTTACTGCTCCTTGATTTGTAGCAAGAATTGTAGAATCGTATATTTTACAAAATGGAACTACACCATCTGAAGTACCGTTATCTGTAATATCTGCACCTGCTGGTCTTATTTGATTTACTCCAATTCCTACTCCACCTCCATTTTTGGCAAGTAGCATCATTTCTAAGTTCTTTTTACCAATATCATGGATTGAATCAGCTACATCAATTCCAAAACATGAAATAGGAAGTCCTCTTTCTGTTCCAGTATTTGACAAAACAGGAGAGGCTAAATTTAACCAGCCTTTCCAAATATAATCAAAAAACTTACTAGCCATTTCAGGTTTTTTAAGTCTTCTTGCAATTGTTGTAGATACTCTCCAATATGCATCTTTCGGAGTTTCACCTTCTAATAAATATCCATTTGATATGGTCTTGACATATATTTCTGTATGTCCCCATACAGGATAATCGACTCCTTTTTCCCAACCTAATTGAGAAACTATAATATCGGTTTTAGTCTGTCTAGATATTAATTCAGTTTTTTTATCTAGTTCTTTTTTAAAAGATTCTTTTTGTTTTTGCATTTTATTAAATTATAGTTTATTTATTAGAATAAATCCTCTTCATCCCATACCTCATCTTCGCCTGCTTTAGAATAAGCAGTTGGTCTAATTGCAAAGAAATCTGCATGTTCTACTCCTCCTGTTAAATGATAGAACCAATCTAGTTCTTTTGCACTAATTGCATCAAATTCAAATACTGTTTCATATCCGATCTCTGCTAATTTTTCGTTTGCTCTTCTTTTAATAAAGTTTTTTAAGTCTTCTTTTTTAAGATTTTCTAAATCTCCTAACTCAAACATTTTATCAATAAAGTCCAATTCCATTTCTACCATTAATTTAGCAGCTTCTATTACATGCTCTTTATTCTCAGATCTTAAATCAGGGTATTCTTCACACATGTGATTAAATAATCTACAACCCATTTTAGAGTGAAGAGACTCATCTCTAACTGACCACTTCATTTGTTGTCCAATTCCTTTTAATAAGTTTCTCATTTGAAAACTATATAAAACTGCAAATGAACTATAAAGAGATACTCCTTCTGCAAAAGCTGAAAATATTGCCAAACTTCTTGCCACTTGATTCCTTGCAATTGTATTTGTAGCAATATCTTCATGGCTCCAATTAGCATCTACGCTTGAAAGGTGTTCAAACTTTTTAGCAATTGTAGGTTCGTGTAGAAATGCAGCAAAATTATCTAGTCCTAATGTTTCGTTTAAATAAGAATATGCAGTAGCATGAATAGTTTCTTGACTACCAAATATCATTGCCATTTGTTTTATCTCATGTTTTGGAAACCAATGCGTGACCATTGTGGTCCAATAATCAGATACTGCACATTCAGTCTGTGCAAAACCTAAAAGAATATTACCAACTAAATTTCTTTCAGCTGCAGTTAAATTCTCTTTCCAATCTTTAACATCACTCTGCATTGGAATTTCAGTATGTAACCAAAATGCTTGAGCCTGGGGTAACCAGCCTTCATTATAGTATTCAGGATATTCAAATGGTTTATATTCTATTCTTTCTTTAAATAAGTTCATATTTTTAAAATAATTTTAGTTAATTTCTAAAAAAAAGACAATAGCGTATTAATAGCATATATTGCCTTATTTGTCCAAAAAAAGGTCGATAGACCTTTGATTGTAAGTTTGTTTGTTAGATGAGTTATATATCACACATCAAATTAATTATGGGTTCTTTTTTAAATTAATTTTTTTTTGAACTGCTGCCGCCTTCTCAAAATATTCATAAGCTTTAGCCTTATATTCCTTTCTTTGACTATATAAGTCACTCTGTATCTGTTTCAATACAGACGGTTCATTTTTATAAACTACTCCATTTTCACAAACAATTACGTTTTTATCTTTTCTACGTTCTGCTACTTGCTCTTTTGGAATCTGCTCAATATATGAATCTGGTGAAATATTAAATTGCCGCATAATTGAAGGATACAGAGATGCAAAGTCAAATGCACTTACACCAGAATAGAAACCTGAAATTGGCTCTTTAACAAATGCTCCTGCATATTTACCTTCTTTAAGAACATCTTCTTTTCTTTCTGTTCCAATTCTCTTATTTTGATCCATTAATTTTCTAGCCATCAGTGCTTCAGTCATTGCAACTGGACTTGCTGCTTTATATAAGGGCATTTTTGTAATATTTGCCAATGTTAAAAGAACATCCATTGACTTTATTTTCTGGTCTATATAATATACCAAGATTGAATCGACTATGTTATAGTATACATATTTTCTATAATCATTTTCGTAAAGTTCCTGTAAGCCACCATTGTATTTAATCTTTTTAAGACCCACAATCTGACCTGAAACGAAATCAAGAGCATTTGATTCTCTAACTTTTACAGACTTATCATACTTATCATATAACTGCATGTAATCAAGAATTCCCATGTGTAGTGGTCTACCATCTACTCGGTCTACTTTACCAGTAACTGACATTTCACTAATATCAATTTGAAGTCTTTTACATCTGTTGACTATGTATTTCCAGTCATAATTAATAAAGTTCCATCCTGACATCATTGGAAACTTAGGCATAAATTTATGGATGAAATTATATACCATATCGTACTCATTATCGAACTTATAATAAGATATTGACCAATCAGAATCTAATGACTTAAAATAATCATTAGTATCTTCTTGAATACCTTTCATATCAAGGTCTTTTATTCCGAGTACAATTGCTTTCTTTTCTGGTGTAATGATAGAGAAATTAAGTATTCTTGTTTTGGCATCTTCTGCTTTTGGGAAGCCATCTACTATTTCAGTTTCAATATCTACGAAATAGGTTCTAGGGCTATTTGCTTCTAAAAGTTCTTCTTGGTCCTTTTTGGGCAAGCTTTCTATGAAATATACTAAACTAAATTTATTGAACCCTCTTTTTGAAGTAATCTTTTTAATAGGTCTGCCATCCCAATTTGTCAATTGTTTGTCTTTGTGCTTGTCTTTTTCATGTGTTACCACCCAATTTTCAAATTTGTCTATTGGGTATCTTTTAAAGGCGACCTTACCTTCTTTATCATAGTAGCTGATAATTACTTCGTTTTCTTTTTGTTCAATGTCTAATATCATATATTTAATTTTGCTTGCCCGGTTACATGGAGCTACCTACTAATATCCTCTTTTTTGTCTATTTACGTTCTCTTCTGCTTTTGCAAAGTAATAATTGTATGCTGTCTTTGCGTCGAGTCCAATAGAGGCTGCATAATTAATAAAGAAGTGTAGAATGTCTACCCATTCCATATACAATTCTTTTTTATCATCTTCAGTCATATCAGAAATCTTTAACTTCTCATATTTTGGAAAGTCTTTTTTCCAATATTTCCATACTGCATTTCCAGAACCATCTTTGATACCACCAAGAGCATCTGTCATTTCGTGAATTTCATCTACAACAGCATGCGTATTGCAATGCCAAAAGTCCATGATTTCTCTAATTGTCATATCTTCAAAGTTAAAACCATAAGTCTGCTCTTGCATTTTCTTTTGGTTTTCCATGATGTCTGCTAAGTGAGTTGTTGATTCTTCGTAAAAGTCTTTTACTTCTAAATCTTTACATTCGTTATCAATGTTTGCCATAATTTATTTTATTTAATAGTTATATAGGGTTCTAGTCGTTTGTTTCCTTTACGGACTCCCATTTTCCATCAGTTGTTAATTTAAAACTTCCAACATATTTTTGATTCCATTGAGAAGGTTCTATAATGCTTAAAAAGTCTCCAGTATCTTTTGTGTAAAGGTGATATATTTCTCCAGTTATTGGTTTAAAATTACAATCTGCATCATAAACCCTTTTAGTATTCTCCCAATGATTAATAAGTTCAAAATACTCATTTTTGATTTCGTTAAATTTTGCTTGAAAATATTTAGAAGCTTTAACGCTTTCATGATTATCAAAAATAACTGGTGAAAATGAGGGAGCGCTTGCTGTTGTTGGATATGCTTTTGTGTTAGCATCGTATTCTCCAGTTTCCTCATTAAATACAATATGATCTGGTTTTGGTGTTGAATTTTCCATCTATTTTTATAGATAAAAAAAGGGAACTGTTTAAGGTTCCCTTCTAATTAGTTTAATTTATTTTAAAAAGTATATGCAACGTCTGCTAATTCTATAATTCTTTTAAGGTTCTTAATACCTGAAGAATACTTTCCAGACTCATGGTCGTGATAACCAAAATTGTTATTAGGGTGATTAGTTCTTTGTTCTGGTGTTAAAGTAATTACACCTTCATATGGAGGTCCGAACATCGGTTCTCTATTAAAATATAACGGCTTTTTACCGTCGCATACTGCAATTATTGTATTTGCTGGAATTGTTCTAAGAAGATCGTTTTTTGTATATGGATTTTCTTTTTCTTCAGTTACCGCATATATTGCTAATTTTCCTTTTGCGCTACTTGGATCTGTTTGTTTACCTTTAGAAAAATCTTTACCGTATGTGTTTTTAAGACCTTCTTTTAAAGCCCATAATTCAAATGCAACGCTTTCTTCCTGGTATGAATTTGTAGCAGGTGTGCCAATTGTCATGTTCTTAATGTTCTCATTAATGAATTGTTCAAATAATTTAGTATGATTCATTTTAAATAAATTTTATTTTATATATCTAGAAAAGAGTTTGTTGTTGATAATTATTATTAAAAAAAGATTCCATTAATGCCCCATCTGCCCTGGCAACTTTTCTTCTATTAATTAAATGTGGGTTATTTCTAAGTCTATGGTAAACTCCATATTGACATAAGCCAACTTCGCATCCATAAACCTTTAAATCATTTTGCTCTTCGGCAAGAACTCGATTTCCATTGACAACGACATTATGTGTTGATGGGTGAAGATAGATTTCGCCAATAAGGTCTTTATAGTTTTCTCTAAACCAAATTACTCTATCTCCATAAGGAATTTTACAGCCTTCACCAAACATAATATCTAAAGTAAGTCTAGCACCAGGTCCTGGTACACAAAATCTTTCATCATGATTTATATCAATTGCTGGATTTACAGAGTTAGACGTTGAGCAGTGATAACCGTAATACTGTCCTACACCTTCAATGCTTGTGATAATATCATACATCTCTTTAAGTGATTTTACACCAGCCATTCTCCCTGTTATTCCTCTAGTTATAAAACTTGCTACCCATAATAAAATATTGATTTTATGTGCATCTCGTTCTTGATTTCTAGATTCAGCAACATAAGTATTTGCTGCTCCGAATAAACTTGTTCTTAATTCAGTAGTTCCATAAATAGGCAGACCTAATTCTACAGCATCTTCTAGATTTTTACGGATTGAGTTTTCATAATCTTTGTCAACTGCCAATCTTTTAAAATCTACTAATGCTTTTTTAGGGTCTCTTTCTCTAGTTAAAATCTGATGAATTCCTCTACCTCCATAAAAGTGAGAGATGATAGTGTTGCATATAATGTTATCAATATCCAAACCTGAATAAACAATGTTCTCCATGATATACCTCATCCTATCATCTAAAGTTAATTGAGGATGAAAGTATTCTACAGTTTCCCCTAAAGCGGCATTTCCGCCGCTATTATAGGTTTCATTTATACCGAGCTGCCAAAGAGCTCTCTCATTAACTTTATTAAAAAAGTAGCCAACATCTTTGACTACTTCCATATTAACTTGGTCTATCATATATTTTTATTTTTTGTACCAGCAGTCATATCCTGCTACGCTTTGAAAAACAATTACAGGTTCTACGCTGCTACTTGAATATAAAGCGTCTAATCTATCTAGAGTAGGCTGTGCCAAATCTTTCATTTTACCCATGTGCAATTCTATAAACAAGAAATCTGGATGATAATTTAAAACATCTTCTATCAATTCATATTCTGCTCCTTCAACATCAATTTTTACAATATCTGGTTTGCATATATGTAAAAGGTCTTTGATGTTTAAGTTTTTAACATTTTCATAATTTTGATATCTACCAGTTCTTTTAATAATTGAGGTTGAACAGTGGTTTGATTTGCTCTGTCCTTTATAGATATCAAGTGAATCTGCTCTGCTTCCAGATACCGCACCGTGAATAACATTTACTTTGTCTTCATTTTGAAAACTTGTTTGCATTTTCAAAAAGTTTCTAGAATCACATTCAACAGTATATACTCTATATGCACCGCTATCTACTGCTAATTTAGCAAAACCACCAACATTACCACCAAGATCGAGACATATTTTATCTCTATAATCTACTTCTGGAATTTGATAGTGCTTGATACAGTCTGTTATCATACTTCTATCTACATCTTCGGTAGCGTTTAAGTATTTTACGTATTCTTTTCTTAAGTTTCTTTGTAATGTTGATAGTGCCATAATTTTTATTTTTGTACTAGATCTGATTTAATATGAACTACATCTAATTTTGGATGAGATGTTTTGATAATTTTAAGCTGAACTGGATCGTCTTCAAAAAATCTAACGATTTCATATCCATCATTTTTTAACCTTTCTAAAGTTTTTGCTTTATGAGTTCCAGAAAATCTTCTCGCTTTAAGTGTATGGTTTCCACGCTGCTCTAAAGTCATTGGGTTAAAGTATATAGGATTCGTAATTCCACGTTCCTTTAATACTTCCATAACTTCATCTTTCTCGTCTATACACCTACCAGTAATAATAAAATCTTGCGAACTTCGAGGAGTTATTCCGATTGAAATAACTCCGTCAAAATCATAAGCGTATTTTACCATGTGTTTATTTGCGTAATACTCATCTTCAATTTTAAGGTCATTGTTAGACACACCTTGAAGTAATTTTCTTAGAAATTTAAAACTCATTTTATACATTTTTTAGTTTTTAGAAACTTTTTCTTTTTCAGCTCTTATTTGCGATACTTTATTAGCAACAACCTGCTTTTTAGTAGTAGGTGTTAATTTTCTATTTGCTAAAGCTTCACATTCTTGAACAGCATCTGCAAACATCATTTGCTTTGGTGGAGTTTTTTGAGTGAATGCTGATGGACCTCTTAAGGCTCCAACGATTCCCATTTCTCTTGCAACTCTTACATATCTTAATGCGTCAATTACAACTCCTGCTGAGTTTGGACTGTCTTGAACAGATAGTTGAGCATCGAATAAAACGGGAGCTCCTCCAAATCCTTCAAGTTCTAATCTAAAGTTTGCTACTTTATTATCACCATAATATGCAATATATTCAGAAGGACCTGCATGTAAGAAACTATCTTCTGTTGAGATTCCTCTAATATCGTTCTGTGCTCTAATAACGTTCTCTTTAGAGATTTTCTTAGATTGTAGTCTTCCTTTATCTTCCATATTCAAGAAGTCAGTATTACCACCAACATTTCTTTGGATATGTGCCTTAACATCATGTCCTCTTTCAAATGCAAGTTCTTGTAACATTTGCGATAGAATAGATGCACCAAATTGGCTTCTCATATCATCTCCAACGATTGGAATTCCAGCATCAATAAATCTCTTTTCCCATGTTGGGTTAGAAGCAATAAATACAGGAATACAATTTACAAAACTTACTCCAGTTGCTAGACAAACTTCTGCCCAAAATTCTGTTGCTTTTTGAGAACCTACAGGAAGATAGTTAATTAATACTTCAACTTCATGTTTATTTACATAGTTGATGATTCTTTCTTTCCATTCTTGTTCTTTAGATTTTGTCCAAGAAGTTCTATTCATTTCAGAACTATTTCGTAGTTTTTCTGAAACTAAAAATCTGTCTTTTTCTGGATAAGAGTCCATAAGAAGTGCATAACCATCAATAACAGGTGCTTCATATACTGGCGCTTTTGAATTGATTTTTTCAACAATATCGTAAGCGCTATTTGGACGCTGCTTTAATGCTTCTCCAAGAGGAGTATTTACTTTTCTTTCATCAATATCAAAACCACATACAAATTCGATATTTTCAGCTTTATAGCCTCCAATATCTTCTCGCATCATGCCATTTGCTGAAGTCTGCTTTTCAGAGTAATATTGTACTCCTTCTACTAGGGACTTGGCGCAATTTCCTACACCAATAATACCAACTTTAATTTTGTTACTTTTGCTCATAATTTATTTTTATTATTTATACTTTATACTAACTTTTTTGATTTTGTTTCAAAATAAACTAAAAATCTTTTGCTTTAATTCACCATTGTCTTCACCTGTATCAAAATCATAATGGTAATATTGTCTTGAAAGATGAACACTTCCTGGTTTTTCCATATATTTGTCTGCAAATTCTTTTGGATGGGTCTCGTACCAGTGTTTTGGCCATTCTTTAAATTCCCAACCTTTTTCTTCACAAAGCCTTCTAGCAACTTGATTAAATGCTATCATGATTTCTGTTCTTGCTTTTTGAGTTCCAATAAATGGAGTTCCTTTATGCCATCCTGTTTTTGGAATTCTTCTCTCTTCATATTCAATTGGTAGTAGAGCAACAACTGTAATTTTTGGAATATCTAAAGTTTCAAGATGTTTAATATAATCTTCAGCAAGGGTTATTGCTGAAAACATGGGATCTTTTTGTCTACCAAGATGGTGTCTAACATCTATATTTCCAAAATATGAAATAAGATGCTTTGTTCCTTCTGGAATATAATTTTGCATTCCTTCTTTAAGAACTCCAAAAAGTGTTTTACCATCATTTCTAGAGATATTTGCTCCAGGTTTATATGCTGAAACTGAGTGACTATCACCCAATACAAAAGTATCAGATTCTAATGTAAGATCTATTGTTTTTATATTGTTTGAAATTTCTGAAAGTTTTTTAGTATCAAGTTCTGACCACATTTGAGAACATGACTTCATTCTGCTTTCTGCAAATTTACCAATATCTGGCATTTCTCTATTAATACAAAATATAGGACCTTTGAAATCTAATAGTCTTTGCATTCTCATTGCAGTATCATCTTGTGCTCCTCCAAAAAGATTATAACTTCCTTGAAATTCCATTGGGAGTACAATAAACCATGCGTCATAGTCGTGAACATTATCTGATTTTGTTAAGACATCACAATCTAAACCAACATGGTTCAACTGGTTTTTTAGCATGTATGTCCATGCAGATTTATGTGAGGCCTTCTTATTACTAAATGTAGTTACAACATCATCAATTGCAATTTTAGCCCATGTTCCTAATTCCAAAATATCATTTACTGGTGTTTTCATCTTTTTCGTTTATGTAATTATCTAATGCTCCGATATATGCAACCGCATCTAACAAATTATCTCTTTTGTGATTATAGCTTTCTCTAGAAAATTTAAGGGCTATAAGCGCCATGTACATTTCTTTACCTGTTACTTCTAAACCTGTCATTCCATTAAAAATAGATGCAGCTCTGTCCATTCCTTCTGAGAAAGGACCATACTGTCTCTCTTTTTCTTCTGATCGGTTATTAATGATTTCTTCTGCTTCTTTTAAAATACTTTTCATGATTCTTATATGAGGTTTTTTGATAAAGTTTAAATTGGCTTTATCTTATTATTATGCCAATATGCTTTACCATAACTTACTAAAATTTCTTCACCTTCTTTAATATCTCGAAGGGCTATAAATTTAAAAAACACATCTTCATGTGGGTGTCTTTGGATATTGGGCTCAAATGAGTGGTTATATAAACTACCGCACCCAAGAGCTAGAACTCTACGCATTGTTCTCGTATC
>Ga0233398_1000203_pt1 | contig 39886 bp, 43 predicted proteins | sample 38DmetaG_FD_182697 | JGI IMG/M metagenome (GOLD analysis project Ga0233398, IMG submission 182697) | Seawater microbial communities from Monterey Bay, California, United States - 38D | ecosystem: Environmental > Aquatic > Marine > Coastal | place: USA: California | collected 2016-10-02
ATCAATATTTGGCTCAAAGAATACAATCACATCAGGCCCCATCATGCACTCGGAATGCGACCTCCCATGCCAGAAACCTTATTAGAGAAATCCAAAATTAGTGGCACTGAAATTGGGGGCTAGACAGACGCTTGGTTCACCGACAGTCCAAACTGTTCCATCAAATCGCTACGATTCACATGACTCTCCCAAAATAATCGGAACTCGATAAATTCGAGGCGCTGTGCCACTCCCCAACGAAGCTCCGACTTGTCGTTACTCACTTTGCACTCCTGACACGGCGCGTATGCTTACTGTACGCACCCATTTATTGTGCTCACGATCACGCTAGCGGGGAGTCATGTCGTGTTCAATCGAAATCTTGCGCAATTACGGGAGGTTGCTATGGAATGTGCAGTTTTGGTTAGAATGGTGCGAATGCGGGCGAGGGTTGCCGAGAGGTACCGGTTGGCAAGCCCTCCACTTCTTGGACGACTTTGGACTAGGCTGATCGGCTGATTTTCCAATGAGCGTCAGGTTTGCGCGGAGTTGCGCATCCGTTACGTGGGTCCCGACACTGGCACGAGAGAGAGTTGGGCGCGTGACTCATCCCCTTCACCACTTTCTCTAAAACGACACCATGTGTGGTATCGGCGCAAGCCGTGTAGCATTAGGCTGTCCGTATTAGACTGCACTGCAAAGAGTAGCATAGCAGCTGCTCTTACCCAGCGAACACGTCACGCGATCGCTTTCCGGAATGCCTCAATCTCGTCCGCGCTGGCGGATTGGCCTGTGAATGCCAGTAAGTAGCCGGGCAAGCGGGACAGGCGGATGTCCAAGCTTTCGGACAGTTCCAGCGCGTAATAGCCGATCTGTTGGTAGTAGAGCACGCGGGCGCGGATATCGGCCTCTTCGGGGCTATAGTCATGACGGGCAAACATATCGCGCAGGGCGTCGGTGCGGGCGGCATCGCTGCGGTCAATAACGGCGCGCACGCAAGGGTCACGGCGCGACCATTCCCGCACGGCAAAATCAAGCTGATAGTTAAAGCCCTCTGGCCGCACGACACAGACGAAAAAGTTGCAAAGCGCCTCAGTGATGGTGGCGGCGGGCAGGTTGGCGTGATGGATCAAGATACCGGTGTTTGTGCGCTCCCACTCGGCCAAGAGTTGATCCAAAAGGTCTTCGCGGCTTTTGAAATACCAGTAAAAACTGGATCGCGAGACGCCCAGCGCTGCCCCAATCTTCAAGATTTTGACGTCTTGCACCCCGTCTGAGATTAACAGGTCCATCGCAGCCCTTAGCCAGTCCTCTCGGGTGGCTTTGGTCTGCGGAAGGGATGTGTCTGGGCTGCTCAACTGACCGGAACCGCCCCGCCCTCAGCGGTGCGCGCGGTGATAAATGCGTTGAGTGCGCGCAACCGTTCAGGCGTCGCATTGGCGGGAGGTTTGTGCGTGGCGACAATCTCTTGCCAGAGGGCCGTCGCGCGGGTGGAGGCGTCGAGCGCGCCGCGCTCTGTCCATGTGCCAAAGTTGGACCAATCCGCCACGACCGGCGCGTAGAATGCGCTGGCGTAACGCTCCATCGTGTGGGCGCAGCCAAAGAAGTGCCCGCCGGGCTGGACCTCTTTGAGGGCCTCAAACGCCATCGCGGCTTCATCGGCGGCGGTGGGCGTGCACAGTTCTGCCATCACCTGGACCATCTCCATGTCGGTGATGAATTTCTCGTAGGATACGCTCAGCCCACCCTCTAGCCAGCCCGCAGCGTGGATGATGACGGTGGCCCCAGCCATCAACGCACCCCAAGCGCTGATCTCTGTTTCGTGGGCGGCTTGGGCGTCATTGATATTGGCCGCGCACCCGGCCGCGTTGCGCCATGGCAGGCCGAGGTGGCGCGCCATTTGTCCCGTTCCAAGGCTGGCTTTGACCTGCTCGGGCGTGCCGAATGCGGGCGCACCTGATTTCATATCCACGTTAGATGAGAATGAGCCATACATCACCGGCGCGCCGGGATTTGCCAGTTGCGTCAGGGTGATCGCGGCCATCGCCTCTGCGTGGCTTAGCACCAATGCGCCCGCCACCGTGACGGGTGCCATCGCCCCCATCAGGCAGAACGGCGTGACAACAGACGGCTGACCGTACCGGGCGAAATCAATGAGCCCCTGCGCCATAGGGATGTCGATCTGGCGCGGAGAATTGGTGTTGATAATGGTGTAGCAATGCGGCGCTGCACGGAATTCAGCCTCGGACAGGCCCCGAAATTCACGGATCATTTCAAAGCAGTCCATCACCTGCTCGGTGCCACGTGAAAACACGAAGGGCACTTTGTCCGAAAGGGTCAACTGTGCCTTGGTAAAGGCATAATGGCGGACCTCGGGTGCGATATCCTGTGGCTCAACCCCGGGGCTCAGCATCTGGATCGCGTCAAAGTGCTGTACCATCTGCGTCAATTCCTCGACGTCTCGCAGCGCGCCGGGGCGGCGCCCCCGTTTTAGGTCGGTCACATTGGGCGCGCCTGCCCCGCTTTGGAACGACAGAGTGCCAAGTTCCATGACGACTTCACGCTCTGCAGATCCGCCTTGGATGGTGAACGATTTGGGCGCGGTCGCGAGGGCCGCATCCACGATGTCTGCGTCGAGATAGACCATATCATCGACCACCCGCGCGCCTGCTGCCGCAAACAGGTCCCGCGCCTCGGGCAACAGAACCTTGATACCAAGCTCACGCAGAACCCGCAGAGAGGTGGCGTGCAGTTCTGCCACCTCGTCTTGCGAAAACACGTTTTGCGGCGTGAACGGATTGCGCAACTGGCGATAGTTGACCGTGCGCCGGGGTGTTGTGTCAGCCAGAGCGCGCTTGCGCCCGCGGCGCATTGGGGGCGGCTGCTCGTTCATGATACCCCCCGCATGGCATTGCCCGCCGGATCATACGGCGAGGCCGCAATCACTGTCGCGCCCCGTTCCACCCCGACAACGTGCATCGTTAATTCGGTGCCCGCAGCGGCGCAGTCTTGGTTCACCATGCCCATCGCGAGCGATTTGCCCGTCGTGTGACCGAACCCGCCTGAGGTCACGAAGCCGACCTTTTCGCCATTCCGCCAAATCGGTTCATACCCGCTGGCGTCGGCATCTTTGGCATCCACTTCCATGGTGACCAAGACCTGCGCCGGGCCATCGCCCTCACGCTCAGCTTCGGCGGCTGCTTTGCCCACAAAGTCCTTGGACCAATCGATCCAACGATCCATGCCGGTTTGCGCAGCCGTGTAGCCTTGGGTGAATTCTGCCGACCAAATGCCAAAGCTTTTCTCCAGCCGCAGGGAAAGGAGCGCGTTAAAGCCGATCTCTTTGATGCCGTGGGCGGCGCCTGCTGCCAAAAGCGTTTCGCGCAGGGTAATGTGTTCCGCCGCTGAGCAGTGGATTTCATAACCCAACTCACCCGCCACCGACAGCCGCCCGACCTTGCACCGCAGCATTCCGATATCGAATGTTCCACATCCCATGAACGGTAGTGTGGCGATGTCGTCTTGTGTGACAGCCTCCATCACTTTGCGTGCGTTCGGCCCGGACACCGAGAACCCGACCGTTGCATCGGCGATGTCCGTGACGGTCACGCCTTCGTCCATATGATCATCGAACCAGCGCATGTGCCATTCGCGCAAGTAGTAGCTGCCCATAATCCACCACGTCCCGTCGCCCCAGTTAAAGACCGTCAGATCACCCTTCAACTTACCCGTGGGCGACAGCATTGGGGCCAGCTTGGCGCGGCCGGGTTTGGGCAATTTGGAGGCCATGATCCGATCTAGCCAAGCCTCCGCTCCGGGGCCGGTGACCTCAAACCGCGAAAAGCCCGAGATATCCAATAGGCCCACGGCCTCACGGGTGGCTTTGCATTCCGCCGCCACCAGATCAAACGCGTTTGAGCGTTTGAGCGTCGGCGTTTCCTCAAACCCTTCGGGGGCGAAGTAGAGGGGCATTTCCAAGCCATAGCTTGCCCCCCAGCGTGCGCCCGCTGCCGACATCGCATCATAGGCGGAGGCCTTTTTCAGCGGACGCCCTGCGGGGAGTTGTTCGTTCGGGTAGGTCATGACGAAACGGCGGGTATAGAACTGGCCCGTCGTTTCGCGGATGAACTGGCGGTTTTCGGCAAACTTGCCATAGCGCGCGACGTCCATGCCAAAAACGTCGGCCTCTGGTTCGCCGTGGATCATCCACTCCGCCAGTGATTTGCCGACACCCCCGCCCTGCAGGAAGCCCGCCATCACCGCACAGGCGCACCAATACCCGGGCTTGCCGCGCACCGGCCCGACGAGCGGGTTCCCATCGGGTGAGAACGTGAAGGCCCCGTTGACCCAGGTTTTTACCCCGACCTCTTGAAGCGCAGGATAGCGTTCAAAGCCAAGGATCAGTTCATTTTCGATGCGGTCGGTCTGTTCTTGGAACAACTCCATCCCGTAATCCCACGGCGCGCCATCCAGCGCCCAGTGTTCGTGATCAATCTCATAGATACCAAGCAGAACACCCTTTTGGTCCTGCCGCAGATAAGTAAAGCCCTCTAGGTCCACCGTCATCGGGACCTCGAAATCCAATTCCTCTAGTTGAGGGATCGTGTCCGAAATCAGGTAGTGGTGTTTAAGCGGCGCGACCGGCAGCTCAATCCCCGCCATACGACCCAACTGCTTGGCCCACAGGCCGCCCGCGTTGACCACATGCTCACACGTGACAACGCCCTTGTCCGTAATAACGCGCCAGCCATCTGCGGTCTGCTCCAAGGCCTCGACCTTGGTATGTTCAAACACCGATGCGCCACGTTTCTTGGCCGCGATGGCATAGGCTTGGACCGTACCGGTGGTGTCGACGTAACCCTCTCGGTCGGCCCACATGCCGCCCAAGAGGCCCTCGGGGGACATGATAGGGCACAGTTCGTGTGCCTCTTCGGGGGTGACAAGGCGACAATCCTCAATCCCGATGGATTGGAACGTGCGATAGGCCGATTGCAACCATTCCCAACGGTCCGGCGTGCCCGCCATTGTCAGCCCACCGGTCATGTGCAGACCGATGGATTGGCCAGATTCCTTTTCAATCTCGGGCAAAAGATCGATCGTGTAGGCCTGCAGGGCCGCAATATTGGGGTCCGCGTTAAGCGCGTGGATACCACCCGCCGCGTGCCATGATGATCCCGCCGTTAGAATAGACCGCTCCAGCAGACACACGTCATCCCAGCCGAATTTGGCCAAGTGGTACAAAACCGAGGCGCCAACGACGCCCCCTCCGATGACAACAACGCGGTAGTGCGATTTCATGACAAGCCTCCCAGAATCAGTCTGTTTTGGAGACGCTAGAACGGGAATTTCGATCCGTCTAGACACTTGTGTCCAGACAGCTATGGCCAGTCTCTTCGAGACCTGTAAGCTGGGCTGGGAAAATGCCATATGGGCGCGCTAAAATTCCTCGCGTTCTCTGTGCCTGCACCCCTTGTTGTGCCCGTCGTGGACAGCGCCGCTGCAAGGCTTGGCAAAGTCCTTGGGGACGGCCCAGTGATGGTCCAAATTATAACTGCCGCACAGATGGGCGACGTTTTACGCGCCATGATCAATGGGCCGGCACCGGTTGACCCAACGATCACCGATCCCGCCCAAGAAACTTCTGGTTCCGTGATGCGGGTTCAGGCACACTCCCGCCCACCACGGGGAGATGGAGAGGATATCACAATGAACCGTCACACCATTCTTGGCGCCATCGCAGCTGCAAGCATATGGCTAGCGCCCCCCATTCAGGCGCAAGAGGTCACGTTGAACCTACATCAGTTTTTGCCAGCCCAAGCCAACGTGCCCAAGCTGATCTTGGACGTTTGGGCCGATAAAATCGAGGCGGACTCAGACGGGCGCATCCAGATCAACCGCTTTCCATCCATGCAGCTGGGCGGTGTGCCACCAGAACTGATGGACCAAGCAATTGACGGTGTGGCCGACATCATTTGGACTGTGGTTGGCTACACGCCCGGCCGTTTTCCCCGCACCGAGGTGTTTGAGCTGCCGTTCTTCGTCAGCGATGCCGCCGCCGCATCCAGCGCGTACTGGCAGATGTACGAACGGCACATGCGCGACACCGAATTTCGCGATGTCCACGTGTTGGGCACATGGGTGCATGGCCCCGGCGTGATCCACTCGCAGGATGCGATCACCACCCCCGAGGACATGACTGGCGTCAAAGCACGGGGCGCCAGCCGCATGGTGAACCAGCTTTTGGGCGAACTGGGCGCCACGCCTGTGGGCATGCCCGTTCCGGCCATCCCCGAGGCCCTATCGAAGGGTGTTGTGGATGCCGTGACAATCCCGTGGGAAGTCACCGGCGGGCTAAAGGTGCCGGAACTGGTGTCCAACCACACCGAGTTTGAAGGCAACATGCTGTATACATTGACCTTTGTGTTGGCGATGAACGCCGATAGCTACGCAGCCCTGCCCGATGATCTAAAGGCGGTGGTCGATGCGAACTCTGGCCTAGGGTTTTCGGTCAACGCAGGCCGCATTCAACAGGACGCGGACGCCCCGGCGCGCGCCCAGGCCGTCGCGCGCGGCAATACCATCACCACAATCACCGATCCAAGCGATTGGGTTGCCAAAACCGCACCAATCTACAGCGCGTGGATCGCTGAGATGGAGGCAAAGGGCATCGACGGACAAGCGTTGATTGACGAGGCAAAGGCCCTTATGGCTGCGCACGGCAACTAACGCGCCCTAAACCGGGCGCTCTCGCGGAGGGGTCGGGCATGGTGCACCGGGCAATGATGACAGTCTGCCGGGCCATGGCCTTGGTGGGTGGGCTGGTGTTGATCGCACTGATCACCCTTGTGTGCGTGTCGATCTTGGGGCGTGCGTTGAACGGCCTATTGCATAGCATGGGCGACTTTGCGCTTGCCCAAACCCTGCTGGACCTTGGGATCGGACCCGTCACCGGCGACTTTGAACTGGTCGAAGCGGGCATGGCATTTGCAATCTTCTCGTTCCTGCCGCTGTGTCAAATCACGGGGGCGCATGCCTCGGTCGATATCTTCACCTCCAAATTGCCGCCATGGGGTTTGCGGGTCCTGAAAGCCGCGATTGAGGTGCTGTTTGCGACTGTCTTGGTCATCATCGCAATGCAATTGTACGAGGGCACGCAGTCCAAGATGCGTTCGGGCCAGACGACATTCCTGCTGCAATTTCCCATCTGGTGGGCCTATGTCGCAAGCTTGTTTGCCGCCAGCCTTGCGGCACTTGTGGCCTGCTACATGGTTGTTCTTCGGTTTTGGGCCGTGCTGACCGCGGATGAAAGCCTGTTGGAGACAGACGTACAATGACCCCATTGGAAATAGGCGCATGGTCCTTTCCGACCCTGTTGGTCCTCATCTTTTTGCGGGTCCCGATCGGGTTGGCCATGTTTTCAACTGGGTTTGTGGGACTGTACCTAGTGACGGGATCCACGAACTTGGCGCTCGCGCGGCTCAAATCCGAGAGCTTTACGACGTTTTCTAACTACTCGCTTTCGATTGTACCCATGTTCCTGTTGATGGGGTATTTCGCGACCGTTGGCGGCATGTCGCAGGCGTTATTCAAGGCGGCCGAAGGTTTTTTGGGGCACCGGCGCGGTGGTGTGGCCATGGCCGCAGTCGGGGCCTGCGCAGGATTTGGCGCGATCTGTGGATCATCGTTGGCTACGGCGGCGACCATGGGTCGAACCGCCCTGCCCGAGTTGCGCCGCTACGGCTATTCCGGCGGGTTCTCGACCGCGACACTAGCGGCGGGCGGCACGCTGGGCATTTTGATCCCGCCCTCAGTCATCCTCGTGATCTATGCGATCCTAACAGAGCAAAACATCGCCAAGCTGTTTTTGGCCGCACTTGCGCCGGGGTTGTTGGCGGCGGCGGGCTATATGCTGACGATCTCGATCTACGTGCGGCTGTATCCGAACGCTGCCGGCACCAAACCTGCTGTGCCATGGGCCCAGAGATTTGATGCGTTGTGGCGGGTTTGGCCTGTTTTGATGGTATTTCTGACCGTGGTGGGCGGCATTTATGGTGGCATATTCACCCCCACAGAGGGCGCCGCCGTGGGCGCAATGGGTACAGCCCTGATCGCGCTCGCCAAAGGCGGGTTAACGAGCCGCGTCTTGACCGAAGGGCTGCTATCCACAGCGAAAACCACCGGGTTTATCTTTTTCATCGTGCTGGGCGCGGCATTCTACAACGGGTTCCTCGCGCTGACCCGCGTGCCGCAGGAATTATCAGCCTTTGTAGTAGACCAAGGCTTTGCGCCAATGGTCGTGCTGTGCCTGATCTTGGTATTCTATCTCATCTTTGGGTGCCTGATGGACAGCTTGTCCATGATCCTGTTGACGGTACCGATCTTTTTTCCCGTCATCTCGGCACTGGACTTCGGCATGACGACAGAACACGTGGCGATCTGGTTCGGCATCCTTGTGTTGATCGTGGTAGAGGTTGGGTTGATCACACCGCCCGTTGGGATGAACCTGTTCATTATCAATGCCATGGATAAAACTACATCCATGATCGAAACCTATAAGTCGGTTCTGTTCTTTGTCGCATCGGACATCGTTCGGGTGATCATTTTGGTCGCCTTCCCCGGCATCACACTGTTCTTGATTGCGCCATGACACCCATCATCTTTGACCTCGACGGGACGCTTTTGAACAGCGCGCCCGATATCCAAGCTGCCGTTAATCGCCTGATGGGCGAAATTGGCCAAGAGCCGCTTGATCTAGCGACTGTGATTTCCTTCATCGGTAGTGGAATCGGCGTGTTGTGCACACGGGTTGCTGAGCATCATGGCCTGCCTGCCGCGGACGTGCCCGACCTGACGGCGCGGCTGCTTGCGCATTACAACGCGGATCCAGCCACGCTGACACACGCCTATCCCGGTGTGTTTGAGGCTCTGTCTGAGCTTCGCAAGCGCGGGCATCCGATGGCCGTTTGCACCAACAAACCCGAGGGCCCTGCGCGCAAGGTTTTGGCGACATTCGGAATGGATGCGTTTTTTGACGCCGTCGTCGGTGGCGACACCTGTGCGACCCGCAAGCCAGACGCAGAACCGCTACGCGAAACGATGGCGCGGCTTGGCCATGCAGACTGCATCTATGTAGGCGACAGCGAGGTCGATGCCGAAACGGCCAAGGCCGCTGGGGTGCCATTCGTGTTCTTTACCCACGGGTATTGCCACGTTCCGCCCGCCACACTGACCATCCATGCGACGCTGAACGATTGGACCGATTTGCCCCAGATCGTAGCCGAGCTGACCGCCTAGGCCTTTGTCAGAAAGTCGATGACGGTTCGGTTAAATGCGTCTGGCTTTTCTAGATGCACCGCATGTGCGCAATCTGGCAGTACGGCAAGGCTGGTGCGCGGAATTGTTTGCCATAATTGTTCCGTCTGAGGCCACGCGTAAGTGCGATCTCGATCCCCCCAAATTACGAGTGTCTCGGGCTGTAGCTGTGCCAACGCGTCCACACCGGACCACGCCTGCATTGCATCCAAGCCCGCTAGCATTGCGTCTAACCCGGCTTGCTCTGCGATTGCGGCGCATTCTTCATACCCGGGCGACTGCGTACCGTGCAAAAACCAACTCGCCGCGATACGCCGCGCAGTTATGCAGGGGCCGTCCGCTTGGGCGCGCACCTTGCTTTGTGCGATGGTTTCAAACCGGCCCGGCAGGACACCCAGCGCGCCGGTGGAATACAAAATCAACTTATCGATCCGCCCGCCTGCACAGCGAGCCACCTCTTGGACGATCATGCCCCCCATAGAGTGCCCCAACAGGTTGAAACGATCCACGCCGCGCGCATCCAGCTGACCCAACACCCAATCCGCAAAGGCCGGAATAGACAGCAGAGCAGGCAGATGAGCATTGCGACCAAACCCCGGCAAATCCAGTGCGATCACATGACAAGTTTCTGACAGTGCCGCTATTTGTGCCTGCCACTGTGCGCTGCCGCCCAGAAACCCGTGCACCATTACAAGCGGTATCACTTACGCTGTCCCTGCACGATGCGATCAAGGATCATGGCACAAAACAGGATGGCAAAACCTGCGAGAATGCCTTGGCCAACGTTGGCGTATTGCAGCGCCTCTAGGACGTCCTCGCCCAGACCCTTGGCCCCGATCAGCGAAGCCACAACCACCATAGCAAGCGACAGCATGATCGTCTGATTGATGCCCGCCCGGATCGAGGGACTGGCCAGTGGAAGGTCAACGCGCGTGAGCAGATACCATTTGTTCGCCCCAAATGAGATCGCGGCCTCTCGGACGCTTTCGGGGACCCCGCGCAGGCCCAACACCGTTAGGCGCACCACCGGCGTACCCCCAAAGATCATGGTGGTGACAACTGCGGCGGGTTTGCCAGTACCAAAGAACGCGATCACCGGGATCATGAAAACGAACGCGGGCATGGTTTGCATGAAATCCATCACCGGCTGGATCGCGGCATAAAACCGGGGGCGCCTCGCCGCGAACATACCCAGTGGGATACCGATCAGGATCGACAGGCATGCCGCGGTTCCCAGCAGGGCTAGCGTTGTCATCGCCTTTTCCCAAAAGCCCAAGAGCCCCATATAGGATAGGAATGCGCCGGAATAGATAGCCATCCGCACCCCTGCCGTGAGCCACGTCAAAAGAATGATCAACGCCGCGATCACGATCCATGGGGTACTGACAAAGACGATCTCAAGCGCGTCGAGCACGAGCCGGATCACAAAGGTGATCCCGTCGAACAGCGCGTCGCCGTTTAGGACCGCCCAGTTAAAAAAGTTCTCGACCCAGTCGATGCTGATCAGGCGGATATCAGGATCAGTCGGGAACGCGCTGAGCAAGGTAAACCGCCCCGGCAAACTGTAGTGCAGCATGGCAGCGAGCACGATCAGGGCCATGAAAACCGCGCTGAACACAATTTGCGATACGGGCATGCCTGAACGAACGGAACGATCAGAGACCCAATCCGAAAAGCGCGCCTCCAGCGCCCAGTTGGCGACAATGGCCTGTGCCGCCTTGGCCAGCAAAAGAATACAAACGCCGATCAAAACGATCTGTGGGCCTTGCGCAGCCAATGCGGCGGCTTCTTCGCGGATGCCACCTATGTTTTGCTCTAAGCTTTCGACAGCGCGGCGGAACGCGTCCACACGGTCAGAGCCTGCTTCAATCGCTGCGGTCAACTGCTGGCGACGCAAATCGAGCGTCCCTTCAATCGAGGCGATCCGCGCCATCGCATCTGCGCCCAAATCCCCGAACAAACCGCGTGCAATTTGCACCAGTGCCAAAGCCTCAAGGATCAAAAACGGCAGCGCCCATGACCAAAGCCCGCGCGCCCCAAACCAGACCGGGCCAAACAGCCCCGCCATTAGGTTCAGCGTCGGGGTAAAGCGGGCCGAGGCGCCGATTTTGTTGAAGTTCTTGATGTAGTAATCCGGGTTGGTGCGAACAAAGGTGCGGATGTTGTCGCGCCGTTCTTTTGCGTAGGCGATTGCAGCGTCGCTGTTGGGATCGTCGAGGGGGTTTACCGTGGCGTCCATCATGAGACCTCCGTGCCTTCGATGACCGTGCGCAACAAATCTGCACGTGTGATAATGCCGACATCCGCGCCGGATGCGTTCACCACGATTGGACTTTCGTCATCAATCGCGAGGGTGATCAGTTTGCTCAGCGTTTCGTGGCCATCCACGCGCGGGGCATCCGACGTGATAGGGCCGTTAGTGGCCATATATGCCGCGATCGGCTGCATCACGGCATGGGCATGCACGACCTTTAGCCGCGAAATGCCCGCCACGAAGTCAGCCACATAATCATCGGCGGGGTTCATCACGATATCCTCGGCGGTGCCGATCTGAACCACTTTGCCGTCGCGCATAATGGCGATGCGGTCACCGATGCGGACCGCCTCATCAAGGTCGTGGGTAATGAAGATGGTCGTCTTTTTCAGAATCTTCGACAGCCGAATGAATTCGTCCTGCAACTGTCGCCGGATCAGCGGATCCAGCGCTGAGAACGGCTCATCCATCAAAAGGACATCGGGGTTGGCTGCGAGCGCGCGTGCCAAGCCAACGCGCTGCTGCATACCGCCTGAAAGTTCATGCGCGAACTTGGAGCCCCACGCGCCAAGCTCAACAATATCAAGGATCGCCGCAGCCTGCCGCATCCTCTCGTTCTTGGCGACTTGTCGAATTTCGAGGGGCATGGCCACATTATCCAGAACGGAGCGGTGCGGCATAAGGGCAAAGTTCTGAAATACCATGCCGATCTTGCGGTTGCGAAAGGCCTGGAGCTCTTTGGGAGCGAGGGCCATCACATCGGTGCCCTCAATCGCAATCTTGCCGGCGGTGGGTTCCAACAAACGGTTAAAGTGGCGCACCAGGGTCGACTTGCCGCTGCCCGACAGCCCCATGATGCAGAAAATCTCACCGCGATTGACTGATAGGCTCACGTCAGCGACGCCCACGACCGCGTTAAATTCCGCAAGGACCTCCGCTTTGGTCAGACCACGATCTCGGATCGCCTTTAGCGCTTGCTCGGGTCTGCCGCCGAAGATTTTCCAAACGTTTGAAATCTCAATGACGCGATCGTCACTTTTCATAATTACCCCACCCACCGTCGGAAATGTCGGCACCGACTATCGCCCGTACCGACGTTTGTGTTGAGCGACGCGGCCCTAAAGGCCCAGCATCGCATCCACACGGTCAGAGTTTGCCGCAACCCATTCCGCTGCCACATCCGCAGGCTCACGGCCATTGGCGCTGATCTCAAAGGCGAGGCTGCTCACATCATCTGCGGTCAGCTCAAAGTTGGCAAAGAACTCCGCAATCGCGGGCGAGCGCCCCTCAAGGGAGTTGGACCACGCGATTTGCACCTGCTTGAGGTCATCTTTACTGGCCACCATGGATTTTTCGTACCAGTCCGCATCATCAGAGGGTTGGAACATCACATACTTTTCAGGGTCATACGCAGGCTCAGTCAGCATGGTGACGTCAAACATGTACCACACAGCATGGGGCTCATAGCAGTAGAACGCGTAGCCTTCGCCTTTGGCGATGCTGTCCTTGATGCGGGCGGTTTTCACCGCTTCTTCAGCGCGGATCGGCTCCAGAAAATCAAGAAGGCCATAATCACGTACTTTAACCTCATTGACGTTGGCAGAGGCCCAGCCGGGTGCCCCGATCCACATTTCACCTAATCCATCGCCGTCACTGTCCATTAGGGCCGCAACATCCGGGCGCCCTAGATCAGCGATGTCAGTAATGCTGTTGGCGGCAGCAAAATCCTTGGACACGCAGAAGCCTTGATTGCCTTGATAGGGGTTCGACGAAAGCGTGACGGTTCCTGCCTCATCCACGTATTGCTTGGTAAAACTTTCTTGGTTCGGCAGCCACACATCGGGATGTACGTCGATGTCACCCTCACCTTGGTCCATCGCCTGAAAAATCGTGGCGTTGTTGCCGGGAACATAATCAACCGTACCGCCGATGCGGGTCGTTACGACCTCGCCCAGAACGTAGGCAATTGCTTGCGCGCCTGTCCAAGATGGAACACCGATGTTCACGTTTTCCGCAAAGGCAGGCACACCAATCACGCTTACCAGCGCGGCGGCCATCAAGTTACGTTTCATAGTCATTTTGTGGATCTCCTTGTTGGTCAGTTTTTTGTTGGTCAGTTTTTGCTTTTTAGGTGGTCGTGTATCCCGGCAGATCAAAGGTCTCGGGATAGCCGAACAATGCCGCGCTCCCGCCGGTATGGAGAAAGACAACGTTATCCATTCCCGCAAAGTGGCCGTTCCGGACCAGATCGATCAGCCCGTCGAGGCCTTTGCCAGAATATACCGGGTCGAAAAGCAGGCCTTCGGTTTCGGCCAGCAGCTTGATAGCCGCGATCATCCCGTCCGTAGGAAGGCCATAGCCCGCGCCGACATACTCACAGTTTGCCCGAACGTCGGAGCGTGCAATTTGCGCGGATGATCCAAGGTGCGCAGCGGTTCGCAGCGCAAGGTCATAGACCATGCCTTCTTGTTTCTCTTGTGGGGCGCGCACCCCGATGCCGAGCAAATGGATATCGCTTTGCAACGCTGCCAAGCCCGCAACAAGACCCGCTTGGGTGCCCGAACTGCCCGTGGCGTGAACCAGCGCGTCGATCTTGAGGCCCATATCGCTGGCCTGTTCGACCAGTTCGCGGGCACAATTCACGTAGCCTAATGCGCCAATGGGATTAGAGCCGCCGCCGGGGATCACGTAGGGAATTTTCCCTTTAGCGCGGAGGGTTTCGGCAAGGTCTTCCATCTCAGTCGCCATATCAGTGCCTCCGCTCCGCTTGGCGACGGTCGCACCATGCAGACGGTCCAACAGGACATTCCCACTCATGATATAGCTTGGATCGTTTGAGCCGGTGCGGTCCTCAAGAAGTATGTGACAGGCCATGCCTAGCTTGGCCGCGGCGGCTGCCGTTTGGCGGGCGTGATTGGATTGTGTCGCACCTTGGGTGATGATCGTATCGGCACCGTTTGCTTGAGCGTCAGCCATCAGAAACTCAAGCTTGCGAGTTTTATTGCCACCCGATGAGAGCCCCGTGCAATCGTCCCGTTTGACCCACAGACGCGGGCCGCCAAGCAATTCACTGAGCCGATCCATCGGCTCTAGGGGTGTAGGAAGATGCCCCAGCGCAACGCGCGGAAACCGGGCCAGTTGAATCGCAAGGTCCTTGCAGCGGCTTGCAGTCAAGTCCGCGAAGTCGGTGTTATCATGGCCCACCAATTGATCAGTAACAGTCACAGCGCCCCCCAGTTTTGTATCTGGTAAAAGCTTCTTCTGGACCAAATCAGAAAAACAGTGCTTTTTTCTATGACCGCTCATAGCGTTTGTATGACTAAGAGGAATCGGCCCATGCACTTACAGTCACTTGATGACGTTCTTGTCCTACTAGAAGAGGGCAATCTCTCGCGGGCGGCAGCGCGTCGAAACATCACGCAGCCTGCGTTTTCACGGCGCATCCGAGGGTTTGAGGATTGGCTTGGGGTTGAGGTGTTGGACCGGCACACCAATCGCGTAGACATCAGTCAGGCGCTGATTTCTAACGAGGGAGAGATACGCGCCCTTATTGCGCGCCTTCGTGAGTTGCGCACAAAAATTGGGCGCTATGATGCAAGCCGCAGCACCATAGCAATTTCCACACAACATGCCGCTACATGCTCTACCTTTCCGGATATGGCGCTGAGAGCGCGCGCATCTCTTCCTGGGCTTCAGTTTCGGCTGCGCGCCGGGAACCTAAACGATTGCGTGACCATGTTTCTCCGCGGCGACACCAGCATGTTACTTTGCTATGAAGCCGAGAGTGTCGGCCCCCTACAATTCGGGCCGGACATTCTGCGAGGGATCTGGGGTAACGACTATCTAATTCCAGTGGTGGGCGGCGCACTGCGCTACCGCATTCGGGATAAGGGTCGTGTCGCCGCCGACACCCCCGCAATCGTGTACCCAGAAGACAGCTATTTCGGGAAAGTTCTGCACAACAGCGGGCGACCGTTCGGCGTGCCGGGGGCAGACACGAGCGCCTTTACCGTGACTGCCTTTTCAAGTGGTGTACGCGAACTCATATTGGCGGGATTAGGTATCGGATGGCTGCCCTTTAGCATGATCCATCAGGAGGTCCAAAGTGGCGCACTAATCTCGCTTGCGAACACCTATGGCAAGGAGCCACTTCAGGTCGCAGTATATGCCGATAGCAGGATGTCGACCGCGCAGTCATTGATGGAAGTTTGGACCCAAGATAATTAACCCGCCCCACAAGTTTTTGCGCCGGAGGCTTCGCTAGGCCGGATTAGTTTTTGGTGCAGTAACGATCCGTTGTGGAGACAACCGTAGTAGGCGGTAATCAATCAGCAAGAGAGCGAAGAAAACCACCTGACCAATTATGGCATCGAGTGACGATGACGTAAGCTGCGCCCATGAACCGCCGGAGATGAGACTTGAGATGGAAGCGCAGATCACAGCAGTGGCAAACCCGCAAAGCATAATGTGACGCCAGTTGAATCCGACCACTCCACTTGCAACGCGCAATCCTAATTTGCGAGCAGCGATGAAAGCGAAGGGGAGAATTAGAATAGAAAGTACGGGCTCATGCGCCGCTAGTACCCAAAAATTGCTAGAATCATTTGGCCAAGAATATATCCACATCGCAGGCATTAGCAGGAAGGGAATCGACTTTAGGCCAAAAAGCCAAGCGATGAGCACACTAAAGCCATAAGTTAGGAAAACGCCGGACGCCACGTCATCATTAGATGGCAGGTTACTTGTAAGAATAGATATGATACTTGCGTCCAGAGAATGCAGTGAAAGATACACAGTGGACACAATTAGGAATTCAATTAATATCGTAATTCTTAATACAATAATGGTACGCATGGTCGCTTTCCTTACCAAAACAGCCCTCAGCACCACCCCTGACACGAAGTCTCATCTTGAATTTTAAGATATAGACTTTCGATCTGAAACGGCATATTATCATAAGATACAACTTGTAATCTTTTGCTGTAACGAGCAAAACGGCGATAATTGGGATGGCTTTGCAACGTCAAAGTCTTAAAAATATCGTCAAGATGACGCTAGATCATACGGGTGCACATGCCAACGGCCGCAAAACTAAGAGCTCTGCTCAAAGCAATGGAAGAAGACCTTGGGTTCACTGACTGGCCCGAGCACAGCAAGGACATCTATTACGCCTTGCAGTTACTCTCCGAGGACGGACAACACGCCTCGCTTGCTGAGCTGAAGAAGCACAAGCTTACTGCCGAGATTGCATACCCTACGTTGTTCCGTGGGCTTCAGAAGCTCATTGAAGAAGGCAAGATCAGACGCGTAGGAACGGCACGTTCGGGCCTCTACGAAGTTGTGGGCGGGGTCGCTGCTGACGATTGACCGGCTTTTGTTCGTCGCAAATTACCTAGCGATGGTCTCGATCTGTCTTTGTATGGTTTTTGGGATTTACACCTCAAAGAAAACGTAGCTGCCCGGCTCCAGTGTCATTTCTAGGGACAGCTCCGAAGCAGCAACGATTACGTCTTCAATAATATCGTTAACATTTAATCTAGTTGGGGCCGCCAATTCTCTCGCGATTTTTGCCATGCCGGGCAGAACAAAAGCTGCTTGGCCAGGTCGTTGCGCCTCAACCAAACGTTAAGAGGCCTCAATCGCTTCAAGTGGTAGGCACAGATTACGAAATTTCTGGGTATACGATATTAGGCAAAGCAGGCTAACAGCCGTCCACCAGCAGATTGGGATTTACCGTGTAATTTGGCGCAGGCGTTTTTTAGTTCTACCACAGCCCAAAAGCTACTGCGGTCTGGAGTTTAGGTGAGATATACACCGCTTGATACTTAACGCTTGTAGTTCTCGGGCTGGTCTATTTCCTACGCACTCCAAGCCACGCACAGCAATCCTAGCAGCGCCGCTGGCCGGGATAGTGATGCGCGGACAGGAGTTAAATCTGCAACAGCTAGCTCGGGGCTCTGAGAGAGTTCCTGGTTGTTCCTGCCCAGATCGTTTCGATCATTCGCCCATTCGGTTCACTACTTTCTGCTGTCGTGGAGCTGGACCGTGGTGTCAATCGGGCGGTTACGTTCGATCGGCGGTCCTCTCGCAATGTCTGTGGCTGTTTTTGCTTCAAAAGTATTTCGAGTTCACGGGCGGCGATCAAAACGTAGCACCACCCAAAACCGCAACGCAAAAAGCCACCCGATGGGTGGCTTGCAATGCGGTATTATTGCAGATTTATTTTTGGTTGCGGGAGTAGGATTTGAACCTACGACCTTCAGGTTATGAGCTAAAGCTGTTTGATTTCAATAACTTAATTAAATCATACACTTAGCCAGCAACCCTTTGAAACCACGAAGGTATTTACCGTGTTTCGTCGATTTTCAACGCCTTAACGCGGATGGCAATGTAGCCAAAACTGTAGCCGCGGGTTGACCAGGCGTTGACCAATAGGCCGCTTGGATAAGGTGTTCGTAATCACGAAGGGCGGGGAACTGTCGTTCGCTGCGATAGGCCTTAGCGACGTCAGTTGAGCAGGAGCGGACTGTTCAGTTGGGTGGCAGCCGCCAAACAGCCTAATCTTGGGTATCGAAGTCCAGGGATTGCTGCGGGTCTTCGGGGGGCAGATCGAGCTCGACCGTGCGATACGCTTTCAAACCTGCACGTTTCGCGTACCTGTGTACGTCTTCATCGTCCGAGTAAACCGTGTGTGCACCTTCCGCTTTGGCGATAGCCACAATTTGCCTGTCGAACTTGATCTTGGTTTTCGTCGCGTCAGGATTTGCCGCATCAACTCGATGACCGCCCCTTCTGATTGCATCACTCATGGCCAGGGCAGCTTCAATGGCTGCCTTCTGGTCGAAAGGCGCGATCCTGAAAGCTGCCTGACCGTTGAGCGTGTCAAGATAAGGCTGCAAGGCATCACCGGCATGCACTAAGACTTCGCTCAGGACCGGTGTGGGAATTACGATCTTTTCCTTGTCGGCTGTGAGGTTTCCGATCAGGTACTCGATCCGCTCAGCTGCTTTTTCGACGGACTCGCCTGTGGCCGGATCGCTCGGCGCTTTTGCGTTAGGATCAAGGACAAGCAGCAGGACCGCGCTATCGAAAACAACCATTAGTGTAAACCGTTGCCCTTCTCGCGAAGCGCTTTCAGGGCACTAATGGGATCGTCCATGTTCTTCCACTCGCTGCCTTCGATGTTGCGCATTTTGTCGATGGCGTCTTTGAGATCATCAGGCGCGAGAACGCTGTAGCTGTCAACGCGGAACTTTTTGAGAATCCAGTTTCCTTCCTGATCGCGCAACCACCGGCCGGCACCGAAAATTCGGACGGGCTCGTACATATGCTTAGCGAGACGGCGTGCGGTCTCACGGTTGGTGTCGATCCCCGTGTATTTGATACACCCATTTTGCAACTGAAGGTGCACGGTTTGATCCGCACCGCTGACACTTATCAGGATGCCGTCGAGCGAGCCCTCCTGATTAAAAGGGCCGTAGGTCGTCGGCTTGGGCCTCTTTACACCTGGGAACGCGATAATCTCGGCGCTCTCGTTTTCGTCTTCGTAGACAAAGCCTGTCGCGTTGTCCTCGGCAAGCAGGCGGTCGATCTCGACTTGGGCCTTGCTGGCCTCAGGACTTCCCTCCCCACTTTTTACCTTTGCGAGATGGGCTGCAACCTTCGGCACATCTTCATGATCAATAATTGTGACGAGCTGAGTGCTGCCTGGCTTGAGCGTTTGGAAATGCACGGCAGTTTCGTGACCGAGTATGGCGGCGAGATTTTGCATGTACTGAGCCAGCCGAGCCATAGGGATGGTCTCGGGCGTGTAGGCTTTGATGTAAAGCGTGTAGCTCTTGCTCATGGTCAACCTCGGCGCGGCCCGTACGTTGTGCCGATTATCAATCATAGCACTTAGATTCGGTAAATGGCAATAAAATTCAATAAACACATGCACTTAATAAAGGTCTTTGGTTTTCAGAATCTTAGACTGCAAGTAGGCATGAAACACATACTTGGCGCTTCCTTTGTTCCTCTGGGTTCGTCTCGAGCCCCTACCGCCATCGTGCCGACAGCTCGCTCTGGTCTTGCCCCGTTTTAGTTCCGGCCTCTTTCGAGCAATGTTTGCTATGAAGGAGATATGGAATGGCAAAGAAGTACACAGACGAGTTTCGCCGTGATGCGGTGCGGATGGCCACGACCAGTGGATTAACGCGGCCGCAACTTTCATCAGATTTGGGTGTGGGGCTTTCGACGCTGAACAAGTGGGTTCAGCGACATCAGCACGATGATTTAATGTCTGGGCCGCATGAGGATGTTGAGAAGGAAAATACCCGCCTTCGCAAAGAAGTCCGGCTACTGCGTGAGGAGAGGGAAGTGCTAAAAACGGCGGCGATCTTCTTTGCAGGCCAAAGCCGGTGAGGTTCGCCTTCATCGACGCGTGGAAAGAAGTTTGGTCTGTGGAGTTTCTTTGCGGGATCATGCAGGTCACCTCTCGTGGGTTTCGTGCTTGGCGGGACCGCCCAATAAGCCAACGCCAGCGGGACGATATGGTGCTTCTGGCCCACATCCGTGAACAACATCGCCTGAGCTTGCAAAGCTATGGGCGCCCACGGATGACTGAAGAACTGCAGGAGCTAGGGCTGAACGTCGGGCACGGGCGTGTGGGCCGTTTGATGCGCGAGAACGGCATCAAGGTCATCAGGACACAGAAATACAAGGCCACAACCGATAGCGACCATACGTTCAACATCGCGCCCAATCTGTTGGATCAAGACTTCACTACGGATGGGCCGAACCAGAAATGGGCTGGAGACATCAGCTACATCTGGACCAGCGAAGGCTGGCTATATCTGGCTGTCATCCTCGATCTCTATTCTCGTCGCGTCATCGGCTGGGCTGTCAGCAACCGCATGAAGCGGGACCTAGCGATCCGGGCGCTGGACATGGCTGTGGCGCTACGGCAACCGCCCGAAGGCTGCATTCACCATACGGATCGTGGGTCGCAATACTGTTCCAACGAATATCAGCGACGGCTGTCAAAGCATGGTTTCAAGGTCTCGATGAGCGGTAAGGGGAATTGTTACGACAATTCGATGGTTGAGACGTTCTTCAAATCTATCAAGGCCGAGCTGATTTGGCGCAACCGCTGGGACACACGCCGCCAGGCAGAAGGCGCGATATTCCAGTATATCAACGGCTTCTACAATCCGCGTCGCCGCCACTCGTCGCTAGGCGGCAAAAGCCCCTTGGCATTTGAGCGAAAGGCCGCATAAATGAGTTGAGAGACCGGAACGCAAGCGTGACAAAACCACTCCGAGGTTGGACGGTAACTCTTGACCCATTCGAGAACACGATCGGCTAGGACCGGCCAATCAATGCCTGACACCCGAACGGCAGCTGAGCGCCGGTTGCGCGCACCTATTCCCTTGTGAAAGGGCAGGGAATTCACAAGTCACTCAATTCCACCTTCCGCCTATTTTCCGCCCCCTGCCACGTGCTCTGACTTGATAGCAGCGCAGATCTACGCCTGTGTCAGGTCAGGAAAGGAGGCAGATTGGATGGCAAACCGACTGAAACTGAACGAAAAAATCCTGCGCGATGCGGAGCCACAGGAAGGCAACAGCTACCAGATCTTCGATACGGATATCCGTGGGCTGGCAGCAAAGGTACAACCGTCCGGCAACCGCGCCTTTACGCTGGACTACCGCTTCGCCGGACGGCAGCGCAGACTGACGATCGGGCGTTGGCCGGAGTGGAGCGTGACGGCGGCCCGCGAACGGGCCCGCGAGCTGCGCCGCATGATCGATGAGGGCGAAGATCCACTGGCGGCGAAGGAGGAGCTGCGCGAGGCCCCGCGCGTGAGCGACATGATCGACCGCTACATAAGGGAACACCTGCCCAAGCTATCCCCGACCAACGCCGGCGATCAGATCTCCATGCTGCGGAAAATGGTCGAACCCGCATGGGGGAACCGGCTGGTGACGGACATCACCAAATCGGATGTGGCCAAGTTTCTCGATTTCGTGGCCGAGGGTCGTCCGCGGCCCTGCAAGCAGAAGCCCAACAATCGGGCCCGGAAACTTCAGGGCCACAAGCCCACCCCGATCCGCGCGAACCGAATGGGGGAAGTGCTGCGCAAGATGTTCACACTGGCCATGGAATGGGAATGGCGGTCTGACAATCCAGCGCAAAGGTTCCACCGGCGCATCGAACACGCCCGGGAGCGTTTCCTGTCGCCGGAGGAACTGGCCCGCCTTGCGGCAGTACTGGACAAAGCCGAGGATCAGCGCGCCGCTTCGATCATCCGGATGTGCATGCTGACTGGCGCGCGTGTCGGAGAGGTCCGTCAGGCACGCTTCGAACAGTTCAACCTCGACTACGCCATCTGGTCGAAGCCGGCATCGACGACGAAACAGCGCAAGATCCACCGCGTCCCGATTTCGCAGGACGTGGTGGCGATTGTTCGGCAGCGGCAGCTGGTCGTCCCACGAGGCAATCCTTGGCTCTTCCCCGGTGACGCCGTGGGCAAGCCTGTGCGCGAAATCCGACGTTTCTGGCTAATGGTCCAGCGAGAAGCCGATCTACCCGACGTCCGTATCCATGACCTGCGCCATACCTTCGCCTCGCTGCTGGTCAGTGGCGGTGCCTCACTCGAGATCATCGGACGCCTGCTAGGCCACAGCCAGATGCAGACCACTCAGCGCTATGCCCACTTGATGGAGTCACCCCTGCGTGCAGGCGTGGACAGCGTGGCCAGCATCTTCCGACCACGGCCACAGCTAGTGCACGATGCCGATCAGGACCAGCGCTCAGCGTGATTTGGCGCTGGGCGCTATTTCCGGCCCCGAAGGATCCGCCAAATCATCAGGATCCGTTTACGGATCGTGCTGTCCTCGGGGACTTTGCCCGACTTCGAGTTGCGGACAAACCATTCCTGCACCTCGCCCACGAGGGCCGCCTGGCTTTCTGGAACCCCGTAATCGTTGATCCGTTTGAAAAGCCATGCATACATCGCGTCCCAGTCATAGCGCGGCGTTGCACCTGCGGAATGCGCACTGCGGCGCAGGAGATCGCGCTCATCCTCATAACGCTGCACGTCTTGCCCGGGGACGAGAAGATCGTTGCTGCGGATCAAAATGCCTTCGGCCGGATCGGTGATGTAGATCCAGTCGCCCCCCTCATAGGGCGCGATGCGCCGCAGCGTGGCTGTCTCTTCGCTCGGGCCGATGCGGCGAAACATGGGCAACACATCGGCGATGTTGACCTGGACCAGGCCTCCTATGCGCTGCAGGCCGCAGTCGACGGGTGAAATGCCCGTGACCACCCTCAGCTGCCCGAGGATTGCTGCGTCCACAACTCTGTGCACGCCGTGATCCCAGCGGATAGACAGCTCCATAATCGAATAAAACGCACTTGGTGTCGCAGTCATTGATCCTTTCCTCCATGTTCCCGTGACCTCATCGGCGCGCACGTCTCGGCCCACCGCTCCCTTGCGCAGGTTACGCGCCAAGGTCCGCGCGCCGCGGGGAGACACGCGTGGGTGGATTGCGAGAACGATGTGCGTGGGGATCGTGAGAATCGCCCATGCCGCCACCAACAGCTTGCGAAAGCTGGAGAAAAATGCACTCAATAGGGTGTAAAATTCTGGCACCTAAATGAAATATGTTCCCTTTTCCAAAACCCACGAGCTGCTGCGTCTTGCAGACATGGCTGCCGCGCGCGAGGACGGCGTCAGCTTAGAGGAGATCAAACAAACCTTTGGCGTCACGCATCGAAGCGCCCAGCGCATGACACAGGCCCTCGCACAGACTTTTCCGAGCGTTGTTGTGTCTGGCGGCAAGAGGGGCGAACAGAAGCGATGGTCTCTCGCCGGGGACGAGCGCCTTCTGCATCTCAAAGGCATACGGGACGATGAGCTCTCTGCGCTGGATATGAGTATTCGCCGAGCGGAGCGGGAAGGGGCAATAACCGAAGCCCGCGCGCTGGCCGCCCTGCGTGATCGCTTGGTTGTCCTACATTCCACAAGCGAGGTCGTGCGGGCAGAGGCGGATGCCGAGGCCACTTTGCAGGCGCGTGGCCACGCCTGTCGGCCGGGGCCCAGCACGGCCTATGATCCCGCAATCCTCGAGATAATAGATCTTGCCTTGAAGGGGCCGTTCAGACTGGAGATCACATATCTGGCAGAATTAGACGACGTGCCACGCCTGCGCACTGTCGAGCCCTATGGAGTGCTCTTCGGGACCCGTTGTTACCTGGCATGTCGTGATCTGGCCGCTGATGAACGCATCCGAAACTTCCGCGTAGATCGGATTTTGCACGCGCGCCGGCTGAACGACAGCTTTGAGCGCAAACCAGGGTTTGATCTCAAACAACACGTGGCCCGCGCTTTCGAATCCTTTCACTCCGAAACCGAGTTCGGGACAGTGATCTGGCGCTTCAGTAGCAGGGCAGCCCGGGCAGCACGCAATTACGTGTTTCATCCCAACCAGACCATCGAGGACGATGATGATGGTGGGCTGATCGTCAGCTTTGAGGCTGCTGGCTGGCTGGAAATGGCCTGGCATCTCTACAAGTGGGGCGACACGGTCGAAGTGATCGCCCCTGAACAGTTACGCCGCATGGTGGACGGCCATCGCCGCGATGATTTCCCATCTCTGCCGTGATAGCATGGCCAACCATCAGGTGGAAAAGATGTGCAGCCGTTTCCAGAGACAGCCGCCCCTGACTGCCCGGTGAAATCCGCAAACATCCGTTCGCTTTGGCTCTCCGCAGCCGCAGCCCTGAACAAAACGCCGGAATTTGCCGTGGAAAATTCCGGAAATCAGGGCGCAAGCCGCTCTGACTTCGCCAGCAGCCCGCAAAACCAACAGCAAAATAAGGGGTGGAATGTGGATTGGCCTTCAATTCCACCTTCCGCCTCGTTTCCGCCCATCAACCTCTGCTTCGATTCTCCCAGCCCGACCTAACAGGGCTTGAAACATAGGAGATCAGGAATGTCGGAGACGATGACGCTCGACCACGAGACTGCGCCGCTCAATCTGCTTGCGGACTGGATTACCCGGGATCTGCTGGCCCAAGAGTTGATGATCACGACGGATACCCTGTCGCGCTGGGAAGCGCGGCGCGAGGGACCGCCCTGCATGCGGGTCGGCCGGAAAGTTTTCTATCGCAGGTCCAGCGTAGAACAATGGCTGCTGAGCCGAGAGCAAAGTCAGCCTGTACGCCAGCGGAAGGGACGTCGATGAGCATCCCCCTTCCCTTCCGCAAGCCCAGCGCCCGAGACCGTGTCCGCCAGGAGTGGATTGAAGAGCGCCGCCGCGAGGCGCGCATGGTGGTCGCCGATATGGTGCACCATTCTGACTACCTGTTGCGCCTCGCCTGCAATGTATTGGTCCAGCATGGCGAAACACCCGAGGAGCGCGAGGACGCACGTATCCTGCTTGTCGTCCTCGACGCCAAAACGCCGGGGCGGCTGCCCGCGCCAGATCGGGAGGGCCGCTCATGAAACGACGCGGCACACCCGAAGCAGATCTGCAGCGCGCTGTCGTGACCACGCTGCGTTTTGCCCTCCCCAAGGGCGCCATCATCCATCACTGCGCCAACGAGGTAACCGAAGCCGGCCCGCGGGGCGCCAAACGGCAAGCGATCCTCGTTGGCATGGGTGTCCACCCCGGATTTGCCGACCTGGTCATCCTATGTGACGGTCGCGTGCTGTTCCTCGAGCTAAAATCCCTCAAGGGGCGCCTGAGCCCTGCGCAGGAGGAATTCCGCAACGCGGTGCTGGCCCAAGGCTTTGGCTGGACACTGGTGCGCTCGCTTGATGATGCGCTGGGCGCCTTGGCAGACCACGGGTTCACGACGCGTGTTGCCTCCCCAACCGGGAGGGGCGCGCCATGAGCCATGCCGCCACCAATTGGGCCATCCAGCAGCGCGGGCTGAAGCCTGCGACCAAGATCGTGCTCTGGCATCTGTGCGATCGGTTCAATCCGGACTTCGGTTGTTTCCCGACACAAGAGCGGCTTGCCCATGATTGTGAGATCGGGCGCGCGACGTTGAACCGGCATCTCGATGAGCTGGAGGCCCGCCGGTTGATTAAGCGCGTGCGCATCGTCGACACCAAGACCGGCCAGCAACGGCCCACGCGGTATCTGCTCGGGTTCGAGTTCGACGATGGAGGTGATGCAGGTGCGTCACGACCATCCGGTGATGGGAAAGCCGCTCCGAGTGTGAGTGACACAGCGCCGCTCTGCCCCCCTGAGGACGCTTCATCCGCATCGCAAAACACCGCAAAAACGCCGTGTCTTAGTTTGGGACACGGGCCACACGCTGAAACCTCCTATGGCGACAAGGGTAAAACACCGTCAGGCCCTGCCACCCCGTGTCCCAAAACAGGACAGGGAGAAGAGAGGCGGCCCGTGTCTCATTTTGGGCAAAACTCGTGTCTCAAAAATGGCGATTCCCGTGTCTCAAAATGGGACACTAACCTTGTAAGGGAACCTTTAAGTAAACCAGTAAAGGAGGAGGACGCGCGAGCGCGCGAAACCGCTTTTGATGTTTTTTTTGGAAAGCTGCTCGCGGCGCTGGGCTTCGATCCTGACGGGACGCTTCCTGGCTGGTGGCAGGGCTGGCCACCGCGTGAGCATGTCCAGCGCTGGATTGATGATCTCAGGCTGAGCGAGACCGAAATCCTCGAGGCGGCTGAGGCGTCTCGGCAGGAGCATCCCGCGCCTCCCGACGGGCCCAAGGCGCTGGATCGGATCATGCAGCGCTGTGCCCAGCGCAAGGCGGATGTAAAATCCAGAGGTCGGCGCAAGGCGCAGAAGCCAGCGAAACCGAAACACCAACCGATCGCTGATATGCCCGCATTCTACGCCGATTGGGTGAACTCGGAGAAATACCTCCCCTCCAGTGCAATCAGCAACAGCATGCGCGACCGGATGCTCGCCCGCGGCCTGGTCACACCACAGCAACTTCGTGAGCGAGGCGTCCAATGAAACACGATCGCAATTTGCATAGCGCGTCACGGCAAGCTGGTCATGGACGCCCGAAGCGCATCATGACAGTGCAGCAGGCGCTGGAATGGGCCTTCCGTACCGAATGCGCACAGCTGGATCTGCCCGAACCGCCTGATCCGGAGCGTGGCCAGGGATTTGGCTTCGGTCTCGAATACGTGCTTATGCAACGCGCCGCGCTGGGCTGCAAGATCGATGGCGGTCGCTACAAGCTGGGCGATTACACCCACGAGGATGCCGAGGTCATTGCTGCGACTGTTTCTGGAATGCCAGATAGCTTAGGGGGCAAGCGCATGGCCATCCGGGTGGCAGAGCTTGCACGCGCTGGGCTCACACCGGACTGGATGCCGGGAGCCGTGCCGCGCTGTGTACCCGTGGAAATGAAGCGCAATCGGCATGGGGATCATGCAACGACTGTGGTGGTTGGGACCGAGAGGGTGCTATCGCGAGGGAAGTGGCGCACCGTGGAAGTCAGGGCATGCCCCGTTACTTACTCGCCCTATCCAGAGCAGATTGAGGGGGCGAGGCGGGCCTATACGGATTGGCGGCGAGCGCTGGCCTGGGTGCGGGATGGGTTGGCGGATGGGGGCATGCTACGGGAGGTAGAAATAATGACGACTATGCCGAGGGTGAAGCCATGGAATGCTCCGCAGACGACGAACTGAACAATCGAACCTACGTTCATTGTGAGCATACATCCAACAGACCACATACATTTAGAAAGAAAAGCAAGAACGATCCTTGCCCGTTCAATTAATACTCCCTAGTTTCAACCCATATTCCTCAGAGAGGACATTTTCGAAATGCCCAACGAAGACATTTTGACCGTCAAAGAGCTCGCTGAGTATCTCAAGATAGCTGAGAAAACGGCATATCGGTTTGCATCTGAGGGCAAGGTTCCCGGGTTCAAGGTGGGAAGCGCATGGCGGTTTCGGAAAAGCGAGATCGACCGCTGGATTGCCGAGCAGGAACAAAAACAAGAAGGGGAGCAAAAATGACAGGTCAGCAACAAGCTGAGGCTTTGCGCCGGGAAATCTGGCAAATCGCAAATAGAGTGCGAGGCGCGGTTGATGGCTGGGACTTCAAGCACTTTGTGCTGGGCGCGTTGTTCTACCGCTTCATCAGCGAGAACTTCACCAACTACATCGAAGGTGGTGACGATAGCATCAACTATGCAGGCATGGCCGACGCAGACATCCCCGATGAAGCAAAAGTCGATGCGATCAAGACTAAAGGGTACTTTATCTATCCCAGCCAGCTTTTTCAAAATGTGGCCAAAACCGCGAGCAAGAACGACAGCCTGAACACCGACTTGGCGGAAGTATTTTCGGCGATCGAAGCTTCAGCGAGTGGCTATCCATCCGAAGATGATATCATTGGCCTCTTTGCTGATTTCGACACCACCAGCAACCGCCTTGGCAACACGGTTAAGCAAAAGAACGGACGTTTGGCGGAAGTCCTCAAGGGCGTAGAAAGCGTGACGTTGAACTTCGACGAGAACGAAGGCGATTTGTTTGGTGACGCCTATGAGTTCCTGATCTCAAACTATGCCGCCAACGCGGGCAAATCAGGTGGCGAGTTCTTCACGCCAACTCATGTGTCCAAGCTGATCGCGAAGCTGGCTTTGCACAAGCAGGCTACCGTCAACAAGATCTATGATCCGGCGGCGGGGTCTGGGTCGCTGCTTCTGCAGGCTAAGGATGAGTTCGACAAACACATCATCGAAGACGGCTTCTTCGGGCAGGAGATCAACTACACCACCTACAACCTCGCCCGCATGAACATGTTCCTGCACAATATCAACTACGACAAGTTCAACATCCAGCACGGCAACACGTTGATGGAGCCGCACTTTGGCGATGACAAGCCTTTTGATGCCATCGTGTCAAACCCGCCTTATTCGGTGAACTGGAAGGGTTCGGACGATCCAACCCTGATCAATGATGAGCGTTTCGCCCCCGCAGGTGTACTGGCCCCGAAGTCGAAGGCGGATTTTGCCTTTGTCCTTCATGCGCTGCATTATCTGTCAGCCAAGGGGCGTGCCGCGATCGTTTGCTTCCCAGGTATCTTCTACCGTGGCGGGGCAGAGCAGAAGATCCGCAAGTATCTGGTCGACAACAACTTCGTTGAAACGGTGATTGCCCTCGCGCCGAACCTGTTTTTTGGCACGACCATCGCGGTGAACATTCTGGTGCTGGCCAAGAACAAGACGGACACAGCCGTTCAGTTCATCGATGCGACGGGGGAGGAGTTTTTCCGCAAAGGCACGAACAACAACTTCATGGAGGACCGGCACATTGCCGAGATCATGAAGATGTTCGACCGCAAGGAAAACGTGGCCCACGTGGCCGAAACGGTCCCCTATGACACGATTGTCGAGAAAGACTACAACCTGTCGGTCAGCGCCTATGTGGAGCCTAAGGATACTCGCGACGTCGTGGACATTACCAAGTTGAATGCCGATCTGGAAACCACTGTCGCCAAGATCGACCAACTACGCGCAGACATTGACGCCATCGTTGCGGAGATCGAGGCATGAGGTACCGGGGCTTTCTGGAAAAGCTGCTGAACGGGGCTTCGGTAGAATGGAAGCCGTTGCGCAGTGTAGCCGACATTCTTAATGGCTATGCATTCAAAAGCACAAAATACTCTGAGAGCGGTATCCGAGTGGTTCGAATTTCCGATGTGCAGAAAGGGCAAATGTCCCAAAAAGACCTGAAGTTCTACCCATCCGCCGCAAAATCCGAAATTGAACGCTATATGCTGTTCGCAGGTGACTTGGTGATGTCTTTGACTGGCAATTGCGGCAGGGTAGCAATGTTATCCGATGGCGATTTGCCTGCTGCTTTGAACCAGCGGGTAGCATGTTTGAGAGCTGACACAACAGTTGTGCTGACACGCTATCTTTTCCATTATTTTGACCAAGTTTCATTTGAGCAAGAGGCTATGGGCAGCGCAACTGGTGGCGGTCAGAAGAATATGAGCACCAATTGGCTGGGCCAATACCCCGTCCCCATCCCATGCCCAGAAGACCCAGAAAAATCGCTGGCGATGCAAGCGGAGATTGTGCGGATTCTGGATAGCTTCACCGAGCTGACAGCCGAGCTGACAGCCGAGCTTAAGGCCCGCAAGCAGCAATACAATCACTATCGCCACCAACTTCTGAGTTTCGATGAGGGTGACGTGGAATGGATGGCGTTGGGTGAGCTAACAAAGATCAAGACAGGGCAATCTGTAAATAAGAACCTGATTGCTGCCAATCCTGGCGAATACCCGGTGATCAACAGTGGTCGAGAACCGCTCGGTTTCATCAATGATTGGAACACTGAGGGCGACCCAATTGGCATTACAAGCCGGGGTGCTGGTGTCGGCTCAGTCACTTGGCGAGAAGGTAAATATTTTCGCGGCAACCTGAATTACGCAGTCACCATTTTGGACGCTGATGATTTAGACGTTCGCTACCTCTATCATCTGCTCGAACTACTGCAGCCCGAGATAAAGTCACTTTGTACATTTGACGGGATACCTGCACTGAACGCTGTTAACTTGAAAAAGCTCAGAATACCCGTGCCGTCAAAAGAAGTGCAAATACACAAGGCGGCGATCCTTGACAAGTTCGACACACTGACCACATCGCTCAGCGAGGGCCTGCCGCGTGAGATCAAGTTGCGTCAGCAGCAATACGAATACTACCGCGAACTGCTCTTGAGCTTCCCTAAGCCTGAGGAGGCCGCGTAAATGGGCCAGAGCCTCGAAGAGCTCGCAAAGCAGCTGCGGGATGCCAACAAAAAGGTGCAGTTAATCTATGCCTTCAATGGCACCGGCAAAACCCGCCTGTCCCGCGCCATGAAGGAGCTGATCGCCCCGAAACCCGAAGAGGGTGAGGAAGGCGCGCGCTCACGCAAAAAAATCCTGTACTACAACGCCTTCACTGAAGACCTGTTTTATTGGGACAATGACCTTGAGTCTGACACGATACAAAGGCTGAGGATCCAACCGAACAGCTTTACGAACTGGATTTTGGTGGACCAGGGGAAGGGAGTGGACATCGTCAACAACTTTCAGAAATACGCAACAGACAGGGTCACCCCAGCATTCAACGCGGTTTATCAGGTAACTGACAAAGACGGCAAAAAGATTGACGTGCCAGCAAACTCAGAAGTTACTTTCCGAGTTAATGCGACGAACCTTGTCACAGAAGGTGTAGAGCCGATTGTCGACGAGGACGGCAAGCCGATTGTCACCGAACAGTATGACGTTGTGAAAGTCTCCAAGGGCGAAGAGAGCAATTTCGTCTGGAGCATCTTCTTCACCTTGCTCGAAGAAGTGGTCTCGGTGCTGAACATTGCCGAGGTCGGTGATCGACCAACAAATCAGTTCAATGAGCTGCAGTACGTTTTTGTTGATGACCCAGTCAGCTCACTTGACGAAAACCACTTGATCGAATTGGCGGTGAACCTGGCGGACCTGATCAAGGCTGCCCCGCAGCAACTGCAATTCGTGATCACCACCCATAACCCTCTATTTTACAACGTTTTGCACAACGAACTTGACCTAAGAACGAAGGGTAAGAAAGAAGGGTGCTATCTGCTCGAGCGGATGGAAGATGGGACCTTCAATCTGAACGTCAAATACGGCGATGCGAACAAGAGTTTCTCCTATCATTTGCATTTGAAGAAGGTGTTGGAGGAGGCGATCGCTGGCAACGCTGTCGAACGATACCATTTTACGCTGCTTCGAAACCTCTATGAGAAAACAGCTGGATTTCTGGGCTATGACCGGTGGAGCGATTTGCTCGACACGGTGGAAGGCAGCAAAGATGCCTATGTGCGAGCAATCAACACTTTCACACATTCGGCGCTTTCGAATGCGCAGATCAGGGATCCTTCCCCTGCTGAAAAAAACACCGTGAAGCTCCTACTCGAAAATTTGGTGAATAATTACGCTTATTGGCAACAGGATCAAAAAAATGGGTGAGCAGACGAAAACCATCGCAGAAACGAAGAATTTCATCGTCCTGGACAAGTATAGCAAGAAGTGGGACGCAGCAGATCGCTACCAGAGCGAAGATGATCTGGAACGCGAATTGGTGCAGGATCTGGTCAATCAGGGCTATGAGTTCCTGCCTGCTCTCACGACCCCAGATGCCATGCTTGCCAATGTCCGGGTGCAGCTGGAACAGCTGAACAACGTCACGTTTTCAGATGATGAATGGAAGCGTTTTGTCGAGACCTACCTGGACAAGCCAAGCGACAACATCGTCGACAAAACCCGCAAAATCCACGACGACTACATCCACGATTTCGTCTTTGATGACGGGCGCATCCAGAACATTTACCTCTTCGACAAGAAGAACATGGCCCGAAATAAGCTGCAGGTTATCAAGCAGTTCGAGCAGGCCGGTACGCACGCCAATCGCTATGACGTGACGATCCTGGTCAACGGGTTGCCATTGGTGCAGATCGAGCTGAAGAAGCGCGGCGTGGCGATCCGGGAGGCCTTCAACCAGATTCACCGGTACAGCAAGGAAAGCTTCAACAGCGAGCATTCTTTGTTCAAGTTCCTGCAGCTCTTCGTGATTTCGAATGGCACCGACACCCGGTATTTCGCCAACACGACCAAGCGCAACAAGAACAGCTTTGACTTCACCATGAACTGGGCGAAGTCTGACAATAGCTTGATCAAGGATCTCAAGGACTTCACCGCGACCTTCCTTCAGAAGCGCACGCTGCTGAACGTTCTGTTACAGTATTCGGTTTTTGATACTAGCAACACTCTGTTGATCATGCGCCCATACCAGATTGCTGCGACTGAACGCATTTTGTGGAAGGTCAAAAGCTCATATGAATCCAAAAACTGGAGCAATCCAGAAAGCGGAGGTTTCATCTGGCACACCACAGGCTCCGGCAAAACGCTGACGAGCTTCAAGGCAGCACGGTTGGCAACCGAGCTGGACTTCATCGACAAAGTATTCTTCGTCGTCGATCGAAAAGACCTCGACTACCAGACCATGAAAGAATACCAGAAGTTTTCCCCTGATAGTGTTAATGGATCCGAAAGCACGGCTGGGTTGAAGGTCAACTTGGGCAAAGATGATAATAAAATTATCGTCACAACAATCCAAAAGCTGAACAACCTGATGAAGTCAGAGGGAGGTCTGCCGGTATATGACCAGCAGGTAGTGTTCATTTTCGATGAATGCCATCGCAGCCAGTTTGGCGAAGCACAGAAGAATCTGAAGAAAAAGTTCAAACAATTTTACCAATTTGGCTTCACCGGAACGCCGATCTTTCCTGAGAATGCGCTAGGTGCTGAAACGACAGCAGGAGTATTTGGACGCGAGCTGCACTCTTATGTGATCACCGATGCCATTCGCGACGAAAAGGTGCTAAAGTTTAAGGTCGACTACAATGATGTGCGTCCGAAATTCAAAGCCATCGAAAGTGAGCAAGACGACACAAAGCTCAGCGCAGCTGAAAACAAGCAAGCCCTCCTTCATCCAGAACGTATTCGGGAAATATCCCAGTATATTCTCACCAACTACCGTCAAAAAACTCACCGGATGCAAATGGGAAACGGTGGCTTCAATGCCATGTTCGCTGTCAGTAGCGTGGACGCAGCGAAGCTCTACTATGAAACCTTAAACGACCTACAGGCGGACAGTGAAAAGCAGCTTAAGATCGCCACCATCTTCTCATTTGCGGCCAACGAACAGCAAGATGCAATCGGCGACATCCAGGACGAAAGCTTCGATGTGTCCGCAATGAATAGTAGTGCCAAGGAGTTTTTGAGCGGCGCCGTCAAAGATTATAATTCTTTTTTCAAAACGAATTTCAGTGTCGATAGCAGAGGCTTTCAAAACTACTACCGCGATCTTGCCAACCGGGTTCGTTCTAAGGAAATCGACTTGCTTATTGTTGTCGGCATGTTCCTTACAGGTTTTGACGCGCCTACGCTCAACACCTTGTTTGTCGACAAAAATCTTCGCTTCCATGGCTTGATGCAAGCGTTCTCAAGGACCAATCGAATCTACGATGCGACCAAAACGTTCGGCAATATCGTAGCGTTTAGGGACCTTGAGCAAGCGACCGTTGATGCGATCACGCTGTTCGGTGACAAGAACACAAAGAACGTCGTGCTTGAAAAGAGCTACGACGAGTACATGAATGGCTTCGTTGATCAGGAAACCGGCGCGGCGCGACGCGGGTTCATTGATGTTGTGAAGGAGCTGACCGAGCGCTTTCCAAAGCCGGATGAGATTGTAAAAGAAGCAGATAAAAAAGAGTTCGCAAAGCTCTTTGGTGAGTATCTGAGAGTTGAGAATGTGCTCAGGAACTACGACGAGTTTTCTGCATTGAAAGCCTATCAGGGGCTCGATTTAACAAATCCCGCTGCCGTTGAGGAGTTCAAGCAAAAGCACTATTTGAGCGACGAGGATCTACACGACCTGGAAGCGGTAGAACTGCCTTCAGACCGAGCGGTTCAAGACTATAGATCGACATACAATGACATTCGCGATTGGCTGCGTCGGGAAAAGTCTTCGGCTGAGCAAGAACAGACCAATATCGAGTGGGATGATGTCGTTTTCGAAGTGGATCTTCTAAAATCGCAAGAGATTAACCTCGACTACATCCTCGAGCTCATCTTTGAGAAAAACAAAAAGGTAAAGAGCAAAGGGGATCTGATTGAGGATGCTCGCCGCGTCATTCGCGGCAGCCTTGGAAATCGTGCCAAAGAGAGCCTAATTGTGGACTTTATCAACCAGACTGATCTTGATCAGATTGATGATAAGGCAGGTGTGATCGATGCCTTTTTCTCTTTTGCTCGGGAGGAGCAACTCAAAGAGTTAGACGAGCTTATCAAGTCGGAAGATCTAAATTCCGATGCGGCAAGGCGCTATATTTCTGCTTCCATAAAACGCGAATTTGCAAGTGAAAACGGTGCTGACCTCAATGCCATACTCCCCAAGATGAGCCCACTAAATCCTCAGTTTCGGACCAAGAAGATGACCGTCTTCGAAAAAATTTCAGCGTTCGTAGACAAATTTAAGGGTGTGGGTGGGGAGCTATAATATTCCTCCCCCTCCCATGGTTCCTCCCCGGGCCTTTGCGTATACGGGGGGGCTTAGCGCGCAAGTTTTCTAGCGACTTGGATTTTCACCGGGGAATCCACCTAGAAGCCAGTTGCGCTGGCGTAGCCGAGATTTTGACTCATTTTCAACGACTTGCGCACTGACCGCCTACGGCAGGGTGGATTCCGACTGGAATCCAAGGAATCCACCCATCGGAATCCAGAGACCGCGGAAGCCACTCCCGGCAGCCACCTTCGTCAAGGCGACCCGAAGCCTTTGATTCAAAGTCACAAAATGGATTGACATTTCTAGCCCCCTTGACGTACCAAAGAACCATCGAAGATTTGCGCCCGGAGGATCCCCCTCGCGGGCGTTTTCATTTTCCCCCATCATCCCGAGCACCTCCCCATGGACCTCGTCTTCGCGCCGAGCCAGATCGAGAGTTGGCCTCTCGACCGGCTGCGCCCCTATGCCCGCAATGCCAAGATGCATGGCGACGACCAGGTCGCGAAGATCGCGGCCAGCATGGCCAAGTTCGGCTGGACGGTACCCTGCATGGTAGCCGACGATGGCGAGCTGATCGCAGGCCATGGCCGAGTGCTGGCTGCGACGATGCTGGGACTGACCGAGGTGCCGGTGATCCGGCTCGGCCATCTCGACGAGGCCGAACGCCGAGCCTATCGGATCGCCGACAACAAGCTGACCGAGCTTGGCGAATGGGACGAGGCGATGCTGCGTGATGAGATCGCAGGGCTATTGGCGGAAGACTTCGACCTCGATCTCCTGGGCTTTTCGGATGAGGATCTGGATGCCCTTCTGCAGGATCCAGAGGCGGTAAGCGACGATGGGGCCGTTGAGGGTGAGGATGATATCCCAGAGCCGCCGGTTAACCCTGTGTCGGTTGCAGGCGACCTTTGGCAACTTGGATCACATCGGCTGATCTGCGGCGACAGCACCTCGGCCGACGTGGTCGGGCGGCTGCTGGGTGATGTGCGGCCCCTCCTCATGGTCACTGACCCGCCCTATGGCGTGGAATACGATCCGTCCTGGCGCAACCAGGCGGGGGCCGCCAAGACGAAGCGCACCGGCAAGGTGCTGAACGACGACCGCGCAGATTGGCGCGAGGCCTGGTCCCTCTTCCCCGGCGATGTCGCCTATATCTGGCACGGTGCGCTGCATGCTGCGACCGTGGCCGACAGTCTGATCGCCGCGGGTTTCGCCATTCGCTCGCAGATCATCTGGGCCAAAGACCGGCTGGTGCTCAGCCGCGGAGATTATCACTGGCAGCATGAACCCTGCTGGTATGCCGTGCGCGTAAAAGGCAAAGGGCACTGGGCGGGCGATCGCAAGCAGACCACGCTCTGGCAGATCGCCAACCGCGATCAAGATGCCGACACCGTACATGGCACGCAGAAGCCGGTCGAATGCATGCGGCGGCCGATCTTGAACAACTCGAGTCCCGGCCAGGCGGTCTATGAACCCTTCATGGGATCGGGTACCACACTGATCGCGGCCGAGACGACCGGCCGCGTCTGCCTCGGAATCGAGTTGAACCCGACCTATGTCGATGTCGCCATCGAGCGCTGGCAATCTTTCACGGGCCAGGAGGCTGTTCTGGTGGATAGCGGCGAGACGTTCTCGGCGCTGAAATCCCAGAGGCTGGCGGCGTGATGCAGTCGCGCCGCCTCTCCTTGATCGAGGCCATCACCAATGTCCTGGTGGTATACGCGCTGGCGGTAGCCACGCAATTGGTGGTGTTTCCGTGGTTCGACTTGAACCCGAGCCTTGGCGAAAACCTGGCGCTGGGCTTGTTCTTTACCGCGATCTCGTTGATCCGCGGCTACGCGCTGCGCAGACTGTTCACACGGTTCGAGCGCAAATGAAAAAGGACCAGCCGAAGCTGGTCCTGAGTTGAGGCAGATTTGCAGCGAGCAGGTCCGCAAATCGAGAAGGTCAACAGGCGGTTAACCTGAGAAGCCTTGTCTGCCATAGAGTTTCGATTCGCAAGGACGGATCAACATATAGACAAGAATTGAAGGCAACCCCCCTCATATTGATCCGCGGATGTGATAAATCCGCCCGCGCTGCGCGTCTGAGCTCGTGGCGACATCGAAGCCGAGCTTCTTCTTCAACCCGCCCGAGATCATGCCTCTGGCGGAATGCGGCGCCCAACCCGTTGCCTCGACGATTTCGCCGATGGACGCCCCCTCGGGCCGCTGCAAGAGCGCGATGATCTGCGCCTGCTTGGTGCCGGCACGGATAGCCACCGGCTTCGACGTGTCGACATCGGGTGATATTTCGGCGGGCTCCCTTGCCGCCGAGGCCAGCTCCAGCTTCGACTTGCGCAGATTGCTCATGGTCGTCGCGACGACGGGCTCGATGCCGATCGCGGCAAGGCCAGCTTCGGTCGCGACCAGCGTGATACCGTGACCATCGCCGGTCTCGCGCCAGAGCGGATCGCCACGACGCAGATTGGCCTCGACCTCTTCGAGCCAGCCGCGTTCGATCATCTTGGCCACCGCCATCTTCGCGGCAGCACCGGCCAGCCCTTCAAGCAGCGGCATGGCGAGATTGTCGGGGCGCGTGGCCGCGCGGCTGAGAATGATGGACTGTGTATCGGTGAGTTTGGGCATCTTGGCCTCCTGTCGTGATGGGGATGTCGGGGATGGGTCAGTCGCTCTCGGCCATCGCGGCCTCGACGGCGAAGTGCTGCACCCAGCCCGTCATGTAAGGCAGCCCTGCGGGGATACCCTCGGAGCGTTCTGTAGCACGATCGATGCGCCAGCCCTGCCAGCGGCGGATCACGGAGTCGATGGCAGCCTCGAGCCCGATATTGCAGCCCGTTATGTTGTCGACGACATCATCGGCGACGTGGCGGCCCATGCGACTGTCGAGAAAGTCGCGAATGCCGATCATCTCGTCCTCGCTGCTGGCGCCTATGGCCTCGGCGATCAGGCGCGAGGCGAGGTTCCAGACCTCCGCGCTGCGACGGTCGCGCTCAGGGCAGACGGTCAGGGTGTGGAAGAAGCCGTAATCCTCGTTGCGACTGGGAAGGCAGGGATGCGTGGTCATGGTCGGAATCCTCGTGATGGGGGCTGGCGGAGCGCTGAGCCCCGCCGGTTGGGTTTCAAGCGGCGCTGCGAGCTTCGAGCGTCGCGATGTGGCTCCGCAGCGTTGCGGCCTCTTCGCGCGCAGCGTCGGCCCAGAAGGCGGCGCGGGCGTTGCAGGCGCGAGCAAGGCGCTCGGCATCCTCACGGGTGAAGCGGTTGACCTTATGTGCGCGCCCATGACCCGTGCAGGTGGCGAGATGCTTGCCGCCTTCAGGCGTCAGCGTGAAGGTCAGGGGTCCGAAGTCGTCAATGACGATCCAGCTGTGCGAGGCGATCATGGCGCAGGCGCTGGGCGCGAGGCGTGCTTCGATCTCTTCAGCGGCGGCGCGGAAGTTGGCGATCAGGGTGGAGGTGGTCATGGCGTGGGCCTTTCAGGTGAGTTGCATCGTTTTGGTGCAATCACAATCGCTCTGACGAGCCGATTAACGTAGCAAAATCAGAGCAATAACCTTGCTATATGATCACTCGGCAGAGGCCGTCGCATCGACCCACACCCCATCTTGCCAGACATAGAGATAAGATAGCTCGCAGGTCGGGCGCGGCAGGATGCGAGGCACTCGGGGCGGGTCGAAGCAGTCGAGTTCATCGGCGCGGACTTGCCGGATTTCGCGAGCGGCGAGGATGTCCTCGGGCGTCCACGCCGCCAACGCCGGCAGCATGTGCTCGGGGTAACCATCAAAGTGCGTATAGATGTGGGCCCATTTTTCGGGACCGATCTGGATGGCGATTTGTGCACGCGTGCTCATCCTGCCCTCCTTCAAATGAGTTGCAGGCTGGCCAGCAGGGCGCTGGCAGCGGCAAGCTGGGTGGTCGGAAGTTCGATCTTGATGTGGGAGATCACATCGGAGGCTTCGGCTGAGATGCCACCATCGCGCAGGGCAGCCTCGATGGCCTCTGCAACATCATCGGGCCGCGAGCGGTCAAACTGGTTGGGTAAGGTGTCGTGGTCGATGCGGAGGGTACTGATCGCGTTCATGGCAATGCTCACTTCTGCTGTTCAATCAGCGCGAGGAGGACCGCCGCCATGCCGCCCAGATATTCGCTGCGGCGGAACACGATCTCGTCGATGTGGCAGGCGTTGTCGATCGCGGGGTCAACCAGGAGATCGTCTGACATGTGCGGCATCAGGCGTTTGGCTTCGGCGTTGTAGCGGGTGGCAAGGGTCATCTGTGTTTCTCCAATCAGGCAATTTGCTTGATAAGAGAATCGCTCTTAGCCGAAGTGTAATCAACTCAAATAGACAGTTTTTTCTGTTTATTTTCAATATTTTGAGGTCAATCCAATCGCCATGGAAGGACTATCCGAACGCGCCTATGCCGAGCATGCTGGAATCTCCCGCGGGGCTGTTCAGAAGGCCCGAAAGACCGGTCGGCTGGTGCTTTTTGCAGACGGGTCTATCAACGCGGTGGCCTCGGATGCGCGGCGTGGGGCTGCCACCGATCCGGATCAACAGATGCGCTCACGTAGTGGGTTTGGTGCAGCTGGTGACGGTCCGGCAGTCTCCGGCCCCGGCGACAGCACGTCCTACATTAAGGCCCGGACGGCGCTAACCGTCTATCAGGCTCAGGAGCGTCAGCTCTCGATCCAAAAGAAAAAGGGCGTGTTGGTGGATCGCGCGCGGGCCGAGACTCTGGTGTTTCGTCTGGCCCGCCAAGAGCGGGATCTTTGGGTCACCTGGCCCACACGCGTGGCGGCGCTCATGGCCGCACACTTGTCCGCAGACATGGAGAAGGCATCCGGCAAGGCGGTGACGATCGAGACTGCAATCTTGCAGAGGGTGTTGGAAACCCATGTCCGAGAGCAGCTCGACGCCCTCGCAGACCTCAGGGTCTCGCTTGCATGATAGAGAAGGAAAAGATGACCACGATCTGACCACCGGCCTCGATCTCGGGTTTGACGGCGCCCAGGACGTCCTGCGTGCCTGGCGCCGGGGCATGCGGCCTGATGCAGACCTCACTGTGTCGGAATGGGCGGACAAGCATCGTTGGCTGTCGTCGCGGGCGGCAGCAGAACCCGGTCGGTATCGCACGGCTCGCGCGCCATATCTGCGCGCCATTATGGATGCGCTGTCGCCAAACCACCCAGCACAGCGGATCAGCTTCATGAAGGCCGCCCAAGTCGGGGCTACCGAGGCAGGGAACAACTGGATCGGTTTCGTGATCCA
>Ga0233398_1000210_pt1 | contig 39090 bp, 48 predicted proteins | sample 38DmetaG_FD_182697 | JGI IMG/M metagenome (GOLD analysis project Ga0233398, IMG submission 182697) | Seawater microbial communities from Monterey Bay, California, United States - 38D | ecosystem: Environmental > Aquatic > Marine > Coastal | place: USA: California | collected 2016-10-02
ATCTATAATCAAAGGTGGTAACGTTCCTAAAGAATTTGTTCCATCTGTAGAAAAAGGATTTAAAGAAGCAATGAAAAATGGTCCATTAGCAGGTTATGAAATGGATTCTATGAAAGTTACTTTAAAGGATGGTTCATTCCACCCTGTAGATTCTGATCAGTTATCTTTCGAATTAGCTGCAAAATTAGGTTATAAAGCTGCTGCTAAAGCTGCTCAAGCTAAAATTATGGAGCCTATTATGAAGTTAGAGGTATTAACTCCAGAAGAAAATATGGGTGATATCGTAGGGGATTTAAACAGAAGAAGAGGTCAAGTATCTGACATGTCAGATAGAGCTGGTTCTAAAGTAGTAAAAGCTACTGTACCATTATCAGAAATGTTTGGTTATGTAACTTCTTTAAGAACTATGTCTTCTGGTAGAGCAACTTCTACAATGGAATTTTCTCATTATGAAGAAACTCCATCTAACATTTCAGAAGAAGTAATAGCAGCTGCTAAAGGTTAATCTACTAATATTATAAAAGATGAGTCAAAAAATTAGAATAAAATTAAAGTCTTACGATTACAATTTAGTAGATAAATCTGCTGAAAAAATAGTAAAGACGGTAAAAAGTACTGGAGCTGTAGTTAACGGTCCTATACCATTACCAACACACAAAAAGATTTTTACAGTATTACGTTCTCCGCACGTAAACAAAAAATCTAGAGAGCAATTTCAATTAGCTGCTTACAAAAGATTGTTAGATATCTATAGTTCATCATCAAAAACTATCGATGCTTTAATGAAACTTGAGTTACCTAGTGGTGTTGAAGTTGAGATAAAAGTATAATTTTATAAATAACTTTCGGTTTATTTTGATAAACCGAAAGTTATTTATACTTTTGCAGCCCGAAATATAGTAGGGTGATACTATTTCTAATGAGATAGTTACATGTCCAGAGCGTTTCGCGAAGGAAAAACGGAAAAAACAGAATCAGCGTTGAATTTGTTTTTGCGCTGTTTTTTTTGATTGAAATTTAATGGACAAAAACCGAAACAATTGTTTCAAATAATTAATTAATAATAGACGCGCTGGATAAATAAGATCTAATCGTCTAAAATTTTAACTAAATGTCTGGGTTAATAGGAAGAAAAATTGGAATGACCAGCTTATTTGACGAGAATGGGAAAAACATTCCTTGTACCGTAATTGAAGCAGGTCCTTGCGTTGTTACCCAAGTCAGAACCGAAGAGGTTGACGGATACAATGCGTTACAACTTGGTTTCGATGACAAAAAGGCGAAGAGTTCTAACAAAGCGTTAGACGGTCACTTTAAAAAAGCTGGCACCACTGCTAAAAAGAAAGTTGTTGAATTTCAAGGGTTTGAAGAAGAGTACAAATTAGGAGATTCTATTACAGTAGAGCATTTTGCTGAGGGAGAATTTGTTGATGTGTCAGGTGTTTCTAAAGGTAAAGGTTTTCAAGGTGTAGTAAAACGTCACGGTTTTGGTGGTGTAGGTCAAGCTACTCATGGTCAGCATAACCGTTTAAGAGCTCCTGGTTCTATTGGTGCTGCTTCTTATCCTGCAAGAGTATTCAAAGGAATGCGTATGGCAGGAAGAATGGGTGGAGAAAAAGTGAAAGTACAAAACTTAAAAGTATTAAAAGTAGTTGCTGAAAAGAACTTACTTGTTGTAAAAGGTGCAATACCTGGTCACAAAAATGCTTTTGTAACTATTCAGAAATAATGAAAGTAGCAGTTTTAGATATTACAGGAAAAGATACAGGTAGAAAAGTTGAACTTTCTAAAGATGTATTTGGTATAGAGCCTAATGATCATGCTATTTATTTAGATGTTAAACAATACTTGGCAAATCAACGTCAAGGAACTCATAAATCTAAAGAAAGAGCTGAAATTGTTGGTTCTACAAGAAAGATAAAAAAACAAAAAGGAACTGGTACTGCTAGAGCAGGTTCTATCAAGTCTGGTGTTTTTAGAGGTGGAGGACGTATGTTTGGTCCAAGACCAAGAAATTATTCATTTAAATTGAATAAGAATTTAAAGCGTTTGGCTCGTAAGTCTGCTTTAACTATTCAAGCAAATGATAAAAACTTAGTGGTTATTGAAGATTTTAATTTTGATGCACCAAAGACAAAAAACTTTGTTGATGTTTTAAAAGCTTTAGAATTAGATACAAAAAAATCATTATTTGTTTTAAACGAAGAAAATACAAATGTGTATTTATCATCTCGTAACTTAAAAAACTCTAAAGTTGTAAAAGCTTCAGAAATTAATACTTATGGTGTTTTAAATGCTAATAAAGTAGTAATTACAGAAAGTTCTTTAGAAGGTATTAACTCAAACTTAAGCAAATAAGGTCATGAGTATATTAATAAAACCGATTATAACAGAAAAAGCAACAAACGATAGTGAATTATTCAATCGTTATGCATTTGTTGTAGATAAAAATGCTAATAAAGTAGAAATCAAAGATGCTGTAGAATCAGCTTATGGAGTTTCTATTTCTAGTGTAAAAACGCTTAATTATCCAATACAAAGAAATACGAAGTATACTAAAAAAGGTTTAGTTACTGGTATTAAAAGTGGATACAAAAAAGCTATTGTACAATTAGCAGAAGGAGATAGTATTGATTTTTATAACAATCTTTAAGAAAAGACGAAATGTCAGTTAGAAAATTAAAACCAATAACACCAGGTCAGCGTTTTAGAGTTGTAAATGGGTTCGACACCATAACAACTGATAAGCCGGAAAAAAGTTTACTTGTACCGCAAAAAAGATCTGGAGGTCGTAACAATCAGGGAAGAATGACAACTCGTAATATTGGAGGTGGTCACAAACAAAAATATCGTATTATCGATTTTAAAAGAGATAAAAGCGGTGTTCCTGCTACAGTAAAAACTATAGAGTACGATCCAAATCGTACAGCATTTATTGCTTTAGTTCATTATGCTGATGGAGAAAAAAGATATGTAATTGCTCAAAACGGTTTACAAGTTGGGCAAACAATAGTTTCAGGTTCTGGTTCAGCACCAGAAATTGGAAACGCAATGCCTTTAAGTGAAATACCTTTAGGTACTACAATTTCTTGTATAGAGCTAAGACCAGGACAAGGAGCAGTTATGGCTCGTTCAGCCGGTTCATTTGCTCAGTTAATGGCGAGAGAAGATAAATATGCAACTGTTAAGTTACCTTCTGGTGAAACAAGATTAATCTTGTTAACATGTATGGCAACAATAGGTGTTGTTTCTAATTCAGACCATCAATTATTAGTATCTGGTAAAGCTGGTAGAAGCAGATGGTTAGGTAGAAGACCTAGAACTAATGCAGTTAGAATGAACCCAGTTGATCACCCAATGGGAGGTGGTGAAGGACGTTCTTCTGGAGGTCATCCAAGATCTAGAAATGGTATTCCTGCAAAAGGATTTAAGACTAGATCTAAAACTAAGGCAAGTAATAAATATATTATAGAACGTAGAAAGAAATAAGTAAGATATGGCAAGATCATTAAAAAAAGGACCTTACGTTCACTATAAGTTAGAGAGAAAGGTATTGGCTAATGTTGAGTCTGGTAACAAATCAGTAATTAAAACATGGTCTAGAGCTAGTATGATTACACCTGATTTTGTTGGACAAACAATTGCAGTTCATAATGGACGTCAGTTTGTTCCAGTATATGTAACTGAAAACATGGTAGGTCATAAATTAGGAGAATTTTCACCAACTCGTTCTTTTAGAGGACATGCTGGTGCTAAAAATAAAGGTAAAAAATAGTAGGTATGGGAAGTCGTAAACACAACATGGCACAACAGTTAAAGGAAGCTAGAAAGCAAAGAGCATTTGCTAAGCTTACTAACTGTCCTACGTCACCAAGAAAAATGCGTTTAGTTGCTGATCAAATTAGAGGTGTAGAGGTCGAAAAAGCTTTACAAATCTTAAAATTTAGCCCTAAAGAAGCATCAAGAAACTTAGAGAAATTATTGTTATCTGCTATAGCTAATTGGCAAGCTAAAAATGAAGATGCAAGTATCGAAGATGCTGGTTTATTTGTTCAAACAATTTGCGTAGATAGTGCAGGTATGTTAAAAAGATTAAGACCAGCTCCTCAAGGTCGTGCACACAGAATTCGTAAGCGTTCTAATCACGTTACTTTAGAGTTAGGTAGTAAAAATTTAAGCAATTAATCAAAGTATAAAATGGGACAAAAAACAAATCCAATAGGAAATCGTTTAGGAATTATCAGAGGATGGGAATCAAACTGGTATGGAGGTAATGATTACGGAGATAAAATTGCTGAAGACGATAAAATTAGAAAATATATACATGCTAGATTATCTAAAGCTAGTGTGTCTAGAGTAATCATTGAGCGTACTTTAAAACTTATCACAGTTACTATAACAACATCAAGACCTGGTATTATTATTGGTAAAGGTGGACAAGAAGTAGATAAGTTAAAAGAAGAGCTTAAGAAAATTACAGGTAAAGAAGTTCAAATTAATATTTTTGAGATTAAACGCCCTGAATTAGATGCAAGATTAGTAGCAACTAGTATAGCACGTCAAATCGAAAACAGAATTTCTTATAAGAGAGCTATCAAAATGGCTATTACTGCCACAATGAGAATGAATGCTGAAGGTATCAAAGTTCAAATTTCTGGACGTTTAAATGGTGCTGAAATGGCAAGATCTGAGCACTTTAAAGAAGGAAGAATTCCTTTATCTACTTTTAGAGCAGATATAGACTATGCTTTAGTAGAAGCTCATACTACTTATGGTAGACTTGGTATTAAAGTATGGATTATGAAAGGTGAAGTTTATGGTAAAAGAGAATTATCTCCATTAGTTGGTTTTTCTAAGAAACAAGGTGGTGGAAAAGGAGATATATCTAAACGTAATCCTCGTAGAAGAAAATAATTTATAAAATTAGAGACTTAAGATGTTACAGCCAAAAAGAGTAAAATACCGTAAGGTACAGAAAGGCAAAGGAAATATGTCTGGTAATTCTCAAAGAGGAAATCAACTTTCCAATGGAATGTTTGGTATTAAATCTTTAGACCAGAACTTATTAACTTCACGTCAAATTGAAGCAGCTCGTATTGCAGCTACTCGTTACATGAAGAGAGAAGGTCAATTATGGATTAAAATATTTCCAGATAAACCTATTACCAAAAAACCATTAGAAGTACGTATGGGTAAAGGTAAAGGTGCACCAGATCATTTTGTTGCTGTTGTAAAACCAGGTAGAATTTTGTTTGAAGTTGGTGGTGTGCCAATGAATATTGCAAAAGAAGCTTTACGTTTAGCAGCTCAAAAATTACCAGTAAAAACAAAATTTGTAATTGCTAGAGATTTCGATTTCAAAGCATAATTCTATACACTATGAAACAATCAGAAATTAAAGAATTATCTACAGCTGATCTTAATGAAAAGTTGGGAGCGATGCAAAAGAATTATACTGATCTTAAGATGGCTCACGCAATAACTCCATTGGAAAACCCATTGCAGTTGAGAAGCTTAAGAAGAACTGTTGCAAGAATTGCAACAGAATTAACAAAAAGAGAATTACAATAATTCTATAGTCAGTTTTAAAGATGGAAAAAAGAAATCTTAGAAAAGAGAGAATTGGTGTAGTTTCAAGTAACAAAATGGAGAAATCTATCGTTGTTTCAGAAACTAAAAGAGTTAAACACCCAATGTACGGTAAATTCGTTTTAAAAACGAAAAAGTATGTTGCACACGACGAACAGAATGATTGCAACGAAGGAGATACTGTTAGAATCATGGAAACAAGACCTATGAGTAAATCTAAACGTTGGAGATTAGTAGAAATCCTAGAAAGAGCTAAATAATATGTTACAGACAGAATCAAGATTAAAAGTAGCAGATAATACTGGAGCTAAAGAAGTTTTAGTAATTAGAGTTTTAGGAGGAACAAAAAAACGTTACGCTTCAATTGGAGATAAAATTGTTGTAACTGTTAAATCTGCAACTCCTAACGGAACTGTAAAAAAAGGTCAAGTATCTAGAGCAGTTGTTGTAAGAACTAAAAAAGAAGTTAGACGTAAAGACGGATCTTACATCAGATTCGACGATAATGCTTGTGTACTTTTAAATCCTACAGAGGAAATGAGAGGTACTCGTGTGTTTGGACCAGTTGCGCGTGAACTTCGTGAGAAACAATTCATGAAAATAGTATCATTAGCACCTGAAGTGCTTTAAATCATTATAAAATGAAGAAGTTCAAAATAAAATCAGGAGATACTGTAAAAGTAATTGCAGGAGATCACAAAGGAACAGAAGGTAAAGTTTTACAAATCATTAAAGATAAAGATAGAGTTTTAGTAGAAGGTGTAAACTTAGTATCTAAGCACACTAAACCTAGCGCTCAAAATCCTCAAGGTGGTATTGTAAAAAAAGAAGCTTCATTACATATATCTAACGTTATGTTAGTAGAAGATGGTGTTGCTGTAAGAGTAGGTTATCAAGTTGATGGAGATACTAAATCTAGAATCTCTAAAAAAACTAAAAAATAAGAGTAATCATGAGTTACGTACCAAGATTAAAAGCAGAATATAAAGAAAGAGTTATAAAGGCTCTTACTGAAGAATTCAGTTATAAGAATGTAATGCAGGTTCCAAAATTAGAAAAGATTGTTGTTTCTAAAGGAGTTGGTGCTGCAATTGCAGATAAGAAATTAATAGATTATGCTGTAGAAGAATTGACTAAAATTACAGGTCAAAAAGCAATTTCTACAATGTCTAAGAAAGATGTTGCGTCATTTAAATTACGTAAAGGAATGCCTATTGGTGTAAAAGTTACGTTAAGAGGTGATAAAATGTACGAATTTTTAGACAGATTAGTTACTGCATCTTTACCACGTGTAAGAGATTTTAACGGTATAAAAGCTAATGGTTTTGATGGAAGAGGTAATTACAATTTAGGAATTACTGAACAAATCATCTACCCAGAAATTAATATTGACCAAGTAAAGAAAATTAACGGTATGGATATTACTTTTGTAACATCTGCAAATACTGATAAAGAAGCAAAGTCATTATTAGGAGAATTAGGTTTACCATTTAAAAAAAATTAAGGAATGGCTAAAGAATCAATGAAAGCTCGCGAACGTAAAAGAGCAAAAACTGTTGCAAAATATGCTGAAAAAAGAAAAGCTTTAAAAGAAGCTGGAGATTATGAAGCATTGCAAAAATTACCAAAAAATGCATCACCAGTAAGAATGCACAATAGATGTAAATTAACTGGTCGTCCAAAAGGATATATGAGACAATTTGGTATTTCTCGTGTAACGTTTCGTGAAATGGCTAATCAAGGTTTAATACCAGGTGTTAAAAAAGCCAGCTGGTAAAAATCAAAATAAACCATACAAATAAAAATAGAATGTGTATCTTTGCACGCTCTATTTTTTTGAGTATTAGAATTTTAACTGATTATAGGTTCAATTGTCACAGATTAATCTGTAAGTAAAATAGAGATATTTGAAAACCGTAATCGCAATTTAAATAAATATGTATACAGATCCAATTGCGGATTTTCTTACAAGAGTAAGAAATGCTATTGCTGCAGGACACAGAGTAGTAGAAATTCCAGCTTCAAACTTGAAGAAGGAAATGACTAAAATTTTGTTTGATCAAGGTTATATCTTAAGTTATCAATTTAATGATGATAAAGTTCAAGGAACTATCAAGATAGCTTTAAAGTATGACAAAGACACAAAAGAGTCAGTAATTAGAAAAATCCAACGAATTAGTACACCAGGTTTACGTAAATACGTGGCTTCTAAAGAGATGCCAAGAGTATTAAACGGCCTTGGAATTGCTATTGTTTCTACATCAAAAGGTGTAATGACAAACAAGAAAGCTCGTTTAGAGAACATTGGAGGAGAAGTTTTATGTTACGTTTATTAAAATCTTGAGAAATGAGTAGAATAGGAAACAATCCAGTTAGCATTCCACAAGGTGTAGATGTAAACATTAAAGACAACGAAATTACAGTAAAGGGTAAGTTAGGTGAGTTAACCCAAACAATTTCTAACGGTATTTCTTTAAAAGTAGAAGACAATGCTGTTGTATGTGAAAGAGCATCAGACAGTAAAGATCACAAAGCTCAACATGGTTTAATGAGATCTTTAGTTAACAACATGATTGAAGGTGTTAGTAAAGGATGGACTAAAGAATTAGAATTAGTAGGTGTAGGATATAGAGCTTCAAATCAAGGGCAAAAATTAGATTTAGCTTTAGGTTTTTCTCATAATATAGTTTTAGAATTAGCTCCTGAAGTTAAAGTTGAAACTGTTTCAGAAAAAGGTAAAAACCCAATTATAAAATTAACTTCATTTGATAAGCAATTAGTTGGTCAAGTAGCAGCTAAAATTCGTGGTTTCCGTAGACCAGAGCCTTATAAAGGAAAAGGAGTTAAGTTTGTAGGTGAACAATTAAGAAGAAAAGCAGGTAAATCTGCATAATTATAAGAATTATGGCATTATCAAAGCTACAAAGAAGAGCAAGAATTAAAAACAGAATTAGAAAGATTGTTTCTGGTACAGCAAACAAACCAAGACTTTCTGTTTATAGAAGTAATAAAGAAATTTACGCTCAGTTAGTAGATGATATTAATGGAGTAACATTAGCTTCAGTATCATCTAGAAGTAAAGAAATAAAAGCAAGCACAAAAGCTGAAGCTTCTGCTGCTGTAGGAAAAGCAATTGCAGAAAAAGCTACTAAAGTAGGAGTTGAAACTGTTGCTTTTGATAGAAATGGTTATTTATACCATGGTAGAGTTAAAGTATTAGCAGACGCTGCAAGAGAAGCTGGTTTAAAATTTTAAGAAATTATGCAAGGTTATAAAAACGTAGAAAGAGTTAAGCCAAGCGGATTAGAGCTTGTAGATAGATTAGTAGGTGTACAACGTGTTACTAAAGTTACAAAAGGGGGTAGAGCATTTGGTTTCTCTGCAATTGTTGTTGTAGGTGATGGTAATGGTGTTGTAGGCCATGGATTAGGAAAATCTAAAGATGTATCTTCTGCTATCGCGAAAGCAGTAGAAGACGCAAAGAAAAATTTAGTTAGAATTCCAATTTTAGATGGTACATTACCTCATGAACAAAAAGGAAAATTTGGTGGTGCAAAGGTATTCATAAAGCCTGCTTCTCCTGGTACAGGGGTTATAGCTGGTGGTGCAGTACGTGCAGTATTAGAATCTGTTGGTGTTCATGATGTATTATCTAAATCTCAAGGATCTTCTAACCCTCACAATGCAGTAAAAGCAACTTTTGATGCTTTATTACAGTTAAGAAGTGCTGCTGCAATTGCAAAGCAAAGAGGAATTTCTTTAGAAAAAGTATTTAACGGATAAATCTAAAAGAGATGGCAAAAATAAAAGTTACACAAGTAAAAAGTCAAATCGGTCGTTTAAAGAATCAAAAGAGAACTTTAGAGGCATTAGGTTTACGTAGATTAAACCAAACTGTAGAACATGAGGCAACTCCTTCTATCGTTGGTATGGTAAATAAAGTTTCACATTTAGTTTCTGTAGAGGAATTAAAATAAGATATTTAAAATGAGTAGTAGTTTACATAATTTAACACCTGCAGAAGGATCTGTAAAGAAAGAGAAAAGAATCGCACGTGGTGAAGGTTCTGGTCATGGAGGTACTTCTACAAGAGGACATAAAGGGGCTAAATCTCGTTCTGGATATTCAAGAAAAATTGGTTTTGAAGGTGGTCAAATGCCTTTACAAAGACGTGTGCCAAAATTTGGTTTCACTAATATCAATAGAAAAGAATATCAAGGAATCAACTTAGACAAGTTACAGTCTTTAGTTGATAGTGGAAAAATAACTGATACAGTTAATTTAGATATTTTAGTTGCTAATAGATTAGCATCTAAAAATGACTTAGTAAAAATACTAGGAGGAGGAGAGTTAAAAGCTAAATTAAATATAACTGTTCATAAATTTACAGCATCAGCAAAGGCAGCTATTGAAGCAGCTGGAGGAGAAGCTGTTACTTTATAATATTAAGTAAATGATGAATTTAATCACTAGATTAAAAGATATTTTCAGTATTGAAGAGTTAAAAGACAAGATTCTTTTAACAATAGGTTTAATTGCGGTATATCGTTTTATGGCTGCTGTTCCATTACCTGGAGTAGATCCATTACAACTTACAGCATTAAAAGAAAGTACTGATGGTGGTCTTTTAGGTTTATTAAACGCATTTACTGGTGGTGCATTTGCTAGAGCCTCTGTTATGGCTTTAGGTATAATGCCATACATTTCTGCGTCAATTGTAGTTCAGTTAATGGGAATTGCTGTTCCTTATTTACAGAAATTACAAAAAGATGGAGAAAGTGGTCGTAAAAAAATTACACAAATCACTAGATGGTTAACCATTGGTATTACATTGGTTCAAGCACCTGCTTATATTACAGCTATTAAAACTCAATTTGGTTTAGGACCAGAAGCTTTTTTAGTTAGTGGTGCAACTTTTTGGGTTTCATCTATAATTATTTTAACTGCAGGGACAATTTTTGCAATGTGGTTAGGTGAGCGTATTACTGATAAAGGAGTTGGTAATGGTATATCATTATTAATTACTGTTGGTATTATCGCTAATTTTCCAGCTGCATTTTTACAAGAATTTGTTGCGAAAACAACAAATGCAGGTGCAGGTGGTATAATGATGATTTTAATAGAAGTTATTCTTTGGTTCATTGTAATTTTATTAACTGTTTTATTGGTGACTGCTGTAAGAAAAATAGCTGTACAATATGCTAGAAGAACAGTAGCTGGTAACATTCAAAATGTTGCAGGTTCAAGAGATTACATACCATTAAAGTTAAATGCAGCAGGAGTAATGCCAATCATTTTTGCACAAGCAATAATGTTTGTACCAATAGCTTTAGCTCAACGTTTTCCTGCAATTGCAAGTTTACAAGATATAAATGGTTTGTGGTATAATGTAATTTTTGCATTCTTAATTATCATTTTTAGTTATTTCTACACAGCAATTACTATTCCTACGAATAAAATGGCTGAAGATTTAAAAAGAAGTGGTGGTTTTATACCAGGAATTAGACCAGGTAAAGATACTGCTGATAGATTAGATTCTGTATTATCTAGAATTACGTTCCCTGGATCGTTATTTTTAGCAGCATTATCTATTTTACCAGCAATAGTAGTTCAATTTGGAGTTCAACAAAGTTGGGCAATGTTTTATGGTGGTACATCTTTAATCATTATGGTTGGTGTAGCTATAGATACATTACAGCAAATTAACTCTTATCTTTTAAATCGTCATTATGATGGTTTAATGAAAGCAGGAAATTCAAAAAGAAAATCTAAATAGTATGGCTAAGCAATCAGCAATTCAACAAGATGGAACAATTACAGAAGCATTATCTAATGCTATGTTTCGTGTAGAATTAGAAAACGGACATATTGTTACAGCACATATCTCTGGTAAAATGCGTATGCATTATATTAAATTATTACCAGGAGATAAAGTAAAATTAGAAATGAGTCCTTACGATTTAACTAAGGCCAGAATTACATACAGATACTAAAAACATAAACAGATGAAAGTAAGAGCATCAGTTAAGAAAAGAAGTGCCGACTGCAAAATTGTTCGCAGAAAAGGTAGATTATACGTAATAAATAAACAAAATCCTAGATTTAAACAAAGACAAGGGTAATGGCAAGAATAGCAGGTATTGATATTCCAAAGAACAAAAGAGGAGTTATTGCTTTAACTTACATCTTTGGTATAGGAAACAGTAGAGCTAAAGAAATTTTAGCTAAAGCAAAAGTTGACGAAAGTATTAAAGTTCAAGATTGGACAGATGATCAAATCGCAGCAATTAGAGAACAAGTAGGTAATTTTACTATTGAAGGTGAATTACGTTCTGAAGTTCAATTAAGCATCAAACGTTTAATGGACATTGGTTGCCAAAGAGGAATTCGTCATAGATTAGGTCTTCCTTTAAGAGGTCAAAGAACAAAAAACAATTCTCGTACAAGAAAAGGTAAGAGAAAAACAGTAGCTAACAAGAAAAAATAAGTTAGAGATTAACCTAATTATGCTATTAGTGTGCCGTGTTTTACACAATTTACTAATAAGGATAATTAAACACTAAGAATTATGGCAAAAGCAAAAGCAAGTTCAAAAAAACGTAAAGTAATAGTAGATGCTATTGGAGAAGCACATATAAACGCTTCTTTTAACAACATCATTATTTCTTTAACAAATAAAAAAGGTGACGTAGTTTCTTGGTCATCTGCAGGTAAAATGGGTTTTAGAGGTTCTAAAAAGAATACTCCATATGCAGCTCAGTTAGCAGCAGAAGATTGTGCAAATGTAGCAAAAGAGGCTGGTTTACGTAAAGTAAAAGTATACGTTAAAGGTCCAGGGAATGGTAGAGAATCTGCAATTAGGTCTATACACAATGCTGGTATTGAAGTAACAGAAATTATTGACGTTACTCCAATTCCTCACAATGGATGTCGCCCTCCAAAAAGAAGAAGAGTATAATTATATTTTAATCGATTAGGAATAAGATTTTCGAAGGATAAGCCTTAATTCATAATCCCTAATCATAACAAAAACAAAATGGCAAGATATACAGGACCAAAAACTAAAATTGCTCGTAAATTCGGTGAAGCAATTTTTGGCGAAGATAAAAACTTCGAAAAAAGAAATTATCCTCCAGGACAACATGGAAACAACAGACGTCGTGGAAAAAAATCTGAATACGCTACTCAATTAGCTGAAAAGCAAAAAGCAAAATATACTTATGGTATTTTAGAGCGTCAATTTAGTAACTTGTTTAAGAAAGCTCAAGCTGCATCTGGAATTACAGGTGAAATATTATTACAATTATGTGAGTCTCGTTTAGACAACGTAGTTTATAGAATGGGTGTTTCTAACTCTAGAAGCGGAGCTCGTCAATTAGTTTCTCACAGACATATTACAGTTAATGGAGAGATCGTTAACATACCATCTTATAGTTTAAAAGAAGGAGATGTTGTAGCTGTAAGAGAAAAGTCTAAATCATTACAAGCTATTGAAGATGCTTTAGCATCTAATAATAATGTTTATGAATGGTTAACTTGGAATAACGATACTAAAACTGGAACTTTTGTAAAGGTACCAGAAAGATTACAAATTCCAGAAAATATCAAAGAACAATTAATAGTAGAATTATATTCTAAATAATAAATTAATCATATTGGTATTAAGCCAAAGGGTTTATTTGTACTTCTTCAAACTCATAAACCGCGCAACTTAATAACAATTAAAACGAAGAACAAAATGGCAATTTTAAATTTTCAGAAACCAGATAAAGTAATAATGATAGAATCTACAGATTTTTCTGGAAGATTCGAGTTTAGACCTTTAGAACCAGGTTTTGGTTTAACAGTAGGTAATGCTTTAAGAAGAGTACTTTTATCATCTTTAGAAGGTTTTGCAATCACATCTTTAAGAATAGATGGTGTTGAGCACGAATTTTCTACTGTATCTGGTATTGTAGAAGATGTTACAGAAATCATATTAAACTTAAAACAAGTTCGTTTTAAGAAACAGATAGACGAAACTGATAAAGAAACAGTATCAATTTCTATATCTGGTCAAGAGCAGTTTACTGCTGGAGATTTACAAAAATTTATTTCTGGTTTTCAAGTTTTAAACCCAGATTTAGTTATCTGTAATATGGATAGTTCTGTAAAGTTAAATGCAGAAATTACAATAGAAAAAGGTAGAGGTTTTGTACCTGCAGAAGAAAATAAAAAAGCTTCAGCTCCAATTGGTACAATTTTTACAGATTCTATTTACACGCCAATAAAAAACGTAAAATATTCGATAGAAAATTATCGTGTTGAACAAAAAACAGATTACGAAAAATTAATTTTTGACATTGACACAGATGGTTCTATTAATCCAAAAGATGCATTAACTGAAGCTGCAAAAATATTAATTCACCACTTTATGTTATTCTCAGATGAGCGTATCACTTTAGAGGCTGATGAAATTGCACAGACAGAAACATATGATGAAGAATCATTACATATGCGTCAATTATTAAAAACTAGATTAATTGATATGGATTTATCTGTTAGAGCTTTAAATTGTTTAAAAGCTGCAGAGGTAGATACATTAGGAGATTTAGTTTCTTTTAACAAAAGTGATTTAATGAAGTTTAGAAACTTTGGTAAAAAATCTTTAACAGAATTAGAAGAACTAGTTATTGTAAAAGGTTTAAGTTTCGGAATGGATTTAACAAAATATAAATTAGATAGAGATTAACCTTTCATAATTTGCTCACCAAAGAGGTTAGATGCAAGATGAAAGACTAAAAACAAACGTCAAAAATGAGACACGGAAAAAAACACAATCATTTAGGAAGAAAAACAGCGCATAGAAAAGCGATGTTAGCAAATATGGCTTGTTCTTTAATTGAGCACAAACGTATTAACACTACAGTTGCAAAAGCAAAAGCTTTAAGAACATTTGTAGAGCCATTAATTACAAAATCTAAGTCAGATACAACTCATAACAGACGTATTGTATTCTCTTATTTAAGAAATAAATATGCTGTAACAGAATTATTTAGAGAAGTTTCTGTAAAAGTAGCAGATAGACCCGGAGGTTATGTAAGAATCATCAAATTAGGAAATCGTCAAGGAGATAATGCTCCTATGGCTATGATAGAATTAGTTGATTACAACGAACTATATGATCCAAAAGGAAATAAAGCTAAAAAATCAACTAGAAGAAGTAGAAGAGCTGGAAAGAAAAAAGAAGCTACTACTGCTCAAGTTGAAGAAACTACAACTGAAGAGAAATCTGAAGAATAGTAATGAAATTATTTCAAAATCATATAAAAAGGATAAACTTAGTTGTTTATCCTTTTTTATTGTCAATAAAATCTAATAACTCTATTATTTATTCAAAATCATAATCTTTACTTTTGTAGAGATTGCTCTATAAAAAAATATATTATCTAAAATGAAATATCAAACTAGAAAAAAAGCATCAGTATTATTAGCAGACGGAACTATTTTCTATGGAAAATCTGTAGGTATAGAAGGTACAGCTACTGGTGAAATCTGTTTTAATACAGGTATGACTGGATATCAAGAAATATTTACAGACCCTTCATATTTTGGTCAATTAATGGTAACAACCAATGCTCATATTGGTAATTACGGAGTTAATGATAACGAAGTAGAATCTGAAGGAATAAAAATTTCTGGATTAATTTGTAGAAACTTTAGTTTTACACATTCTAGAGTAGACTCTCATGGTAATTTAAAAGATTGGTTTACTAAACATAATTTAGTTGCAATTTCAGATGTTGATACAAGAGCTTTAGTTTCTTATATTAGAGATAATGGAGCTATGAATGCTATAATTTCAACTGATGTAGATAATATTGATGCTCTTAAAAAACAACTTGCTGCAGTGCCAAGTATGGAAGGTTTAGAGTTAGCCTCTAAGGTATCTACTAAAGAACCTTACTACATAGGAGATGAAAATGCTGATATAAAAATTTCAGCTTTAGATATAGGAATAAAAAAGAACATTTTAAGAAATTTATCTAAGAGAGGAGCTTATATTAAGGTTTTTCCTTATGATTCAACTTTTGAAGAATTATCATCTTTTAATCCAGATGGATACTTTATTTCAAATGGACCTGGAGATCCTGAACCTTTAGAAGATGCACAAAAATTAGCAAAAGAAGTTATCACTAGAGATTTACCTTTGTTTGGTATTTGTTTAGGGCACCAAGTTATTGCTTTGTCTCAAGGTATTTCTACTTATAAAATGCATCATGGTCACAGAGGAATAAATCATCCAATTAAAAATTTATTAACTGGTAAAGGTGAAATAACTTCTCAAAATCATGGTTTTGCAATCAATAGAGAAGAGACAGAGGCTAATAAAGAAGTAGAAATTACACATGTACATTTAAATGATCATACAGTAGCAGGAATTCGATTAAAAGATAAAAATACTTTTTCTGTACAATATCATCCAGAGGCTAGCCCTGGACCACATGATTCAGAATACTTATTTGATCAATTTATAGAGAATATAAAGGAGGCAAAGAAAGTTTTATCGTAATATTTCTTTCATTCGTCTATACTTTATGGTTTTTAATCTATAAAATTTTTTGTATTTACAAAGAAAGTAATACATTTGAAGTGTGATAGAAATATCACATTTCTTTTTCATAGCAATTTTCCCACTCAAATTTTGAGTGGGTTTTTATTTCTTCTAGTAAACGTTTTCGTAAATTCTTAAAATCAATATTTTAAATGCCTAATACATTTTGTAAATTTGTATCATAAATATAAAAAACCAAAACTCTTCTTAGAGTTTATAAAATGTAAATAAATGAGTATTATAATTAGTGTACACGCACGTCAAATATTTGATTCAAGAGGTAATCCAACTGTAGAAGTTGATGTTGTTACCGAAAGTGGTATTTTAGGAAGAGCAGCTGTTCCTTCAGGTGCATCTACAGGAGAACATGAAGCAGTTGAGTTAAGAGATGGAGGAAAAGATTATATGGGTAAAGGCGTGTTAAAAGCAGTATCTAATGTTAATGATATTATTGCAGAAGAATTAATTGGTACTTCTGTTTTTGAACAAAATGCAATAGACCAACTTATGATTGATTTAGATGGTACTCCAAATAAATCAAAATTAGGAGCAAATGCAATCTTAGGAGTTTCTTTAGCAGTTGCAAAAGCAGCAGCAAATGAATTAGGAATGCCATTGTACAGATATGTTGGAGGCGTTTCTGCGAATACATTACCTGTTCCTATGATGAACATTATTAATGGAGGTTCGCATTCAGATGCACCAATTGCTTTTCAAGAGTTTATGATAATGCCAGTAAAAGCTAAAAACTTTACTGAGGCTATGAAAATGGGTTCAGAAATTTTTCATAATCTAAAGAAAGTTTTACATGATAGAAATTTATCTACAGCTGTAGGTGATGAAGGTGGTTTTGCGCCAACGTTAGAAGGTACAGAAGATGCTCTAGATACCATAGCATTAGCAGTTAAAAATGCAGGATATTCTTTTGGAGATGAAATTAAAATCGCTTTAGATTGTGCAGCAGCTGAGTTTTATGTTGATGGTAAATATAACTATTCTAAATTTGAAGGAGAAACAGGTAAAGTAAGGACTAGTCAAGAACAAGCAGATTATTTAGCTGAGTTAGCAGCAAACTATCCTATTATATCAATAGAAGATGGAATGGATGAAAATGATTGGGAAGGATGGAAGTATTTAACTGAAAAAATTGGAGATAAAGTACAATTAGTAGGAGATGATTTATTTGTTACTAATGTAGATCGTTTATCTAGAGGTATAGAAAACGGAATAGCCAATTCAATCTTAATTAAAGTAAATCAGATAGGTAGTCTAACAGAAACTATTGCTGCTGTAAATATGGCTAAAAATGCTGGCTATACTTCTGTTATGTCTCACAGATCTGGTGAAACAGAAGACAATACTATTGCAGATTTAGCTGTAGCTTTAAATTGTGGACAAATCAAGACTGGTTCTGCTTCACGTTCAGATAGAATGGCTAAATACAACCAATTGTTACGTATAGAAGAAGAATTAGAAGACACTGCATATTTTCCTCAAGAAAAAGCATTTAAAATCTAATTTAGAACGTATAAAATGATTTTAAAAACCTCACATATTAATGTGAGGTTTTTTTATTTATTAAATATTTGTTAAATCCTTTAAGCTTATATTTTTATATCTAAAATCTATGAACACTTGCTTTTAAAATTCTACAAAAATTGGTATCTTCGCGAAACACAAAAAACACACTTAAACACACGTAAATGTCAGACATAGCAAAATTACAAATTGGTGATAATTCTTATGAATTTCCTCTAGTAATAGGAACAGAAAATGAAGTAGCAATAGATATTAAAACTTTAAGAAATGCTACAAATGGAGTAATTACAATAGATCCTGGTTTTAAGAACACAGGTTCTTGTGAAAGTGCTATTACATTTTTAGATGGTGAAAAAGGTATATTAAGATATAGAGGATATCCAATAGAACAATTAGCAGAAAAGGCTGATTTTTTAGAAGTAGCTTATGCACTTATTTTTGGAAATCTTCCTACTACAGAACAATTAGAAACTTTTAGAAGTGATATTAAGAAACAATCTGTAGTTGATGATGATATTAAAAAGATACTAGATGCTTTTCCTAAGAGCGCTCATCCAATGGGTGTATTATCATCTTTAACATCTGCTTTAACAGCATTTAATTCATCTTCTGTAAATGTAGATTCAGAGGAAGAAATGTACAGGGCTATTACTAAAATTATGGGTAAATTCCCTGTATTAGTAGCTTGGACAATGCGTAAAAAACAAGGTTTACCTTTAAACTATGGTTCAAACTCGTTAGGATATGTAGAAAATATTATGAAAATGATGTTCGAACAACCAAACGAAACATATGAAGTTAACCCTGTAATTAAAGATGCTTTAGATAAGTTATTAATTTTACATGCAGATCATGAGCAAAACTGTTCTACATCTACAGTTAGAATTGCTGGTTCTTCTCATGTTGGATTATTTTCATCTTTATCAACAGGAATTTCTGCACTTTGGGGACCACTTCATGGAGGTGCAAACCAAGCTGTATTAGAAATGCTAGAGGCTATTAAAGCTGATGGTGGAGATACAAAAAAATACATGGCTAAAGCTAAAGACAAGTCAGATCCTTTTAGATTAATGGGATTTGGTCATAGAGTTTATAAAAACTTTGATCCTAGAGCAAAAATCATTAAAAAAGCAGCAGATGAGGTTTTAAATGATTTAGGTGTAGAAGATCCAATTTTAGAAATTGCTAAAGGTTTAGAGCAAGAAGCGTTAAATGATAAGTATTTTGTAGACAGGAAGCTTTATCCCAATGTAGATTTTTACTCAGGAATTATTTACAGAGCAATGGGTATTCCTGTAGATATGTTTACAGTAATGTTTGCTTTGGGTCGTTTACCTGGATGGATTGCTCAATGGAGAGAGATGCGTTTAAAGAAAGAACCAATTGGTAGACCAAGACAAATTTATATTGGCGAAAACGAAAGAGATTTTGTTAGTATAGATAAAAGATAATCATTAATATTATTTTTAATAATTTAGAGCTTCATAATTTTATGAAGCTTTTTTTATAAAACATATATGTTAGAACTAAACATAAAAAACGAAACATCAACATTAAAAGCTGTTGTATTAGGAACAGCAGTATCAAATGGCCCACAACCTACATTAGAGGAGGCTTATGATCCTAAAAGTGTGCAGCATATTCTAAGAGGTACTTACCCAAAAGAGGAAGATATGGTTGCTGAAATGGAAGCTGTAGCAAAAGTTTTAGAGAAGTATAATGTAAAAGTATTCAGGCCAAAAGTTATTGAAGATTATAATCAGATATTTTCTAGAGATATTGCTTTTGTAATTGAAGATAAATTAATAAAAGCTAACATTTTACCTGATAGAGAAAAAGAATATGAAGCAATAAAACATGTAATCAATCAAATTGATTCTAATAAAATAATTACCCTACCAGAAGCTTGTCATATAGAAGGTGGAGATGTTATGCCTTGTAATGATTATATCTTTATTGGCACATATACAGGAAAAGATTATTCAGATTTTATTACAGCAAGGACTAATAAAGAAGCTGTAGAAGAAATAAGAACATTATTTCCAAACAAAAAAGTAATATCATTTGAGCTCAGAAAATCAAATACAGATCCTAAAGAAAATGCATTGCATTTAGATTGCTGTTTTCAACCAATAGGTAAAGACAAAGCTATCATTCATAAAAATGGTTTTTTAATTGATGAGGAGTATAATTGGTTAATCAATTTTTTTGGAAAAGAAAATGTTTTTGAGATTGATAAAAATGAAATGTATCATATGAATAGTAATATTTTTTCAATTTCTGAAAGTGTAATCATTTCTGAAAAAAACTTTACAAGATTAAATACTTGGTTAAGAAATCATGGATTTACAGTAGAGGAAGTACCATATGCTGAAATTGCTAAACAAGAAGGGCTGTTAAGGTGTTCAACTTTACCTTTAATTAGAGAATAAAAAAAAGGCTTGTATTTTTACAAGCCTTTTTATTTTATAAAAATAATATATTATTCTAATACTACTTTATTTATAGCATGTATAACACCATTATCTGCTTGTACATCAGTTGCTATAATAGTACTTACTCTGTTTTGAGAATCTATTAATGTAGCACCATTAGAAGTAATATTTACAGTTAATTGACCACCTAAAGTATTAACTGGTAAATTATCTGATAAATTTGACTCTAAAACATTAGCACCAGCTACAACATGTGTGTTTAATGTTGATGATAATGTAGCTTTAGAAATATCTCCTAATCCATTAACTTGTAACTCTCCTAATAAATCTACAAAAGCATCATTTGTAGGAGCAAATACTGTAAAAGGAGCAGGACTAGTTCCATTTGGAGTAGAAAGTGTATTTACATAAGTAAAATCATTTTCTCTTGTTAATGCTTGTACTAAGATTGAAAAGTTAGGATCTGCAGTTGCAAATGTTACTATTGTTGGTAAATCTATAACTTTATTTACAACATGTACAATTCCATTATCTGCTTCTACATTTGCAATATCTACAGTAGAATCTCCATTAAATACAACTCCATTAATTGTATTAATGTAAATAGATATTTCAGTTCCAGATGCTGCACTAGTTGCATTTGTTTTTGCATATCCAGTAGATAAATCTGTACTTCTTAAATTACCTGTTATAACATGGTTTAATAATATATTTCTTAAAACATCAACAGGTACATCATTTACAGAAGCAAAACCTTTGCTTTGTAAAAACGTTTCAAAAGCTTGATTTGTTGGTGCTAAAACAGTAAAAGAACCATTACTTGATAAAGTAGCTCCTAAATCTGCTCTTGTTACAGCAGCAACTAAGCTAGTTAGGTTATTCTTTACTGCAACATCAACAATTGTGTTAGTTTCAATTACAACATCTTCATCATCGCTACAAGAAGCTAAGAATGAGAATGCTAAAACGAGGGACAAAATTTTAGTGATTTTTTTCATTTTTAAATTAATTTATGTTTATTTATTTCAAAACAAATTTAAACAAAATGAAAAATGATGATTGTTAAATAAAATAAAAAAAAATTAAACAAAACTTAAAAATACTTTTTTGAATATGTTTTTTTAATGGTAAGAAAAAAATCTATTTTTGTTTTTTTTAAATAAATGTCTCAAACTACAAATTCAATATTAATGATTCGTCCTATCAACTTTAGGATGAATGAACAAACTGCAGTTAATAATTATTTTCAAGAAGATTTATCTTTAAGAGATTCATTAATTAATCTAAAAGCTCAGAAAGAGTTTGATGATTATGTAGATAAATTAAGAAAATTTGGTGTTGAAGTTATTGTTGTGTCAGATAATCAAGAAAATGATACTCCAGATTCAGTTTTTCCAAATAATTGGGTTTCTTTTCATAATGATGGCACCATGGCTATTTATCCAATGTTTGCAGAAAATAGACGATTAGAAAGAAGAGAAGATATTATTCTTGAACTAGAAAAAGAAGGTTTTTTAATCGAGAATATAGTAGATTATACTTCTGCTGAAGATCAAAATATATTTTTAGAAGGTACAGGAAGTATGATTTTAGATAGGCAAAATAAAATAGCCTATTGTGCAATTTCTCCAAGAGCAGATGAAGAGTTGTTTATAGAGTTTTGTGAAGATTTCGAATATACTCCTGTAATTTTTACAGCCAATCAAACTGTTGATAATTCTAGAGAAGCTATATATCATACCAATGTAATGATGTGTATAGCAGAAACTTTTTCAGTAATATGCTTATCATGTATAGATGATAAAAAAGAGAGAAAGAATGTAATTTCTCATTTAAAAAAATCAGGAAAAGAAATAATAGATATTACAGAAAAGCAAATGCACCAATTTGCAGGAAATATGCTTCAAGTAAAAGGTAAAAATAACGAGCTATTTCTGGTAATGAGTCAAGCTGCATACAATTCATTGACAAAAGAACAAATAAAAAAGATTGAAAAACATTGTAATATAATTTCAAGTTCTTTAGAGACAATAGAAACTTGTGGAGGTGGAAGTGCACGTTGTATGATGGCTGAAGTTTTTTTACCTAAAAATAAATAATGACATTACTCTTACTTTCTATTGCGCCTGCAATGATTATTATCGTTTTTATCTATTTAAAAGATAAATTCGAAAAAGAACCAATTCATTTTTTATTTAAGAATTTTTTAATGGGTGCTTTTTTTAGCATTTTAGTAACTTTACTATTAGGTACTTTACTTAGTAATTTTCTTCAATTAAATGATGCTAAAAGTATATTTCAACAATTTATAAAAGCATTTATAGTAGTTGCTTTAGTAGAAGAATTTTCAAAATACATCATTGTAAAATATTATGCCCAAAAAAATAAAGAGTTTAATGAACCTTTTGATGGTATTGTATATGCAGTAATGGTTTCTATGGGTTTTGCAGCTTTAGAAAACATATTATATGTTTTTCAATATGGTTTTTCTACTGGTATTATTAGAGCTTTTACTGCTGTTCCTGCGCATGCAACCTTTGGAATTTTAATGGGTTATTTTATGGGTAAAGCTAAGTTTTCTAACCATAGGGTATATTATAATATTTTAGGATTAACTATGGCTACATTATTTCATGGAGCTTATGATTTTTTCCTGTTTATTAATTTTGTACCTGGTATTGCTGTAGGTGCTTTTGTATCTTTAATTATTGGAATTGTATTGTCTAAAAAAGCGATAAAAAAACATCAAGAAGACTCTTTCTTTAAAGTTTGATGATTTTTTTTGATGTAAAACTCCTATCATCAAAAAGTATTTTTATTATATAAACTCCTTTTTTTAAAGCGCTTATATTTATATTTTTTGAAGAAGAATTTAATACTTTCTTACCTAAAAGGTTATAGATATAAATATCTTTAATAGGGTTGTTTGAATTTATTATAAAGCTAGTTTTTATTGGATTAGGATAAATATTAGCTAAACTTTTATTGTTAAACTTAGTGCCTAACGTTAAAGCTCTATTGTCTGTAAATTCAAATAGTTTTTGAGTAAAAGTAAAAAACTGATTATTACTAGCTTCTCTAGAAATATAAAATTTACCATCATCAAAAATTGTGATTCCTTCTACTTGATGGCCAGCCCCAAGCTCATTTATGAACGAATATTTTTCAAAACCGTTACTAAATACGTTTTCATCAGGACTTCTATTAGCACTAATAAATATCAAAAAAGGAGCAGTTGCATCATATCCACATAATATAATATGATCATTAGAAGTTACAGCTCCTGTTATTAAGCCTTCAACATTAGCTTCGCTAATCTTTATTGCTGTATAATTACCAGATAAAGTAGGTATTTTATAAACTCTAGTTTCTGCATTTAACCAATTCTTACTAAAAATGTAAAGACTATTATTATATGCTATTAAAGCTTCAGCATCAAAATTATTATTATTGGGTCTAGTTGTATAATCAGTTTGATCTTCATAAGCAAAAGAAATAATTTCTGCAGTAACAGTATTGCTGTTCTCGAAATCTGATTTCAAAATTTTATAAATTTTTAAATCTGTTCTGTTACCATTATTATTACCAAAATCTCCAATGTAAATATGAGTATTATCTTCTGCAATATCTTCCCAGTCTACATTTGTAGCATTGGTTATGTTAATGGTTCTAAGTAAATTACCATTTAAACTATCTAATTCGTATAAATTTGCTGAATCACCACTATCATTATGGGTAATGATTTTTCCTTTAAAAAATAACAATCCAGATGTTTCTTTTACTTGGTCTGGTAATTCGAATTTATCTTTAAAATTACTTACTTGACAATGTATAGATAAATTAAAACCAATGAGTAAAATGTAAACAATAAGATCTTTCAATTATTTTATTTTAAAGCTTCAACTATAACTTTACCAGTTGCTGCATTAGAGGGTTCTATTTGTAATAAATTAGCAATAGTAGGTGCTATATCTATAATATGATGTCTTTTACTAGATTTACCAGTTTTAATACCATTTCCATAAAAAATTATAGGTACATGTGTGTCATAATTATAACCAGAACCATGTGATGTTCCTTTTCTACCACCTGTTAATGTAGCAGGATAAGGTATCAATAATACATCACCAGAAAATTTTTGATTATATCCGTTTTGTAAAGAATTTAATATACCAGAATTAAAGTATATTGTTTGTAATGTGTTAGCAGTTATTGCTTTATAGATGCCTTCACAATTAATAATTTCTTCCACAATTTTATCTGCAACTTCTTTTTTAGAAAAACCTAAAGACTCAATAGTTTCTTTATTTAAAAAGATTTGATAATTAGAAAAGTTCTCTATGAGCTTGTCAGATTTAAAATATTTAAGAGTTACTTTTTTTAAGAAATTTTTGATATTTAAAGTTCCTAAATAATGAGCTGGTATTTTTAATGATTGCAAATAAGCAGGAACATGAACTGCTCCATGATCTGCTGTTAAAAAAAGAGTATAATTAGATTTGCCTACTTTAGTATCTAGGTAATTAATTAATTTTTCTATGTCTTTATCTAGCCTTAAATAGGTGTCTTCAATTTCTATAGATTGTGGTCCAAATTTATGGCCAATATAATCAGTTGATGAAAAGCTTATAGCAAGAAAATCAGTATAACTTCCTTTTCCTAAATTTTCATTTTCTATTGCAGCTTTAGCAAAATCTAAAGTTAAACTATTACCAAAAGGAGTATTGTTAATCATTCCTAAATTACCATTTTCATCCTTTAATTCTTTTAGATTATATGGAAATGTAGGTGTTTCTTTTCCTTTAAAAGTTCCTTCAAAATCATTATTATCATCAAAACTATTTGTATAAGTTTTAATATCATACAAAGTATTCCAAGTTTTAGAAAGATATTTTTCAGGTACTTTTTTATTATTAAAATCATTTACCCAATTAGGTAAATTATCCATGTAAAAAGAAGAGGTGATAAAATTTCCTTGTAAACCTCCATCATACCAATAAGCAGCATTTGCTGTATGTCCAACTGGTAAAATTGCAGACCTATCCTTCAGTGCTATTCCAATAGTTTTTCCTTTATTATTTTGAGCTAAATGAAGCTGGTCTGTTATCGTGGTTGTCATTAATCTAAAAGGAGATCTTTGTCCTCTTTCAGAATCAGAGCCCACAGAATTATAATTGGTGTCAGTAACACAATAAATGCTTTCTTTTAAATATTTATCATACCAATTGTTAGAAATAATACCATGATTATTTGGTGTTGTACCTGTATAGACAGAGGTATGTCCAACAGCAGTATAGGTTGGAATATAATTAAAATGAGCGTTTTCTAATGTAAATCCATTTTCTATTATTTTTTTAAAGCCTCCATCACCAAAACGATTGTAGAACCTAGTCATATAATCGTATCTCATTTGATCAACAACAATACCAACAACCAACTTAGGTTTTATATTATTTTTTGGATTTTTCTTTTGAGAATATGTTTTTATAAATAAAGATAAAAACAACAGGAGTAAAGTCGACTTTTTTATCATAAAAATAATCTGTTTTAAATTACAAATTTACCAATTTTAATATTGAGGTAACTAATTTTATATAGTATAAATGTTATTTCTTAATTTAGCTTAAAATTATTCCATGAATTATTTAGAGCATATTGGAAAATACTTTATGATGCTTGGTCAAGTTTTTAAAAAGCCTCAAAAGTTTAGAGTATTTTATGAATCTCTTTTTAAAGAAATTGAAGAGTTAGGAGTAAAGTCTTTAGGCATTATAATGTTTATTTCCTTTTTTATTGGAGGAGTTATTGCATTACAAACTGCACTAAATTTAGAGAGTCCTTTTATCCCAAAATCTTTAATAGGTTTCGCTGCAAAAAGATCTATTATTTTAGAGTTTGCACCAACTTTTTGTTCTATAATTTTAGCTGGTAAAGTAGGCTCATATATAACTTCTAGTATTGGTACTATGAGGGTTACAGAGCAAATTGATGCTTTAGAGGTAATGGGTATAAACTCATTAAATCATTTGGTTTTTCCTAAAATTTTAGCAACTGTATTTTTTTATCCTTTTTTAATTGCATTAGCAATGGTGTTAGGTATTTTTGGTGGATGGATTGCAGGTGTACTTTCTGGTTTATTTAGTGGAGTAGACTATGTAGTTGGCTTGCAAACAGATTTTAATCCTTTTTTAGTTACCTACGCAATTATAAAAACTTTGGTTTTTGCATTCTTAATTGCAACAGTTCCTTCTTATCATGGCTATTATGTTAAAGGAGGTTCAATTGCTGTTGGAAAAGCGAGTACACAATCAGTTGTTTGGACAACTATACTAATTGTTATCGCTAATTATTTCTTAACTCAAATGCTACTTACATAAAATGATTGAAGTTAAAGATTTACATAAAGGATTTGGTGATGTTCAAGTTTTAAAAGGTATTACAACAACTTTTGAACCTGGAAAAACAAGTTTGATAATTGGGCAAAGTGGTTCAGGGAAAACAGTATTTCTAAAGTCTTTAATTGGATTGCATACCCCAGAAGAAGGTACAATTGCATTTGATGGTAGAGTTAATACTAAATTTACTAATGAAGAAAAAAGGCAATGGAGGCAAGAAATTGGTATGGTTTTTCAAGGAAGTGCATTATTTGACTCTCAAACTGTAGAAGAGAATGTTATGTTTCCTTTGAAAATGTTTACAGATCAATCTCAATCAGAAATGTTAGATAGGGTAAACTTTGTGTTGAATAGAGTAAACTTAGAGAATTCTAATCATAAACTACCAGCAGAATTATCTGGAGGAATGCAAAAAAGAGTTGCTATTGCAAGAGCAATAGTTATGAATCCTAAATATTTATTTTGTGATGAACCAAATTCTGGTTTAGATCCTCAAACAGCAACAGTAATTGATAATTTAATTCAAGAAATTACAGATGAATATAAAATTACAACAGTAATTAATACACATGATATGAATTCTGTGATGGAAATTGGAGAAAAAATACTTTTTTTAAAAAATGGTATTAAAGCATGGGAAGGTACTAATGAAGAAATCTTTAAAACTGATAATGAGGCAGTTGTTGGATTTGTGTATTCTTCTAATCTTTTCAAAAAAGTAAGAGTTGCATATTTAAATGAAACTAATTAGAAAATTGGTTTGTTTTTTTAAAATTAACTTATATATTTGCACCCGCAAAAACGAAAAAGAATGACCTGGTAGCTCAGTTGGTAGAGCATCTCCCTTTTAAGGAGAGGGTCCTGGGTTCGAGCCCCAGCCCGGTCACAGAAAAAGCCTTGTATTTAATACAAGGCTTTTGTTTTTTAAAAAATAACGTATTTTTAAAATTCAATTTTAATAAAATAAAAATGAATTATTTATTCATAACACTACTCTTTATGAACTTATTTTCTAATATAATTTTTGATTTTAAAGAAAATAGCAATCTTAATAATTGGCAGATAGTTGATGATGTTGTTATGGGAGGTAGATCTCAGGGAAATTTTAAAATTAATGAATTTGGTAATGGAGTTTTTTATGGAAATGTTTCTCTAGAAAATAATGGTGGATTTTCATCATTAAGATACCAATTTGATAAAAAAGATATTAGTTCTTTTTCTAAAATAGTGCTTAGAGTAAAAGGTGAAGGTAAAAAATATCAATTTAGAATTAAAAATAAAATTCAAGATTATTATTCTTATGTAATTGAATTTGAAACTTCAAAAAATTGGCAAGAAATAGAATTAGAAATATCAGATATGTTTCCTGCTTTTAGAGGTAGAAGATTAAATATGAATAATTTTTCATCAGATTTTATAGAAGAAATTCGATTTTTAATAGGTAACAAAAAAAATCAGTCATTTCAATTAGAAATTGATAAAATATACTTGAAATAATTTTTTAATATTTTATACTTGTTTTTGTATCTTTCTGCAATACTAAATTTATAGATTGATGGAAGAAGACATCAAAAAAGAAGTAGAAAAGAAGTCATATTCAGAGATTGACGCAAAATCAGAAACTGTTAGAATTATTGAAATTCTAAAAAGCTTTTTAATTAGTCTTTTTGACTTTAAAGACGATACAGACCACAAAGCAACAATTGAAGCAATTAAAGCAGATATTCCTTTTAAAGGAGCCACTGCATGGATTTTAATTTTTGCAGTATTTGTAGCTTCTATTGGGTTAAATGCAGATTCTACTGCTGTTGTTATTGGAGCCATGTTAATATCGCCATTAATGGGGCCAATTTTAGGTTTAGGAATGTCTTTTGCTTTAAATGACATTAATACCTTTAAAAAATCATTAACTCATTTAGGAATCATGATTGGGCTAAGTTTATTTGCCTCATTTATGTTTTTTTATTTTTTTCCATTAACTTCTACAACAGAAGGAACTTCTGAATTATTAGGTAGAGTAAGTCCAGATATACGAGATGTTTTAATTGCATTTTTTGGTGGCTTAGCACTTATGGTGGCAAGAACAAAAAAAGGTACAATAGCTTCTGTTATTTTTGGAGTAGCTATTGCTACAGCTTTAATGCCTCCACTTTGTACTGCTGGATTTGGTTTGGCAAGTAGTAATTTTTCTTTCTTTTTTGGGGCAATGTATTTATTTATCATAAATACAATTTTTATTGCTTTAGCTTCTTTTATTGTACTCAAATTATTAAAATTTCCAATGCACAAATACGCAAATTCTGTAACAAGAAAGCGTTATGCGACTATTGCAACTGTAGTTGGATTAGCAGTAATGATTCCTGCAATATTTACTTTTATAAGTGTTTTTAATGAAAGCCAAACAAAAATTCAATTTAGTAGATTTATAGAAAATGAGGTGAAGAAAATTCCTAAATTTCAATTACTTGGAGATCCAGATTTTGACTATAAAAAGAAAGAAATAAGAATGAGTTTTTTTAATGAAGTAACAGATGATGTTAAATACGTTTTAAAAAATCAACTTAATGATGAAGAATACAATAGACTTAAAGACTTTGATTTAAAAATAAAAGGTAGTGATACAAAGAGTTTTGAATTAATAACAACTGCATATCAAGAAAAAAGAGAAGAACTACAACAAAGTAAAAATATCATAGACGGTTTACACAAACAAATTGCAGATTTACAAGAAACAATTTCTAAATTAAATGCAAGAATTGAGCAAGATGCTTTAAACAGAAATGAAAAAGCGGTTGCTTTTAGTAGAATTGCTAAAGATGCCAAAATTAGATATATAGATATAGAAGAAATTGGTTTTGCAAGTATGTTGTCTTCTAAAGATTTTATTAAAATAGATACAATACCTGTTGCAACAATTAAATGGAATGTAAAACTACATGACAGTATTATTTCCCCAAAAGAAAGAGAATTAAGGACTTGGTTACAAAAAGAATTGGAGCTAGATACTTTATTCATAAAAAGGGATAAATAATAACATTACTTACAAATCTTAAATGATGGAAAAAAAATATGTAGTTGCATTCGATCAAGGAACAACAAGTACAAGAACTATCATATTTAATAAAGAAGGAGAAATTGTTGCAGTAGCTCAAAAAGAATTAACTCAACATTATCCTAAATCTGGTTGGGTAGAGCATAACCCTGAAGAAATATATCAAGATCAACTTTATACGTTTAAAGAAGCAATAAATAAAGCAAAAATTAGTGTAAAAGAAATTGTTTCAATTGGAATTACAAACCAGAGAGAAACTACTGTAGTTTGGGAAAGAAAAAGTGGTAAACCTATTTATAACGCCATTGTTTGGTTAGATAAAAGAACAGCTTCTATTTGTGATGATTTAAAAAAACAAGGATTAACTAATTACATAAAAGAAAACACAGGTTTAGTTGTAGATCCTTATTTTTCTGGAACAAAATTAAAGTGGATTTTAGATAATGTTAATGATGCAAAAGAAAAGGCAAATAATGGTGACCTTTGCTTTGGTACTATAGATAGTTGGTTAATCTACAAATTTACAGAAGGTAAAAAACATGTAACAGATCATACAAATGCATCTAGAACATTAATTTATAATATAAAAAATTTAGAATGGGATGATACATTGCTAAAAGCATTAGAAATTCCTAATTCTATGTTACCTACTGTTCAAGAGTCTTCCTCTAATTTTGGAACAATTCTTATTGATGGTGTTCAAATTCCAATTCAAGGTGTAGCTGGAGATCAACAAGCAGCATTATTTGGACAAGGAGGATATAAATCTGGAATAGCAAAAAACACCTATGGAACAGGTTGTTTTATGTTATTGAATGTTGGTAAAAATCAGGTAATTTCTCAAAAAGGATTATTAACAACATTAACTTGTAGTTTACAAAATGAACCTGTTAATTATGCTTTAGAAGGTAGTGTCTTTGTGGGTGGTGCATCTATTCAATGGCTAAGAGATAAAATGCAATTGATTAAAAATGCTGCAGAAACAGAGGCTATTTGTAATAGTATTCCACCATTAAAAGATATTTATGTTGTACCTGCTTTTGCTGGTTTAGGAGCTCCTTATTGGGATGCTGAAGCCAAAGGAAGTATTTATGGAATGACTTTATATACTGGCAAAAACGAAATTATAAAAGCCACTGTAGAATCTTTAGCTTATCAAACAAGAGATGTCTTAGATGCTATGATTCAAGATTCTGGTAAAGAAATGATTGCACTTAAAGTTGATGGTGGTGCAAGTGCAAATAATTATTTAATGCAGTTTCAATCAGATATTCTAAATGTTGATGTAGATAGACCAAAAATGATTGAAGTTACTGCTTTTGGTGCTGCTCTTCTAGCAGGAATTAAAGCAGGTTTTTGGCAAAAAGAAGAAATAGATGAGTTAAGAAATACAGATGTTTTGTTTTCACCAAAAATGAAATCAAAACAGAGAAATAAAAAGTATAAAGGTTGGTTACAAGCCATTGAAAAAACAAGAACAACAAAATCAACTACAAAAGAAGATACTTTACGTTTTTCGGTTTTAGATAGAGAAAAGCAACTTAAAAAAATTGTTTCTAAAAAATTTGATATTGTTATTATTGGTGGAGGTATTACTGGAGCAGGTATAGCTTTAGATGCTGCATCTAGAGGGATGAATGTGTGTCTAATAGAAAAAGACGATTTTGCTTCTGGGACAAGTAATAAGTCAACAAAATTAATACATGGTGGTTTACGTTATTTAAAACAATTAGAAATTGGTTTGGTACGTGAATCTGGATCAGAAAGAGCAATTGTACACAAATTAGCACCACATTTAGTCATTCCAGAAAAGATGTTGTTACCACTAACAGAAGGTGGTACATATGGCAAAATGATGACTGCTATTGGTTTAAAAGTCTATGATTTATTAGCCAATGTTGGCGGAGATGATAGGAGAAGAATGTTAGACAAAAAAGAAACGTTTCACAAAGAGCCTTTACTAGATAAAGATTTGGTTTTAGGAAGTGGCTATTATGCAGAATACAGAACAGATGATGCAAGATTAACTATAGAATTACTAAAAAAAGCAGCTGAATTTGGAGCAACTATTATCAATTATTGTGAGATGGAATCGTTTGTTTACGATGCCAATCAAGAAATAGAGAGTTTAAATTGTATCGATTATAATTCAGGAAAAAGAATTAATATTAGAGCAAGAAACTATGTTTCAGCAGCTGGTCCTTGGGTAGATAAAATTAGAAAGAAAGATAATTCTATCAATCATAAATATTTACACTTAACAAAGGGTGTACATATTGTTTTTCCTCATGAAAAATTACCTATAAAACAATCTGTTTATTTTGATGTTGAAGATGGTAGAATGATTTTTGCAATTCCAAGAGGTAGAGTTACTTATGTAGGTACAACAGATACTAATTATAATGGAGATTTAAATAGAGTAGTAGCTACAAAAGAAGATGCTTTGTATTTAATAAAAGCAGCTAATGATGCTTTTCCAGACATCAATTTAACCATTGATGATATCGAATCTAATTGGGCTGGTTTACGTCCTTTAATTCATGAAGAAGATAAAGACCCTTCTGAGTTGTCTAGAAAAGATGAGATTTTTATTTCTAAAAGCGGATTGATTTCCATAGCAGGAGGTAAATTAACAGGTTACAGAAAAATGGCTCAAAGAGTGTTAGAAAAAGTTACAGATAAGTTACCTAACAAACGCAAAAGAAAATTAAAGAAATCTTACACAGACGAAATTCCATTAGTTAGTCCTACCTTACATACGTATGAAGAAGTTGAAGTTTATGAAAAAGAGTTGCATGATGAGTTGGCTTCAAAAGGGATTACTCAAAATTATTATGCTTGGTATTTAGTGTCAACTTATGGTAAAAATGCAAACCTGATTAGTAAACGAATGGATTTTTATGCAAAAGGAACTCCTGTTGAAAAATTAATTAGAGCAGAGGTTTGGTATAGTATCCATTTTGAAATGGCTAATAGTTTAGCTGATTTTTTTATTAGAAGAACAGGAAGTCTTTATTTTAATATAGAAAGTGTAACTACATATTTTGATTTAGTAGTAAAAGATTTTATAAAATACTTAAGTTGGGATGATGTAAAAGTTGAGTCTGAGAAAGAAAAAATGAAACTTTTAATTGCTGATGCTAAAACCTATTATGATAAAGAGTTTGAAGCTTAATTAGTTTGATTATATAAAATTACTTCAGTATTTTTATTAAACAAATAGGTTTTATTGGTTTGCAATTGTAAACATTCAAAGCGTGTTCTTCTTATTTTTCCTTTTTTATACACTTGATTTTTATAGATAAATAAAGATGAAAACGGAATTTCAAAAACAAATACCTTTCCATTTTCGGCCTCATTATTTCGTAATACTAAAGATAAATTGGTATCTGAATCTGTGCTAGCTTTTGGGTTTTTTAAATAATTAGCTAAATAAGGCAGCATTTCTTTAGGATAAATCTCAGGTGTCAAAAAAGGCAACATTAAATGCTGAAAAACAGTTTTCCATTCTTTTCCATGAGGTTGTACCCTTCCAAACTTTTGATGTGTTACATGATGTGCAATTTCATGCACTAAAGTCAATAAAAATTGATGTTTATTTAAGTTATTATTTACGGTTATTTGAAATCTTCCATTTGGTAATTTTCTAAAATCTCCATGTTTGGTTTGTCTTTGATTTACAATTTTTAATTCAAAAGAATGTTCATCAATTAAAAATTGGACAAAAGGAATAGCTTTTACAGGAATATAATTTTGATAATTAGTACTCAAACAAAAACTGAATTAAGGAGTTGTAGATGAAACTTGTAAAACTTTACCATTATAAAATTGATGACCAGTTAAACTAAAATTATAGATATAATTAGCCATCTCTTCTGCAGAAACAGGAGCCTGAAATCCTGGGAAAGCCTCTTGTAACATTTCTGTTTGTACAGCACCTAATGCCAAAACATTAAAAGCAATTCGTTGTTCTTTATACTCTTCAGCTAATAATTCAGATAAGGTAATTACAGCTCCTTTAGCAGAAGAATACGCTGCTAAACCTGGAAATTTCATACTACCTTGTATGCCTCCCATAGAACTAATAGTAACAACATGGCTGCCTTTTTGTAAATAAGGGATTAAGCTTTTTGTTAATTCTGAAACACCAAAAACATTTACTTTATAAACTTCTAAAAAATCATCAGAAGTTAATTCTGTAAAAGGTTTATTTACTAGTTTGCCAGCATTATTAATTAATATATCAACTTGTTTCCAGTTGTTTTTTACAAACTCTGTTACTTGTAAAATTTCATCATTTTTGCAAAGGTCTACAGAAAGTGTTTTTATATTTTTATGATTTAGAGCTTCAAGGGGTTCTGTATTTCTAGAGATAGCTAAAACATTATGATTTTGATTTGCAAATAATTTTGCTAATTCATAACCAATTCCTCTACTTGTTCCAGTAATTACAACATTCTTCATATAGTAAAATTTTCAAGAAGCAATCTACTTAAAATTTCATACATTTAAGAATTAAAATTTTAGAAATGAAAAAATTGTTTATCCTTTTATTTAGTTTACTTTTTATTCAAAACATCTTATCTCAAACTACATATATTTTATGTGGTAAGCTAGTAGATACAAAGTCTGGAAAAATTGAATCAAAAAAAACAATTTTAGTTGAGAAAACTAAAATTATAGATGTTATGGATGGGTATATCATGCCTAAAGGAGCTAATCTTATAGATTTAAGAGATAATGTAGTGATGCCAGGATTAATTGACATGCATGTGCATTTAGAAATGGAATATGATAATAAAACTCAAATTAGAAAGTATATTACAGATGAAGCTGATATTGCATATAATTCTGTAAAATTTGCAGAAACTACTTTGTTAAATGGATTTACAACTGTTAGAGATTTAGGAGGAACAGGAGTTAATATTTCTCTTAGAAATGCCATAAATTCAGGTAAAATTCCTGGTCCAAGAGTATTTACTGCTGGTAAATCTATTGCAACTACAGGTGGTCATGCAGATCCTACAAATGGTAGTAATAGAAAATTAATTGGAAATCCTGGGCCAAAAGAAGGAGTTGTAAATTCTGTAGAAGATGCAAAAAAAGCAGTTAGACAACGTTATAAAAATGGAGCAGATTGTATAAAAATAACTGCAACTGGTGGTGTTTTAAGTGTAGCAAAATCTGGAGATAATCCGCAATTTACAATAGAAGAAGTAAAAGCAATTTGCGATATGGCTAAAGATTATGGAATGCATGTAGCTGCACATGCTCATGGGGATGTAGGTATGCAAAGAGCAATCATTGGGGGTGTAAAAACTATAGAACATGGTACCTATATGAGCGATAAAACTATGGATTTAATGATAAAACATGATGCTTATTTAGTACCAACAATTACTGCAGGAAAAGAAGTTGCTGAAAAAGCAAAAGTTAAAGGATTCTATCCAGAAATTGTAGTTCCTAAAGCTTTAGCTGTTGGGCCACAAATACAAGGTACTTTTGGTAGAGCTTATAAAAAAGGAGTAGGTATAGCTTTTGGTACAGATGCTGGTGTTTTTAAGCATGGTGTTAATGGTAAAGAGTTTGGTTTTATGGTAGAAGCTGGTATGCCTGCTATAGAAACTTTACAATCTGCAACAATTACAAATGCTATGCTTCTAAAAATGGATGATGAGATAGGACAAATTAAAAAAGGTTTTATAGCTGATATAATAGCTGTTAATGATGATCCTACTAAAAAAATTGAAACTATGGAAAATGTTGTTTTTGTAATGAAAGAAGGTAAAGTTTATAAAAAATAGTATGCTTAATCCTAATAGGATGTTTTGATTGTCTTCAAATCATTATGTTAGGATTTTAATTGATAGTTTTGTATATTTAAGTATCAATTCGCTTTCCCCCAAGAAAGTTTATGTATATGAAAAGTAAATATTTCAATCTTTTTTGGGCTTTTGTTGCAAGTGTAATTATTCTAAATGAATTTATAGATCAAGTTAATTTTGTAAGTTTAGACTCTAAATCATCTAATGCTTGGTTATTGATAATAATATGGTCTTTTATTGCTATAAAGAATTATTATTCTTTTTTTAGTAAAGCTAACAAAAAGCTTAATCAAAACTAATATGTTGATAAGCTCCTATATCTGGAGTACTACTTCTATCTACTCCCAAAATATCTAAATTAAATAGTGTACTAGTTGCTTTATTAATGGCATCAGAATCTTCACCTATTATAAAATCTTCTCTATTAGTTTCTCTAAAATTAGAAAAACCATTTAAAATAATATTTTGATAGTTGGGATTGTTATCAAAATCTAACTCTAGCACTCCATTAAAATTATTACCAGTATCATTAAATGAAATCATAGAATTACGTACGTTAAAATTAAATAAACTACCATCAACTTTATCTAATACAAATTCAATATTGTTATTTCCATCAAAAATACAATTGGTAAAATTAGCTGCGTGTAAATCTCTTGTTTCTGTTATTTCTTGTCCGTTTTCATTTTGATAAACAAAAAAATTATTTACTAATACAGCAGGCAATTGTCTAATTCCGTTATTCCAAAAATTTGCAAAAGTACTATGAGTAAAATTATAAGTACCTCCAACTGTTGCAGCCAAAGAAGCTTGACCTGCAGAGCCAATTACAACATTATGTGCTTCTATATTAGTTTCTCTTGCAAGGATACCAAAGTTTGAGTTATTGTAAATTTCAGTATTTTCTAGTTTTAGTGTTGGTGCAGAGTTAGAGCCTATGCTGTCTATTAAAATTCCAATAATACCATTTTTAATTTGTGCGTGTTTAATTTCATTTTCTTTACTTCCAGCACGCATCCAAATGGTTCCCCATTGACCAGGAATTCTAGAGAATGAATTTTCTAAACGATCACCTTCAAAAACAACTTTTTCTGATAAGGTTCCATTTACTTTTAAAGTAGCTTTATCATCTATAATTAAACCAGAATTACTATGGAAATGAATTCTTGCTCCAGCATCTATTGTTAGTTTTTTATTGGCAGCAACAGCAGCATATCCATAAATAACTGTTGGCTTTGTGTTGGTGAAATTTAATTCAGCATCTGTTAAAAAACGGCCATTAATAGTAGTAGGCTGTCCATCTAAAGTTAGACTATCAATTTTCATGTTGATAGGATCTCTACCAGGAAAAATAAAGTTTGCATCTTGTACTAAAGTAACTAAATCTACATCTTGTTGATTTACACCTGTATCAAATAAAATTCGATCTGTGTACAAAGGGTTTGTTACTGAGTTTGCATCAATAGTAGTTTCTACAAAAACATATATGCTGTCTTTGGCTAAAATATCAATATTGTTAAATTCTTTACCAGGAATACCATCAACATTTAATCTATAATTAGAGTTGGTGCCATTTTCTAGTGCAATTTTAGGAATAGTAATAGCCTTATCACCTCTATTGTATACTTTTAAATTATAAGTAGCAGAACCAATATTTGTAAAAACAGTATCTAAAAACACAGTGTCTTTAGAAAACTCTAATTTTCCAAAATTAGGAATTGTAGAAAAATCTTTTCGACAAGAACATATAGAGATTAGTACAATACATATAATAAAAGTGATAAAATAACGCATACATCAATTTTGTATAAAAATAGAACTTTAATTAGATTGTTTTATTATTTCTTAATCAATTTGATTTCAAATAATTTTCCCCAATTTTTTCCAGTAACAAAAAGTCTATCATTTTCAGCATCGTAAGCTATACCATTTAATACTTCGTCTTGTGGTACTAGTTTTTGAGTTTTTTCCATTTCTTTTTTTAAACCTTTAAGATTTGCAATACCTTCAATAATACCTGTATTAATATCTATAATTACAATGGCATTTTGTTGATACTTATTTGCGTAAAGCTTTTCACCTATTAGTTCTAATTCATTTAAATTATCAACTGCATATTTATTGGTATACACTTGCATAGAACTTATTTCTTCTAATGTTTCTGGATCTAAAAACCATATTTTATTGGTTCCATCAGATTTAATTAGAGATTTTCCATTATTAGTTAAACCCCAACCTTCTTTACTATTTTTATAATCAAACTCTTTTTCTCTTTTAAAAGTTTCTAAATTGTAAATAAATCCTTTTTTTGCTTCCCATGTTAACCAAAAAATCTGGTTATTTAGAATAGTCATTCCTTCTCCAAAATAGTCTTTTTCTAAATCTATTTTTTGTATAACTTTACCAGTAGTAATGTCTACTTTTCTTAAAGTAGATTGTCCTCTTCTCCCTGTAGTTTCATATAAATATCCATTGTAAAATTCTAAGCCTTGTGTGTAAGCTTTTGTATCATGAGGATAAGAGTTAATAATTTTATAATCATAAACTTCAGGAGCTTTATCAGCTAATACTTCAAAAGAATTATTTACTTTTTTAGTTTTACCTGGATAAAATGCAAGCGCAGAAACGCTATGTTTTCCTAATCCTATTTCTGAAGTTTTTAAAATAACAGAATTACCATCAGATTTTAATTTTTTTCCATCTATATAAAACTCAACATTATCTATTTGTTGATTGTTTTCTTCATTTAAAGAAATCTTAATTTCTGAGTTATATATTGTTTTTTTAGGAACTTCAAGTTTAAATTTATAGTCAGAATCACAAGAAGTGAATATTAGTAAACCAATAAAAGATAGTAGTATTAATTTTTTTGTCATATTACATTTTTTCTAACAGCTTTACATGTAATTATTTAAAGCGTTTTGTCTATTTTATTCTTGTTTTCAAATAAAAGTAATTTATTTATTTGTAAATTAAAAAATATCGTTAAATTTGCATCCTCAAAATAGTAATATACAACTATTTAGAATTTTAGAGTAAAACCTTACCAACTTTACTCTTTGCAAACATAACATTAAAGTATTAAAATATTATAAAATGAAAAAAGGAATTCATCCAGAAAATTACAGAATGGTAGCATTTAAAGATATGTCTAATGATGATGTGTTTTTAACACGTTCTACTGCAGACACTAAAGACACTTTAGAGGTTGATGGTGTTGAGTATCCTTTAGTAAAATTAGAGATCTCTAGAACTTCTCATCCATTTTACACTGGTAAATCTAAATTAGTTGATACAGCAGGACGTATTGACAAGTTTAAAAATAAATACGCAAAATTCAAGAAGTAATTCTGAATTTAAGAAGATATTAAAAAACTCCAACAATATTGTTGGAGTTTTTTTATGCAATAAAAAACCATTTCTTTATAGAAATGGCTTTTTATTATGTATTAAATCTTAAATTTTACATATAATCTTCAATAGGATTACAAGAACAAATTAAGTTTCTATCTCCATAAGCATCATCAACTCTTCTTACAGTTGGCCAAAACTTATTATCAGCTATATAATCTAAAGGAAAAGCAGCTTGTTTTCTAGAATAAGGTAAATTCCATTCATCTGCAGTTAACATAGCTTGTGTATGAGGTGCATTCTTTAAATG
>Ga0233398_1000273_pt1 | contig 31558 bp, 26 predicted proteins | sample 38DmetaG_FD_182697 | JGI IMG/M metagenome (GOLD analysis project Ga0233398, IMG submission 182697) | Seawater microbial communities from Monterey Bay, California, United States - 38D | ecosystem: Environmental > Aquatic > Marine > Coastal | place: USA: California | collected 2016-10-02
TTCTGGTCTGGCTTTTTATTTGCTTACATTCAAAATAAACCCATAAAAGAATGTTTAAATATAGCATTAAATTTAGCTGCATTAAAACTCCAAAATGTGGGTAGGTTACCAGATAACATAGATATACTTTCTAAACTTCTATAATCAAAAAAATAATTACTTGATTTATGTCAAAAGAAAAAAAAACAGCTCTTTCTAATGGAGTTATGCTAAATGCTTATCCAGATAGTATTGGTGTTAAGCTAAGTGATGCAATAGAAATGTTGCAAAAAAAAGAGTTTAAAGATGTATTTTCTTTATTTTATATTTTACCTACTTTTTTTAATAGTGATTTAGATAGAGGTTTTTCTATAATTGATTACAACATAAATAAAAAACTCGTTTCTGAGGAAGATTTAAAAACGCTAAATAAATTAAATATTGCTTTAAAATTTGATATAGTCTTAAATCATCTTTCAGTTGCTTCTCCTCAATTTAAAGATCTTTTAAAGCACGGAGAGAATTCTAAATTTAAAGATTTTTTTATTAATTGGAATGAATTTTGGAAAGGCAATGGAGAGGTTAATGATGATGATATCGTTATTCCAAAAGAAGAATTTCTTAATAAATTATTTATGAGAAAATCTGGACTTCCAATTTTAAAAGTTCCTTTTCCTAATGGTACTGAAAAACCTTATTGGAATACTTTTTATCAAGAAATAAAGTATAATAAAATTACAGAACAAGATATTATTGAAATTATCCCCCAACTTTCAGAAAATGCAGAATTGGTTTGTAATAAAATCAATTCAGCTATTCTTAAAAATGAAAATCTATCTACTATAAACTTTGAAGAACTTGATGAGTATAAAGAAGATGTATTGTTATTAGTTGCCCGTAAAGCAACTTATCTAGGCCAAATGGATGTTAACGCAAAATCTAAGCTGGTTTGGGTTTTTTATGAAGAAACATTAAAAAAATTAAGTGATTATGGATGCTCAATTTTAAGATTAGATGCTTTTGCATATTTACATAAAGAAGTCGGAAAATCTAATTTTTTTAATAAACCTGGTACTTGGATATATTTAGATAAAATAAAAAAAATTGCTCTTAAAAATAACTTAACTCTACTACCAGAAATACATGCGGAATATGGAATTCATTTACATGATGAAGTTGCAAAAGAAGGTTATAGAATATATGATTTTTTCTTGCCTGGATTAATGATACATACCATAGAGAAAAAAAATAATAAAGCTATAATAAAATGGATTAATGAAATAATCACAAAGAATTATCAGACAGTAAATATGTTAGGATGTCATGATGGTATACCTGTTTTAGATTTGAAAGGAAAAATTATTGATGGTATTTACAATAAAGGCTTACTGGAAGATTCTGAAATTGAAGACATAATGAATACTATAATAAATAGAGGAGGTAGAGTTAAAAACTTATTTGATGCTGAAGGGAATAAAATTTCATATTATCAAGTAAATGCTACTTTTTTTAGTGCTTTAGGCGAAGATGAACAAAAATTACTTTTAGCAAGAGCTATTCAATTATTTATGCCTGGTATTCCTCAAATTTGGTATTTAGATTTATTTGCTGGCAAAAATAATTATGCAGCAGCTAACAAAGGAGGTACAGGATCTCATAAAGAAATAAATAGAACAAATTTATCTAAAGATGACATAGAAATTGGTTTAAAGAAAAAAATAGTATTAAATCAATTAAAATTAATTCGTATCAGAAATACTTCTAAAGCCTTCTTAGGTAAAATTACAATTAATAAATCTAAAGAAAATCATCTTGATATAATTTGGAACAACAAAAATGATTTTGCCCATCTCACAGCAAATATTGAAACATTGGAATTCTCAATAAATTATTCAGAAAAAGACACAATTAAAAAAATTAAGTTTCAAAAAAATTAAACTATTAATATTAGTACATTTCTCTTGCTCTTTATCTGAAAACTATATATTTGTATGTTAAAACAGCAAATAACTAATTTATGAGCAATTCTAGGAAAAGACACGAAGCTTTACTGTATCATGCAAAACCAAAGCCAGGAAAAATAGCAGTCGTTCCTACAAAAAAATATGCCACACAACACGATTTAGCATTAGCTTATTCACCAGGTGTTGCAGAACCTTGTTTAGAAATCGAAAAAGACAAAAACAACGTTTATAAATATACTTCTAAAGGTAACTTAGTAGCAGTAATTTCTAACGGAACTGCTGTTTTAGGATTAGGAGATATTGGCCCTGAAGCTTCTAAACCAGTGATGGAAGGTAAAGGGTTGTTATTTAAAATTTTTGCTGATATAGATGTTTTTGATATTGAAGTAGATGCTACAGATGTAGACAAATTTATAGAAACTGTAAAAGCAATTGCCCCTACTTTTGGTGGTATAAATTTAGAAGATATTAAAGCTCCTGAAGCTTTTGAAATAGAAAGACGATTAAAAGAGGAATTAGATATTCCTGTAATGCATGATGACCAACATGGAACTGCAATTATTTCTGCAGCTGCTCTAAAAAATGCAATCGAAATTACAGGTAAAGATATTACCAAACTTAATTTTGTTTTAAATGGTGCTGGTGCTGCAGCTATTTCTTGTACTAGATTATATTTAGAATTAGGTGCAAAAAGAGAAAACATTGTAATGTGTGATAGTAAGGGTGTCATTAGAAAAGATAGAGGCAACTTAACATCACAAAAAGCTGAATTTGCTACAGATAAAGACTTAAATACGCTAGAAGAAGCCATGCATAATGCAGATGTTTTTATTGGTCTTTCTATGGGTAATGTGGTTTCTCCAGAAATGTTATTATCTATGGCAAAAGATCCTATTGTTTTTGCAATGGCCAACCCTGTTCCAGAAATAGAATATGACTTAGCAATTGCCACAAGAGATGATATTATTATGGCAACTGGTAGATCTGACCATCCAAACCAGGTTAACAATGTATTAGGTTTCCCTTTTATATTTAGAGGTGCTTTAGATGTTAGGGCTACTAAAATTAATGAAGAAATGAAATTAGCTGCAGTGCATGCTCTAGCAGACTTGGCTAAAAAATCTGTACCAGAACAAGTTAATATTGTTTATGATGAAGTTAGCTTAACATTTGGTAAAGAATATATTATACCTAAACCCTTTGATCCAAGATTAATCTATGAAATACCACCAGCCATAGCAAAAGCAGCTATGGATTCTGGAGTTGCTTTAGAACCCATTCAAGATTGGGATAATTACAGAGAAGAATTAATGGAACGTTCTGGATCTGGAAGTAAAGAAATACGATTAATACATAACAGAGCAAAGAGTAATAGAAAGCGAATTGTTTTTGCAGAAGCAGATCATTTAGATGTTTTAAAAGCTGCTCAAAGAGTTCATGAAGAGAGATTAGGTCATCCAATTTTATTAGGTAGAAAAGACGTTATTTTAGCATTAAAAGAAGAAATAGGATTTACAGGTGAAGTACCTATTTTTGATCCAAAAACTGACGAAGAAAAAGAACGTAGAGAACGTTTTGGTGCTGCTTATTGGAAAACCAGACAACGCAAAGGAAGAACTTTATCTGAAGCAAAAAAATTAATGCGAGAACGTAATTACTTTGCTGCAATGATGGTAAATGAGAATGAAGCAGATGCCTTAATTACTGGTTATTCTAGACCTTACCCAACTGTAGTTAGGCCAATATTAGAGTTAATAGAAAAAGATAAAGGCATTTCTAAAGTTGCAGCATGTAACTTAATGCTAACCAAACAAGGCCCATTATTTTTAGCAGATACTACCATAAATATAAATCCGTCTGCAAAAGATTTGGTGAAAATTTCTCAAATGACCTCTAACTTAGTTAGAATGTTTGGTATGAAACCAAATATAGCTATGTTATCTTTCTCTAACTTTGGATCTTCTAATACAGAAACTTCAAAAAAAATTAGAGAAGCTGTATCTTACATTCATCGTCATTTTCCAAATGCAAATGTAGATGGAGAAATTCAGGCAGATTTTGCATTAAATCCAGAAATGTTAGCTAAAGAATTTCCTTTTTCTAAATTAAATGGAAAAAAAGTTAACGTTTTAATTTTTCCTAATTTAGAATCTGCAAACATTACCTACAAACTATTAAAACAAGTAGATAAAGCAGAATCTATTGGACCTGTAATACTAGGTTTAAGCAAAGCAGTTCACGTTTTGCAATTAGGAGCAAGTGTAGACGAAATGGTAAATATGGCAGCTTTAGCAGCAGTAGATGCACAACAAAGAGAAAAGAATAAATAAATTGTTACATTAGAGCCCATAAAGAGGAAACATGATTACACAAATTAGGGGGAGACTTGTGGAAAAAAATCCGACTGAAGTAGTAGTAGACTGCAATGGAGTTGGATATTTATTACATATATCTTTAAATACATTCTCTGCTTTACCAAATGATGAAAATGTAGTTTTATATACTCATTTGTCTATTAGAGAAGATGCACACACACTTTTTGGTTTTATCAACAAAACAGAAAGAGAAGTTTTTAAACTTTTAATTTCTGTTTCTGGTGTTGGGCCAAGTATTGCTAGAACTATGTGTTCTTCTATGACATCAGAAGAAATTCAGAATGCAATAGCTTCTGAAAATGTAAGAGTAATACAATCTGTAAAAGGTATTGGAGCTAAAACAGCACAAAGAGTTATTGTTGATTTAAAAGATAAAATTTTAAAAACTTTTGATATTGATGAAGTTTCTTTAAACACAAGCAATACTAATAAAGATGAAGCGTTATCTGCTTTAGAAGTTTTAGGTTATCATAGAAAACAATCTGAGAAAATTGTAAACACTATTTTAAAAGAACAGCCAGATGCTTCTGTAGAAAATATTATAAAATCAGCTCTAAAAAACTTATAATCCATTGTATAGATTATTAAAAAATATATTCTTTTTATCTCTTTTTACTTTTTTAGTAAATCAAAATTTATACTCTCAAACTAATTCTAGTAAAGATTCTACAGCTGTAAAAAAAGACACAATTCAATTAAAATACGACTTTAAAAACACACAAAAAGGAGGGTTATTTTTAGATGATTTAGCTAAGAAAGAAGTTATTTTTGATAAAGATTTAAACAGGTATGTTATCATAGAAAAAATAGGCGATTACTTCACTAAAACTCCAATATTTCTAACAAGAAAAGAGTATGCAAAATATCGTTTAAAGAGAGATATGTTGTTGTACTTTAAACAAAAAGTAAGTGCAACAAATAGTAAGAAGAAAAATTCTGAAGAAGCGCGTAAAGATTTACTACCAACTTATTATGTTAACTCAAAGTTTTTCGAAGATATTTTTGGAGGAAATACAGTAAAAGTTACACCTACAGGTAACATAAATTTACGATTAGGTTTTATTTATCAGAATACAGAAAACCCTCAAATTTCTGAAGAAAACAGAAGTAGTTTTGTGTTCGATTTTGATCAACAAATAAATGCAAGCATTAGAGCAAAAGTTGGTGAACGTCTTGAGTTTACTGCTAATTACGACACTCAAGCCACATTTGATTTTCAAAATTTAGTAAAAATAAATTATATACCAACTGTAGATGAAGATGATATTATACAAGAAATAGATGTTGGTAATGTATCTATGCCTATTAAAAACTCTTTGATAAATGGAGCGCAAAGTTTATTTGGGGTTAAAACAAAACTACAATTTGGCAATACAAATATTACAGCTGTTTTTTCTCAGCAAAATTCAGAGAGTACAAATGTAATTGCAGAAGCAGGAGCATCAATTCAGCCTTTCGAATTAAGAGCTACAGACTATGATACAGATCGTCACTTTTTCTTATCTCAATTTTTTATAGATAATTATGCAAATTCATTAAAAAATTATCCATTAATAAGTAGTCAAGTTAATATTACAAGGATAGAAGTTTGGATTACTAATAGAAATGCAACCACAGAAGATTTTAGAAGTATTGTTGCGTTTGCTGATTTAGGTGAAAATGATAATCCTAACACTATTTACAATAATTTAGTAGATGATAGTGGCACAGTGCAACCTGCAAATCCTGTAAGTGTTAATAGTAATGGGCAAACCTTATTTTTACCACAAAACAATGCAAATACTATTTATATAAATAGTACTTTAAGTGGTATTAGAGATGTTTCTAACGTAGATAATACGTTGTCTTCAACATACCAAATGCAACAAGGAACAGATTACTCTATCTTAGAGAATGCCCGAAAATTAAATACAAATGAATATTCATTAAACCCTCAATTAGGTTACATTTCTTTAAATAGAAGATTAAATGATGGTGAAGTTTTAGCTGTAGCTTATGAATATACTATAGCTGGTTCTGTAAATGGTAGTACTCAAAAATCTTTTAAAGTTGGAGAGTTTTCTAATGATGGTGTACAAGCACCAAACAATTTAGCTGTAAAATTATTACGTTCAGAAGTTTTACAAACAAAAAGAACAAATACTACAACAGGTAATGAAGAGGCTTTCCCAACTTGGCGTTTAATGATGAAAAATATTTATGCTTTAGGAGCTTTCCCATTAACTAGAGAAGGTTTTCGTTTTGAAATTCAATATAGAGATGATGATACAGGTATACCCTCTAATGTATTGCAAAATGCAGCAACTCCTGGTATACCAAACACGCCTTTAATTCAAGTATTAAATTTAGATCAGCTAGACCAAAGTCAATTTAGAACACCTGATGGATTTTTCGATTATATAGAAGGAATTACAGTAAACTCTCAAAACGGATATGTCATTTTTCCTCATCCAGAACCTTTTGGAAATGGATTAGAAAATGATTTAACAAATCCTGCAGATGATAAGTTTTTATTTGATGAATTATACCTAAATACTAAAATTAATATTCAAAATAATTTCCAGAATAAAGACAAGTACTTTTTAAAAGGGTACTTTAAATCTGAGAATTCTGGAGGTATCCCAATTGGTGCTTTTAATGTTCCTAGAGGTTCTGTAACAGTAACTGCTGGTGGTAAACAATTGGTAGAAGGCATAGATTATGTTGTTGATTATCAATTAGGAAGAGTACAGATTATTGACCCAGGCTTACAAGCATCAGGTACTCCAATAAATGTATCAACAGAAAACAACGCTGTATTTAACCAGCAACGAAAAACCTTTATGGGAATAGATGTTGAACATAAATTTTCTGATGAATTAACAGTGGGTGGAACAATTTTAAATGTTATAGAAAGGCCATTAACACCAAAAGTAAATTATGGTTCAGACCCTATAAATAATACCATGTTTGGGTTTAATTTAGATTACTCAACAGAAGTTCCATATTTCACAAAATTAGCTAACAAATTACCATTTGTAGATACAGATGTTCCATCAAATTTATCTGTTAGAGCAGATATGGCATATTTATTACCTGGTACACCAAGTGGATTAGACGTAACAGGAGCTGCTACTTCTTACATAGATGATTTTGAAGCTTCACAAATTCCTATTAGTTTAATATCTCCTTTAGAATGGTATGAAGCTAGTACACCTAGATATGAAACCAATGATATTTTTAATGGAGCAAATAACGATTTGTCTTACAATTACAAACGTGCAAAATTAGCTTGGTATAGTATAGATCAAATTTTTTATGGTTTTGGTGAAACGCCACCAAGTATAGATGCAGATCAACTTTCGAGAGCAGAAACAAGGCAAATTAATTTTCAAGAGCTTTTTCCAAATCAGCAATTAGATATTACACAAAATGCACAAATTAGAACTTTAGATTTAGCTTATTTTCCTGAAGAACGAGGTTCTTACAATTTTAATCCAAATGCAAATGTGGTAAATGGAGAAGCCTTTTTACCTAATCCTCAAGAAAATTGGGGTGGAATTATGCGTCCCTTAAATACGAATAATTTTGATGTTGCTAACGTAGAATATATTCAGTTTTGGATTATGGATCCTTATGAAAATTATTCTCTTACAGCTGAAGAAGGATTACCTCAAGGTTTAAATCCAAATAATTTAGCAAATCAAGTTGGAGATTTATACATTAATCTTGGAAATATCTCTGAAGATATTGTAAAGGATAATCGTAAAATGTTCGAAAACGGATTACCAGAAGATGGTTTAAAAATAAATGGTAACAATGTAAATAGAACAATTTGGGGTGATGTACCAAGAAATCCATCAATTATATATGCATTTAGTGAAGAAGATGCAGCAAGAACAAATCAAGATTTAGGTTTTGATGGTTTAACCAACTTAGAAGAACAAAATTTAGCAAATATTGATGCTAAATATAGAACGCTTTTAGATCCTGCTGCAGATGATTATCAATTTTTTAGAGGTACAGAATTAGATGCCATAAATGCATCTATTTTAAGAAGATATAAGAACTTTAATAATACACAAGGTAACTCACCAACCTTAAATCAATCAACAGAACCTTACCCAACCTCATCAACTACATATCCAGATGTAGAAGACATCAATAGAGACCAAACCATGAATACTGTAGAAAGTTTTTATGAGTATAAAATCTCTATGAACAAAGCAGATTTAGTAAAAGGAAGAAATTATATTGTTGATGAAAAAACAACTACTGTAACCTTAGAAAACGGAAATCAACAATCTACAACTTGGTATCAATTTAGAGTACCTATAAGAAATGGAACTCCTGTAAATGGTATCACAGATTTTAATAGTATTCGTTTTATAAGAATGTTTTTAACTAACTTTAGAATGCCAGTTGTTATGCGTTTTGGCGAGTTAGATTTAGTTCGTGGAGATTGGAGACGTTATATTAGAACTATTGATCCAAATATAGACCCTGATAGAGAATTAACGCAGCAAGAATTAGAAGGATTTGAAGTAGGTGTTGTGAGTATAGAACAAAACGATGGTAGTTATATACAACCACCAGGTATTGAGCGTGAACGTCTTCAAGGAAGTACTACTGTACAATTACAAAACGAACAATCTGTTACTTTAAAAGTTAATAATTTAGGGCCAGGTAAAACAAGAGCTATCTACAAAAACATAAGTGTAGATTTAAGACGTTTTAATAACCTTAAAATGTTTATGCATTTAGAAGGTGATAGTGGATTTTCTGGTATTATACGTTTAGGTACAGATCTAGCAGAAAATTATTACGAAATAGAATTACCATTAACTGTAAGTTCTGGAGGAAATGGTCAATTAGATATTTGGCCAGAAGTAAATAATTTAGATGCTATCTTAGAAGAATTTGGAAAAGTTAAATTAGAAAGAGATGCTACAGGCGCTCCTATAAATCAGCTATATACTTCTACAGCATTAGGTGCAAGCCAACCATATACTTTGAGTGTAAAAGGTAACCCTACTCTAGCTCAATTAAGAACTATTGTTTTAGGATTAAAGAACACAGGTGTAGTTTCTAAATCTGGTGAAGTTTGGTTTAACGAATTACGTTCTTCTGGTTTTGATAATGATGCAAGTTGGGCTGCTGTTATAAATGCTGACGCAAATTTTGCTGATGTTGCTAATGTTTCTTTAGCTGGTAGTATACAAACTATTGGTTTTGGTAATGTTGAAGACAGAGTAAATCAACGCTCTTTAGATGAAACAAAAAAATATGATGTTTCTACAACTGTAAATCTTGGGAAAGTAATAACTCCTAAAAAATGGGGCATACAAATTCCTATGAGTTATAGTGTTGGTGAAACTTTTATTGATCCAAAATTTGATCCTCAATACCAAGATGTAAAATTAGAGGATGCTATTAATCAAAACCCTAATAGTGAATTTTCTAGAGATTACACAAAAAGAACTAGTATTAGTTTTAATAATGTAAAAAAGAATAGAAATCCAAATTCTACTAAAAAACCAAAATTTTATGATGTAGAAAATTTAGCATTTTCTTACGCACATAATAGAGAGTTTCACAGAGACTATAATATTCAAAAATATGTAAATGAAAATGTAGTTGCATCTGCAAACTATAATTTTAACTTTAGCTCTAAACCTTTAGAGCCATTTAAAAATAATGACTCTATTTTTAGAAGTAAATATTGGCGTTTTTTAAAGGATATTAATATCAATCCTATACCAACAACTCTTGCTATTAACTCAAGAATTAACAGAAGTTATAATGAGCAACAATCTAGAAACTTAATTGCTGGTTTATCTCCTCAGCCAGAATTAAAACAACGTAGATTTTTATTCGATTGGGATTACACTATTGGTTTCGATTTAACAAGATCATTACAATTAAACTTTAATGCAACAAATAGTTATATCTATGATGCTTTTGGTAGTGGAGAAGATTTACAAGTTTTCGATAACTTCTTTAATGTAGGTAGACCAAATCAATATCATCAAAAATTAAATGCTACTTATAATTTACCTTTAGACAAGTTTCCTTTCTTAAGTTTTTTACAAGCAGATTATGCATACACTGCAGACTTTGATTGGCAAGTTTCATCACAAGATAAAACTATCGTAGAACAAATTGGTAATGTCGTACAGAATGCAAATACGCATAATTTAAATACTACTTGGTCTTTTGATAAAATTTATAAAGCCATAAACTTCGAAAAGCTTTTACTTACAAAAGCTCAACGAAAAAATGCAAAAGCTGGTAATAGAGCTAGAATTAGACCTAGCAAAAATTTACCTTTAGGTAAAAAAATATTAAAAGGCACTTGGGATATTATAACATCTGTAAAACAAGGTAAAATTAGTTATACAGAAAATAATGGTCAGTTTTTACAAGGATACAACCAAGGTATAGGTTTCTTAGGAGGGGCACCAACTGCATTTGCCTTTGGTAGTCAAGTAGATTTTAGAAATACTGCTTTAGAAAATGGTTGGTTAGTTTCTAGAAATACTGGAGATGAATATTTTAATAAAACTTATAGTAGAACTTCTTACAATAAATTAGATTATACTTTTACATTAAAGCCTATTAATGATTTAAATATAGATGTAAGGGGTAATAAGATTAAAACAAGAGATATCTCTCAGCAACTAGATTTAATTACTGGAAATAATACTTTAGAGAATACTCCAATTTTTGAAACTGGTAACTTTAGTTCTAGCCATTCAATGTTATCAACAGCTTTTAAAGATGGTGATGCACTATTTCAAACCATGAAAGACTATAGAGCTACAGTTGCAAATAGATTGTCTAATGAAACAGGAGCACCAATTTCTGGTTTTGGAGAAAACAGTCAGCAAGTATTATTACCTGCTTTTATGGCAGCTTACTCAGGTAAAAATCCTAATAAAGTAAATACTGGATTGTTTAGAAATATACCAATACCAAACTGGACATTAAGATATAGTGGGTTAATGAAATTTAATTGGTTCAAGAAAAACTTCTCTAATTTTATTGTTTCACATGGTTATAAATCTTCGTATACCATTTCTAGTTTTACTAATAATTTACAGTATGATGCTAATAACCCATTTGCAAATACAAATGCTGCAGGAAATTACGAAGTAGACAGACTTATTTCTAGTGCAACTTTAGTAGATGAATTTTCTCCACTTATTAAAGTAGATATGAAAATGAAAAATTCATTTTCGTTTAGAGGAGAGGTTAAAAGAGACAGAACTTTAACTATGAACTTTAACAATAGTACTTTAACAGACATTGCTGGTACTGAATATATTTTTGGTTTAGGTTACGTGTTTAAAAACGTAAAAATGAATACTCGTTTTACAGGTAAGAAAACTACATTAAAAGGTGATATAAATTTAAGGGCAGATGTATCTTTAAGAGATAATATTACACAAATTAGATATATTGATGAAGATAATAACCAAATTAGTGGTGGTCAAAGATTATTTTCTATTAAATTTACAGCCGATTATATATTGAGTAGAAGTTTAACAGCATCTTTCTATTATAATCATCAAACATCAGAATACGCAATATCTACAACTTTCCCTAGACAAGCGATTAATGGAGGGTTTAATATTGTTTATAATTTAGGAGGAAATTAATAATAAAATAAAAATGAATATTCCAGCAGATTTAAAATTTACAAAAGATCACGAGTGGATAAAAATTGATGGTGATACAGCAACAGTTGGTATTACAGATTTTGCACAAGGTGAATTAGGTGACATCGTTTATGTAGATGTAGATACTTTAGATGACACAGTAGAAGAAGGTGAAGTTTTTGGTTCTGTAGAAGCTGTAAAAACAGTTTCAGACCTATTTATGCCATTATCAGGTGAAGTATCAGAATTTAATGAAGAATTAGAAGATGAGCCAGAATTGGTAAATACAGATCCTTATGGTAAAGGTTGGATGATTAAAATTACAATATCAGATGCTTCTCAAATAGATAATTTATTAGATGCTGAAGCGTATAAAAACCTTATTCAAGGATAATCTCATATTTTTTGCTATTGCAATAACCTTAGTTATTCTTTATCTAAGTTTAATGAAAATGCCAAACACTGGTATAGAAATTAAACATATAGATAAAGGATATCATAGTATAGCTTATTTTGTTTTAACACTATCTTGGTTATTATCTTTTTATAAGAAGCCAAATAAAAAATACCTAATAGTTATTTTATGTATAATTCTTGGCATAATAATTGAAGTGTTACAAGATACCATAACAGTTTACAGAACAGCAGATTACTTTGATGTTTTAGCAAATTCTGTAGGTGTATTGTTTGCGTTAGTTATTTTTAATATTTTTTTAAGAAAAAAAACTATTAATTAAGTTAAAGACTTGCGTTAAACACAATAAATTAATTAAATTAGCAACCTATTAAAACTCTTTAGTATGCAAATTAAAAAAAATCCGAAATCGAATTTAGAAAATTTTAGTAAAATTTTCATGCAAATAGGATTAGTATTAGCCCTATTTGTAACATATCAAGCTATAGAACAAAAAACATATGACAAAACATATGGAGATTTAGGTACTGTTAATATGAATGCAGAGTTAGAAGAAGAAATTCCGATTACTGAAAGAGTTGAACCAGAAAAGCCAAAAACTCCACCACCACCAACTCCAGAAAAAATTGAAGTTGTAGAAGATGAAAAAGAAGTTGAAGAAACTGTAATTGAGTCTACTGAAACTGATGAGACTGAAGCTGTTGTTGTTGAAGAAATTGAAGAAATAGAAGAGGTTGAAGAAGTTGTGGAAGATGTAAGTTTCATGATTATTGAAAACGTTCCTGTTTTTCCTGGTTGTACTGGAAATAATGAAGAGTTAAAAGCTTGTTTCAGTAAAATGGTACAAAAGCATTTCTCTAGAAAGTTTGATGCAGAATTACCAAACGAATTAGGTTTATCTCCTGGAAAGAAAAGAGTTTTTATCGGTTTTAAAATAGACAGACAAGGTAATATTGTAAATATACAAGCTAGAGCACCACACCCAAAAATTAAGAGTGAGGTTGTAAGTGTAATGAAAAAATTACCTAAAATGAAGCCTGGAAGACAAAGAGGTAAACCAGTAGGTGTTAAATATAGTATTCCTTTTACATTAATTGTAGAGTAATATTTAATATAATAAATTAAAAAATCTACTAATTTTATTAGTAGATTTTTTTTTTTGCTCATAAAAAAAGCATCTTAAATTTAAGATGCTTTTTTTATTTTTTTTTAAACTTAACTTAATCGTTATTGACAGCTACTTTAGATTTTGGTTCCCATACATTTACAGAAGCTATACTATTATTTTCATAGTTAATTTCTTTTAACGTTTGTTTTGTCCAAATAAACCATTTTCCAACTTTTTTACCATTATTGTAATAAGCTAATTGAGTTTTATTCCCAGACTTATCAAAACGAACCCATTCTCCAGTTAGTTTTTTATTCTTAAAAAACCCTTGTGTTTTTATTGATCCATCAGCATAATAGTAAGTAGCTTTTACTAAATCACCTTCTGCCTTAAAAGTTGGTTGTTTCTCTTGTGCAAATGCTACAATTCCTAAGCTTAGCATTACTGTTGTTAATATTTTTTTCATGACCTCAATATTTTAAGGTTTACATTACATTTACAAATATAACATTTATATAACTATTAAGCAACATTTACATAATATTAAATTAACATTAAAAATATATTTACCTGATTTACACTTATTTAATATATTTGAAATATATAAAAAACATTAAAATGAACACTTTTCAGTTAATAATTATCCTTTTTGTAGCTATTATTCATATCTACATTTAAATTTTAGAGATGTTTTTATGGACTTCTAAACAAGGCAAAAGGGCATTTGGGTTAAAAGTAAAGAGTTTGCAGAAGAAACAAAAGTACTAGCAGCTAATCAAGGTTTATATAATGGATTTTTAGCTGCTGGTTTAATATGGTCATTAATTATTAAAGAATTTGATATTGCTACTTTCTTTTTAAGCTGTGTAGTAATAGCTGGAATTTATGGGGCTTATTCTACCAAAAAAATAAAGATTTTATACATACAAAGTGTTCCTGCTTTAATAGGAATCATTTCTATATTTATATAGTATATCTTTTTAAAATTAAATATGTTCTATTACATTTATAATAATTAATAAAATACAAATGGAAAATTATATAGAAGACATCAAAGATTTATTATTCGAATATGCACCAAGTGTAGTTACTGCACTTGTTATTTTAATAGTAGGTTTATTTGCAATTAAATTTATTGTTAATTCATCAAGAAAAATTATGGATAAAAGAGGTGTAGATATTACACTTCAAAAATTCTTATTAAACTTGGGTAGTTGGATTCTGAAAATTCTACTTTTTATAACAGTTATTTCTCAATTAGGAGTTGCTACCACATCTTTTGCAGCAATAGTAGCTGCTGCAGGTTTAGCTGTTGGTTTAGCGCTACAAGGTTCTTTAGCTAATTTTGCAGGAGGTGTTTTAATTATGATTTTTAGACCTATAAAAATTGGAGACTTAATAGAAGCTCAAGGAGAAATTGGTGTTGTAAAAGAAATAGAAATTTTTACAACTAAATTAACTGGTTTATCTAATAAAGAAATTATAATACCTAATGGTTCTTTATCTAATGGAAATATCGTAAACTATTCTACAGAAGGTACAAGACGTGTAGATTTAGTTGTTGGTGTTTCATATGATTCAGATATTAAACAAACCAAAGATGTATTAATGAATATTCTAACATCTAATGATAAAGTTTTAAAAGATCCTAAGCCTAGTGTTACAGTTTTAGCTTTAGCAGATAGTTCTGTTAATTTTGCAGTTAGACCTTGGTGTAAAACAGAACATTATTGGGATGTATTTTTTGAGACTACAGAAAATGTTAAGTTAGAACTTGATAAAGCTGGAATTGAAATTCCTTACCCTCATAGAGTAAATATTAATAAAACAGAATAAACAATATTAGAAAAGAGGTTTTTTCTTTTTTTCTGGAATAACAATAAAATCTTTTAAATAAAAAGGTTCAAAATAAGCGACATCTTCTATGTCGCTTATTTTGTATTTCTCATATGATAATATGGCCATTTCTTTAGCTGATGGATATTTATCATCTACAAATACGGCATTTTTATGTGTAATAATTTCTTTACATTTCTGAGAACCATCACCTAAAAAATATACTTTATTCTCAGATAAATAAGCATTGAAAGAGTTATCATCAATAATTTCAGCTTTTATTGCTCTTTCTTTTTGATGTTTATTATTAAAAACGCAAGAGTATACTTCCATACGTCTAGCATCTATCATTGGTACAATAAAACCTTCTTTTATTGTAATTGAATATGATAAAGAAGTTAAAGTATCAATAGAAATTAAAGGCTTATTAAATGCAAAGCAAAATCCTTTTGCTGCAGAAACTCCTATTCTAAGACCAGTATAAGAACCTGGGCCTTTACTAACAGCTACTGCATCAATTTTATTCATTTTAATATTTGCTTCTACTAGTATATCTTGTATAAAAGGATGCAAAACTTCTGCATGAGAATATTGCCCATTATTAAGTTCTTTAATAGCAAGTATTTCTCCATTCTTAGCAATACTAACAGAACAGTTTTTTGTAGATGTTTCTATATTTAAAATGTAAGCCAACCGTATTTTTTTACAAAGATAGTTATATCAACAAAAAACCTCATAAGTTTTACTTACGAGGTTTTTAATATTTTATAATTTAGATTTTTAATCGAAAACTAATTCTCCAGAATAGAACTGTAATACTTTAGTTTTAAATACATAATCGTATTTAGATCTTATTAAAGCAGATTGCGCATTAACTAATCTATTTCTAACTTGATCAAAATCGAACTGAGTCATTGTTCCAAAATTATAACTCTCTTGTGCATTTTTAAAAGCTTCTTCTTGAGCTTCTAAAGAAAGTTTTGAAGCTTCATAAGTTTTTAGAGCTGTTTTAACATCTAAAAAAGCTTGCTCAATAGTCTGCTTTAAATTAAGTTTTTCATTAAGTAGTCTAAACTCAGAAATTTCTTTACTTATTACAGATCTAGCAACTCTATTTTTAGTTTGTAATCTATTAAAAATTGGAATGTTTAAATTAAACCCAAAACCATAACCGAAGTTATCACTAAGTTGTGTACCAAAACCAGTATTAGAAATTCCAGCAGGAGGATTTAAATTAAAACCAAAATTTGTAGACAAACCAGCTGTAGCTGATAATGTTGGTAAATATGCCCCTTTAGAAAGTTCTATATTTAAATCTGCGTTTTCTATTGCTAATTTTGCTCTAGTAATTTCTGGCATTACTTCTATAGATTTGTCATAAACAGAAGATGAATTTTTGTATAATAAATTAGCTGTAGGTGCACCAACATCTACAGGTGCTACATCAAAATTATCTACTGGTACTTGTAATAATTGTGCTAAAGTTAAACGTGCAATATCTAAAGCATTTTCTTGAGTTATTACTGATTGTAAATTAGATGCAGCAGTAGATTGTACATTAAGTAAATCTCCTTTTGGTATTACTCCGTTTTTAAATCTTAACTCAGCAGCTTCAATTTGTTTTTTACTAATATCATATTGTACTCTAGCTGCCTCTAAATTTTCTTTAGCAAACAATACATTTAAATATGTATTTACAACTCTTAAAGAAACGTCATTTTCTATAAACTTTAAATCTAACAAACTAGTTTCAACACCAAGTTGAGCTTGTTTGTAAGTATTTGTGTTTCTATAACCATTAAAAACTGTAACACCAGAGCTCACATTCATAGAACCTCCAAAAAGACTCGTATTAATTCTATCATTTGTTCTTGGGTCAAAACTTGTACCGAAGTTAAAGTTACCTCCAGTATTTGCGTTTAAGTTTGGTAAAAAGTTACCTTTAGCAATATCTACATCTTTTTTTGCTAATTCTAAACTAAGCTTATTTTGTTGTATAGTGATGTTTTTTCTTAACGCTTCATCTACACATTCTTGTAAAGTCCATTGTTTTTGAGAAAATGTAGCAACAGTTGATAATAATGCTACAAATAGAATAAGTTTTAATTTCAAAACGTATATATTTTTGGTTGGTTTATTTATAAATGATAACTAAAAAAAGTGATTTTTATAGTTGGTATCGTTTATAAGACGACCAAAAGTAAAATATGTTACAAGATATTAATCTTATTGAAATGTTAATTTTTAAGTTGCTTTCTATATCTATAAATTACAAAAAAAAGAAAGCCTATTAAAAGGTATGGAAAAACCATAAGATAAGTAATCCCATTATTAACTCCTTCAGCCATATCTACATCTCCATTTTCTACAACTGCTTTACACATAGCACATTGTGAGAAAGCATTACGTAAAGTAAAAAAAGAAAAAACTAAGAATAATATTATTTTTTTATACATAATAAGGAGAAATCATTAAATAAACTACAACACCTGTAATTGCAACATATAGCCAAATTGGAAAGGTAATTTTTGCAATTTTTCTATGTTTATTAAAGTCTCCTAATTTGGCTCTCATTAACGTAGTTAAAACTAAAGGAATAACTGCAATAGATAATAGAATATGACTAATTAAAATAAAATAATAAATGTATTTGATAACTCCTTCTCCTCCAAAAGAGGTAGAATCAGAAGTCATATGATATGCAATGTACATTAACAAAAAAGCCAAAGAACAAAGTATTGCTAATGTATTTAACTTTTCATGTAATTTTCTTTTTCCTTTTTTAATAGCTACAACAGCAGCAACCAATAGAACAGCTGTAACTCCATTAATAGTAGCATAAATTGGAGGTAAAAATGTAAAAGGTTCTACATCAAATCCTAACTTTCTTAAATTAATTCCAAAAAGTGCAGCAACAGCAATAGGTATTATTATCGATAATGCTGTAATTAGTTTTCTATATTTTCTTTCTTGTGCTAGATTATTCATTTAACAACAGTTTTATATCTTCTTTTAATTCTTTTATTTGATCAGGAAAAGTTTGCTCTTCTATAGCTCTGTAATACATTATTGGATTTCCATACTCATCTTTTCTAGAGCGTATATAGCCTTCTTTATCTACTAAAGCAAATAAGCCTGAATGTTCAAATCCTCCATGTTCTTCATCTCCTTTTCCTGCATATAATTTAAATCCTTTATTTGAAAGTGCATAAACTATATCATCTGACTTGCCTGTTAGTAAGTGCCAATTTTTATGAGTGATACCATTATTTTTAGCATACTCTTTTAAAATTTCTGGAGTATCAATCTCTGTAGTTATAGATATTGAAGCAATACCAAACTCTGGATTTCCAAAAAATGTATCTTGTAGTATTAGCATTTTTTTATTCATAATTGGGCAAATGGTAGGGCAAGTAGAAAAGAAAAACTCTACAACATATACTTTACCTTCATAAGTTTTATTTGAAATTGTTTTACCTTCTTGATTTGTAAATTCAAAATCTGGGACTTTATTAAATTTTACTAAACCAGAATCTTGAAAACGATTTACAATTTTTGGAATTGAATAAATACCAAACAACAAAATAACAAATGAAATACCTATGTATGAATATTTTTTGCTCATAAACCTACTTCTTTTCTGTCTGCTTTATTTTTATTTCTATTTTTAAATGCTGCATAATATTCGTAAAATAACACGTTAATATCGTCTTTCATTTTACTTTTTAATTCAGAAACAGAATTTAAATTATAACCTTCTAATCTACCATCAGTAAAATCTTTATCATTTACTCTACCTCTTAAGTTTAGATTTTTATCGATAATAAACGCTTTTGAAATACCTAAGTTTTCCAAACTATCTTTAACAGACAAACTATTAAAGAAAATATTAATTTGATCAGTATTTAATGCTGTAAACTTCCATTTTTGCATATCTGTATATGTCCCCATATTTTCTTTTAGTTTAACAACTTCATTTTCATTTTGAGATGGATAAACTGCAATGATTTGAAAATCGTTGTAATCTAAAAACTTCTTGTAAATTTTTTCATTTAAGTTAAAAATACCTGACTCTAATGTTTTTACATTATTACCTAAAAAGCAAATAACACTTACTTTATTGTCTAAAGACAAAGCTGCAGTATTACTTATATTTTCTGTAAGTATAGGTAGTTTTTTAAAGTTATTTTCGCCTGTTGATAAAATTAAAAAACAGATTAAAGGAAAAATAAAAAGTAGAAATAATACAACTCTTTTTTTTGTCAAAAACTTCATAAATCAATATTTAAAAAAAAGGATAAAAAAAGGTGGTTAAAACCACCTTGTTATTTTTTTACCATTTTACTAATGGTGATAATGTTTCGTATAAATAACCACCTTCAATTAATAGCAATGCTACTAAGTAACAGATTAGAAATACTGCTGTCCATACAACAGCTCTTCTAAACCATTTTTTTTCACCTTCCATATGCATGAAAGTCCAGGTAATACCATAAGCTTTAGCTAAGGTTAATATGATAAATAACCAATTTAAAGGACTAGTACCTAAAAAATTTGTTAAGTGTAAAGCATCTGGTTTATAGATACCAAAACCAACTTCAACAATGGTAATTAAGGATAATATTCCAAATACCATCCATATTCTTTTTACATTTGATTCGTGTGCGTGTGACATTTGTTATGCTTTAAATATGATTAAACTAAGTAGAAGAATGTAAATACAAATACCCAAACTAAATCTACAAAGTGCCAATATAAACCTACTTTTTCTACCATTTCATAATGTCCTCTTTTTTCGTAAGTACCTAAGATTACATTAAAGAAAATGATAATATTAATAACAATTCCTGAGAATACGTGAAAACCATGGAAACCTGTTATAAAGAAGAAGAAATCAGCAAAAATAGTATTCCCATACTCATTTACTTTTAAGTTAGCCCCTTCTACTACCATTTTGGCTTTAGATAATTCTGCTAAACCTTTTTCTCTTGTTAGGATATATTTTTGTTTCTCATCCATATTAATTTCTTCACTTCTAATCTGTACTGAAGGGTCTGCTTTATAAGAAGCTAATACTTGAGCAACAGAATATTGAGGTAAAGTTTCATCTGCTTTATTCCACCACAAACCGTTTTTTCTTGTGTGCTGAACTCTATCATCCATTCTATCTCCAACAACAAAGTCTGATAGTGCTATTTGTTTTCCATCTCTAGCAAACTGTAAAATTTTACCATCTGTAGTTTTAACTGCACCATAAGTACCGTTAATGAAAGTATTCCATTCCCAAGCTTGAGAGCCAACGAATATTAAACCTCCAATAATTGTAGCAAACATATACCAAGCTACTTTGTTCTTCTGCATCTTATGACCTGCGTCTACAGCTAACACCATAGTTACAGAAGAAAAGATAAGTACAAAAGTCATAAAGGCAACATAATACATAGGGAATTCTCCATGTATAAAAGGTACGTGTGTAAAAACCTCATCAGCAATTGGCCAAGAGTCTATAAATTTAAAACGTGTTAAACCATAAGCTGCAAGAAATCCAGAAAATGTTAAGGCATCAGACAAAATGAAGAACCACATCATCATTTTACCATAACTTGCTCCAAATGGTCTTACTCCTCCACCATCCCAAGTGTTTTTTCCGTCAGAAGGTATAGCAATATTTGCTTCCATATATAAATTTTAATTAAATCTTAAAAGTTTGTCAAAATTAATCATTTTTCATCATCTAATAAAATAGAAAAAGAAAAATAGATATATCCATAAAACATCAACAAAATGCCAGAAAATTGCGCCTAGCTCAAAGCCTAACAAATCTGTTGGTTTATATTTGTATTTAAAATGATTATAAATTACAACGAGTAGTACAATTATACCTGCTAGAATATGCAAAACGTGCATAAAACTAATTCCTATTATAAAGGATGTAGATACTGTACTTTCTGGACCTGTAAAAAATAATCCTATACTTTTTAGTTGATTAAAACCAACATATTGTTGCCAAACAAAAGCAACACCAAGAGCAAAGGTAATTAATAACAAAATTATCGATAATTGCCTCTTATCTTGTTTTAAAAATCTTTGTGATAATAATAAAGTAAAACTACTCAATATTATTAAAGCTGTACTAATGTAAAAAGCCTGAGGTAAATCAAAAGAAACCCAATCGTCTCTTTTCATACTTATTACATAAGCACTTGTTAAACCTGCAAAAAACATTACCATACTAATCATAGCAACCCATAACATAGGTTTTGCAGATTTTTTCTTTGCTGCTACATATTCTTGTTCTAAAGTTTGTCCTTCCATCATTTTAATGTAAAAATTTATCTACTACATATATTATTTGAACTAATGTAATGTACAAAACACTTGCCAACATTAGTTTTCTAGCATCTATATTTTGTTGTGATTTATGTAAAGCTAAAGCATAATACAACATTATAAAACCAAGTAAAGCAACTATTACTGCAGTAATTGGATGTATATAAAACGCCCCTGATAATTTAAGTACTGGTGCTACAGATACTAAAATCATAATAATGGTATAAAAGATAATTTGCTTTACAGCTCCTTTATCTTTTGTATTCATAGGTAACATATTAAACCCTGCTTTCTTATACTCTTCATATTGTAACCAACCAATAGCCCAAAAATGTGGAAACTGCCAGAAAAACTGAATCATAAATAAAAAACCTGCTTCTATACCAAAATTTCCAGTGGCAGCAACCCAACCTAACATAAAAGGTATAGCACCAGGAATTGCTCCTACAAAAACTGCTAATGGTGTTATTGCCTTTAAAGGAGTATAAGCACACGTGTAAAGAAAAATAGATATTGCACCAAATAAGGCTGTTTTTGGATTAATACTATAAAGAATAGCAAGCCCTAATACTGTAAATAAAACAGCTATAGTCATTGCAAAATTAACAGACATTCTACCTGTTGGTAAAGGTCTATTTTTTGTACGTTGCATTATAGCATCAGTATCTTTCTCTATAACTTGATTATAAGCATTTGATGCACCCACCATAAAAAAACCACCTAATGCTAATAATAGCACAGTGCTAAAGTTTATTATTTCTGCTGCTAAAAAGTAACCAGCAACAGAAGAGAAAACAACGCTTAAAGATAAGCCCACCTTTGTGAGTTGCTTTAAATCAGAAATAATTGTTTTCATTAATGGTTTTGTCTGAGAAATAACTGTGGTATTCATTCTATCACAACTAGTTTGCAAAGATATTTGATAATTATGAATTTACCATAGAATTTAATCCTTTTTGAATGTTAAATAAATAAAAAAACCCACTCAAAATTTGAGTGGGAAAATTGCTATGAAAAAGAAAAAGTGTGGTTTTAAAAAAAACCACGCGTAAATATAAATATTAATTAACAATTAATCATAAAACAGATCTGTTTTTTTTACAAATTCTTAAAAAAAATATTATAGGATAATTTTTTGATAATTTTATTTAATAATTAATCGATTAAAATTTCTCTATAAGTAGTTTTTTTTGTTTTTAGAGATTTTAATGTACCTCTTTCTGTATTATAAATATAAGTATCTTCTAAATCGTTTATTTTTTGTGGTATTTTAAATAATAAAGTATCATTTTTTTTATCAAATTCACCATTATAAAAGCAATCATAATTTGTAAAAGATTTTTGCAAAACAAAGGTAGAATCTTCATACAAAGTAATTGTTATGCTTTTAAAGAGTTAGTTATTTTAAATTTTAAAATTTCTTTTTTAAAAAATATATTGTGCTGATGATTAAAAGCAATATATAATCCTTTCAAAAAAAGAACTAGAATAATTACAGGTCTAAAGTCAAATAGTATTTTTTTTAATGAAAACTCATATAAATTATAAAATAATATAACTAAAAAAGGAATAGTAAATAAAATGATAAACCCCCAAACTACAACTAAATCTTTATCTCCAAAACAATAATCTTCTGGATGATAAAATTTATAAAAGGGTAAAACTGCTAAAAAAATTAAAAAAATATACCTAATGCCTATCGATTTTTTTCTTTTCATTTAATCCCCTTTATTTCTTTTTGTTGTTTATATAAGTCTGCTATTGTTGGGTTAGTTTTAGAAGATTTAGTTTGTTTCAACTCATCTCCAATATTTACAAAGCCAGGTTGTATTACTTTAAAATAGACTCCACACATAGTGGTACTCCAAAACTGTTTAACAATTTTCATATCATTAAAACGTACACCTAACTTATAACATGGATTTCTTTGTAAAGTAGCTTCAATTATGGCTTCACCAACTTTATAAGTATCACCAACATGAATTTTAGCTTCATCTAGTTCATCAATGGTTAAATTTTCTCCAAACATTCCAAAATTCCATTCTAATTCTAGATATTTTGGTTTCCAATACTCATAATGTTTTTGAGAATATCCATACACAGCTTGGTTGATTCCTCCATGATGTTTTCTGTCTGAAATTTCATCTCCTTTAACCTCTTCTTTGTCTAAAAAAATAGGTTCCTCAACAGGATATTTAAAAATACCTGTAGTTACTTTTTTATTTTTGTAAGTGATTTCTTTACGATCGCCAATATTTGTAGAAATAATCTTCATTTATTTTTTGGCAAATTTTGATAAGGCTTTTTTTGTAAAATCAGACAAAACCAACTCACCTGAAATTTTTGCTCTTTCAATTAGTAAATCATCCCAGTGATCTGTTTTTTTCCAGAATACTTTTTTCATTTCTGATAAAGCTTCTGAATTATAAGATGATAATTTTGTTGCTAAATGCGCTACCTCTTCATCTAACTCTTTTATACTTTCAAAAACCTTAGCATATAATCCTTTTTCTTTAGCCCAATAGGCATTTTGCCAACTTGTAGCATCTAAAGTTAAAGTTGATGTTGCTGCTAAACCTATTTTTCTACTAACAGCTGGTTCTATAACAAAAGGACCAATACCAATAGTTAATTCAGATAATTTTATACTTGCTGCTTCTGTTGCTAAAACATAATCGCATGCAGCAGCTAATCCTACTCCTCCACCCACAGTTTTTCCTTGAATTCTACCAATGATAATTTTCCCACAAGTTCTCATGGCATTAATTACGTTCGCAAAACCTGAAAAGAATTTTTTCCCTTCTTCTAAATTGGTAATAGCCACTAATTCATCAAAAGATGCACCTGCACAAAAAGCTCTTTCTCCTTCAGATTTTAAAATAACCACAGATACTTCATCATTTTTAGCTATAGCATGCAACTCATTCGTTAATCTTTCTAAAAGCTCACTTGGAAAAGAGTTACTTGCAGGATGACCAAATTCTACAGTTGCAATTTTATTTTGAATATTTACATAAAGACTTCCATTTTGTCTATTTGTAGTCATAGGTTTTTGAATTTATTCAAAAATAAGTCTTTATTAAGAGAAAATCAATCAAATGTACTTGAGATTTGAATTACTTATTTATGTTTAAGTTTCATGTATAAAATGTAAATAGAAGAAACTAAAGTTATGGTATTAGCAATAATCATAGGTAAACTATTTAGGTAAAAACCATACACTAACCATAGTAAAATACCGATAGAAAATACAATATACATAGAAAGTGAAATTGATTGGGTGTTTTGGGTTTTATACACTTTAATTACTTGAGGAAAAAATGCCACAGTTGTTAAAATTGCTGCCAAAAAACCAATAATTTCAAAATACTTCATACATACATATTAGCCAACAATATTTACAATTTTACCATGAACAATAATTACTTTTTTAGGTGTTCTCCCTTGTAATTGTGCTTGTGTTTTTTTGTGAGCCATCACTATTTTCTCAATTTCATCTTTAGATAAATCTAAGGATAATTCTAAGGTAAAACGCATTTTACCATTAAATGAAATAGGATAATTTTTAGTACTTTCTAACAAATGTTTTCCATCGAATATAGGAAAAGGCACTGTTGAAATAGAAGTTGTATGCCCTAATTGACTCCATAATTCTTCTGTAATATGTGGTGCATAAGGTGATAATAAAACCAATAAAGGTTCTAAAATTTCACGTTTATTACATTTTTGAGTGGTTAACTCATTTACAGCAATCATAAAGGTAGAAACAGAAGTATTAAAAGAAAAATTCTCTATATCTTCTTCTACTTTTTTAATGGTTTTATGTAATGTTTTTAACTCGTCTTTTGTTGCTGTTACTTCTGAAACTTCAAAATTTTCACCATTATAAAACAGTTTGTATAGTTTTTTCAAGAACGAATATACACCTGAAATTCCTGAAGTTTTCCAAGGTTTAGTTTGCTCTAAAGGCCCCAAAAACATCTCAAATAAACGTAATGCATCTGCTCCATATTCTTCGCAAATCAAATCTGGATTCACCACATTATATTTGGATTTTGACATTTTTTCTACTTCTCTTGAAACTTTAAAAGTGCCATCTTCTTCAGTAATAAACTCAGCATTTTTAAACTCTGGTCTCCAATTTTTAAAAGCTTCAATATCTAATTCATCAGAGGCGTTAACAAATGACACGTCTGTATGAATTGGTTGAACTTTTAAGTTGCTAGTTTTTGATGATGTAACTAATTTGTTTTCACCTTCAACTCTAAATACAAATGCAGAAGTCCCTAAAATCATTCCTTGGTTAATCAGTTTTTTTGCAAACTCATCAACTGGTACTAAACCTATATCAAATAAAAACTTTTGCCAAAAACGTGCATATAATAAATGCCCTGTTGCATGTTCTGATCCTCCAATATATAAGTCAACTTCTTTCCAATACTCTAAGTTTTCTTTAGAAGCAAAAACAGTATTTTCTTTTTGCTCTTCTTGAGATTGCATATATCTGTTAAAATACCAAGAACTTCCAGCCCAACCAGGCATTGTGTTTAACTCTAGAGGCCACACATTGGTATTATTTATTTCACTATTCTGTACTACTTTATTGTTAACAGTATCCCAAGCCCAAACTTCAGCATTTCCTAAAGGTGGTTTACCATCTTCTGTTGGTAAGTACTTTTCTACTTCTGGTAAGACAATTGGTAAATGCTTTGCATCAATCATTTGTGGCATTCCGTCTTTGTAATACACAGGAAAAGGCTCTCCCCAATAACGTTGTCTGCTAAAGACTGCATCACGCAATCTGTAATTAGTTTTACCATACCCAAAACCTCTTTTTTCAATTTCGTAAATGGCTAATTTTAGAGCTTTCTTGTATTTTAATCCTGATAAAAAATCTGAATTCGCAATAACAGTTCCTTCTTTATCTGTATGAGCGGCTTCAGAAATATCTACATTTTCAAAAATATTAGGAATAGGAATACCAAAATGTTTTGCAAAATCATAATCACGTTGATCACCACAAGGAACAGCCATAACAGCACCTGTTCCATAAGAAGCTAACACATAATCACCAATCCAAATTTGAACTTTTTCTCCTGTAAAAGGATGTATTGCATAAGCGCCTGTAAATACTCCAGAAATAGTTTTTACATCTGCCATTCTATCACGTTCAGAACGTTTTGCTGTAACTTCTACATACGCATCAACTTCAGCTTTTTGAGCTTCAGTTGTAATTTTTGACACCAATTCGTGTTCTGGAGCTAGTGTCATAAAAGACACTCCAAAAATGGTATCAGGTCTTGTTGTAAAGACATCAATTTTTTCACCTTCAAAACCATCAACTTCAAAAGAAACCATTGCACCTTGACTTCTACCAATCCAATTGGTTTGAGAATCTTTTAGTGGTTGTGGCCAATCAATTGTTTGTAAACCATCTAACAAACGTTGTGCATAGGCAGAAATTCGCATAGACCATTGTGTCATTTTTTTTCGAACAACAGGATGACCACCTCTTTCTGAAACTCCATTTACAATTTCGTCATTTGCTAAAACAGTACCTAATGCAGGGCACCAGTTTACTTCTGTATCAGACAAAAATGTTAATCTGTATTGTAATAAAATTTCTTGTTGTTTGTTTGATGAAAAACCATTCCAATCATCACTTGAAAAAGGAATTACATCTTCATCACAAACTGCGTTTACAGTTGCATTACCCTCTTTTTCGAAAATTGAAATTAAAGTTGAGATGTCTTCTGCCTTGTCTAAATCTTTATTATACCAAGAATTGAATAGTTGAATAAAAATCCATTGTGTCCATTTATAATATTCAGGACTCGATGTTCTCAACTCTCTACTCCAATCAAAAGAAAAACCAATTTGATCTAATTGTCTTCTATAGGTTTTTATATTTTCTTCAGTTGTTTTTGCGGGATGTTGCCCAGTTTGAATAGCATATTGTTCTGCAGGTAAACCAAAAGAATCATATCCTTGAGGATGCAATACGTTAAACCCTTTATGACGCTTATAACGTGCATAAATATCAGATGCAATATAGCCTAAAGGATGCCCAACATGTAAACCTGCTCCTGATGGATAAGGAAACATATCTAACACATAATATTTAGGTTTTTCAGAGTTATTAGAAGCTTTAAAAGTTTGGTTTTCAGCCCAAAATTTTTGCCACTTTTTTTCTATTTCTTGATGATTGTATTGCATCTTCTATGAATTTAGAGGGTGCAAATTTACGTTTATTCTTTGTAAGCTAAAAGTGTAACTAGTCTAAATTAAAAAAGCCTCTAAAATATTTTTTTAGAAGCTTTTTAAGGTAAGTTTTTTTTATAAACAGTCTTTGTAATTTGAGTTTCTTCTATAAAGCGTTTTATTTAATTCTCCGTCTTTATAAAACTCTATAATATTGTTATCACAAGATACTTTTACATCAAAAGTGATAATATTTCCAAAATTATAATCAAAAGTTAATCTATCACCTTCAATAGTATAAGTTTGAGTACCTGGTATAGCTTCATCTGGGAAAACATTATTTGTACCATAATACGTAAATTGTTTTCCGTCTTTATAGGTATGCATCACTCTATCTTCAAAATCTTTTAAAAGCCATTGCCCACTTTTAAGTTGCTCTACCTTTTGTTGAATAGATAATTCTGTTTGTATATCATCTGCTGAATTTTCACAACTTGAAAAGAATACAATTGAAAAAGTAATTAGTGCTGTGTAAATTGTCTTTGCTACTACTCTCATAATTTTAGTTTTAATTGGTTTGTTTTTTGTTACCACAAAGAAATGACTACTAAAACAATTTCCTTTTAATAATGTTTCTAAAAAGAAAAAAAACAACCTTAAAAAGGAAAAATTAAAAGTATAAAAATCTTTTTAAAATAATTTAACAACAAAAAAAGTACTACTTTTTAATGAATTAGTACTTTTAGAGGATTATAAAAAATCAACTACTCATGAAAAAAATTATTGTATTTGTTTTAGCTGCTTTTGTTTTATCAGCTTGTAAAGAAAAAACTCCTGAACTTAGTATCAATTATAAAAAAATAGAACTTGAAAATGGTTTAGATGTAGTTTTTCATGTTGATAAATCTGACCCAGTAGTCGCTGTTGAATTGATGGTTCATGTTGGGTCTGCAAGAGAAGTAGAAGGCAGAACAGGCTTTGCGCATTTATTTGAACACTTATTATTTTTAGAATCAGAAAATTTAGGCAAAGGAGGCTTAGATAAAATGAGTGCTAGAATTGGAGGTTCTGGAGCTAATGGATCTACCTCTAGAGATAGAACTAATTATTTACAAACTGTCCCAAAAGATGCTTTAGAAAAAATGATTTGGGCAGAGGCAGATAAGTTAGGTTGGTTTATTAATACTGTTACAGACCCTGTTTTAGCCAAAGAAAAGCAGGTGGTTAAAAATGAGAAAAGACAAAGTGTAGATAACAGACCTTATGGTCATAACCAATATGTAATTGATAAAAATTTATACCCAAAAGATCATCCATACAACTGGCAAGTTATTGGTTCTTTAGAAGATTTACAAAATGCTACTTTACAAGATGTAAAAACATTCTTTAAAAAGTGGTATGTACCTAATAATGCTACCTTAGTTTTATCTGGTGATATTGATATTGAACAAGCAACAAAATGGGTTAAAAAGTATTTTAATGAAATACCAAGAGGTGAAGAAATTGAACCTTTAGAAAAAAAATCTGGTATCGTAAATGAAACTAAGTTTTTATATTATGAAGATAATTTTGCAAGAGTGCCACAATTAACAATGGTTTGGCCAGCAGTCGAAAATTATCACCCAGATGCATATGCATTAGAGGTATTAACAGAATATTTAACTTCTGGTAAAAAAGCACCTTTTAATCAAGTTTTAATAGATGATTTAAAATTAACATCTAATACTAGTATGTATAATTATTCATCTGAATTAGCAGGTCAAACGCAATTAGTTATCAGAGCTTTTAAAGGAAAGGATTTAGATGAAGTTAAAAAAGGTGTTGAAAAAGCTTTTGCTAAATTCGAAGAAGAAGGCATCTCTGAGAAAGATTTAAATAGAATTAAAGCAGGACAAGAAACTCGTTTTTATAGAAGTTTATCTAGTGTTTTAGGTAAAGGCACCAATTTAGCATCATACAATACTTATACAGGTAATCCTGGTTTTGTAACTAAAGATATCCAAAGAACATTAGGTGTTACAACAGGTGATGTAATGCGTGTTTATAACACATATATAAAAGATAAAAACTTTATTGCAACTAGTTTTGTACCTAAAAATAGTGCTGAATTAGCTTTAGAAAACTCTACTTTGGCAGATGTTGTAGAAGAACAAATTGTTATTGGAGCTGAAGAAAAGTTTGACCCAAAAATTGCTGCTACATATACAAAAACACCTTCTACTTTTGATAGAAGTATTGAGCCACCTTATGCAGAAACTCCTTCTTTAGCTGTGCCAGAAGTTTATCAAAATAAACTTGAAAACGGATTAGAAGTATATGGTATTGAAAATAATGAAGTGCCTTTAGTTCAATTTAATTTGGTTATTAATGGTGGACAATTAGTGGAATCTATGGATAAATTAGGTGTTGCTAATTTAACTGCTAGTCTTTTAAACAAAGGAACAAAAAACAAATCTGTTTCTGAGTTAGAGGAAGCTATTCAAGAATTAGGTGCATCTATTAATATTTATGCTTCAAAAGAAAATATTACAATTAGTGGTACTAGCTTAAGAAGAAACTATGAAAAGACTTTAGCTTTAGCTCAAGAAATGTTACTAGAGCCAAGGTTTGATGAAGAAGAATTTGAACTTCTTAAAAAAGCGACTCTTTCTAGATTAAGGCAACAAGAAGCTAGCCCTAATTCTGTTGCAAGTAATAAGTATAATGAATTGATTTATGGTGAAAATAATATTAGAGCTAAAAATACTTTAGGTAATATTAATTCTGTAACATCAATAACTCTTGATGATTTAAAAAATTATTATAACAAATTTATTTCTCCTTCTGTTTCTAAATTATTAGTAGTTGGTGACATTTCAAAAGAAAACGTAACACAATCTTTAGCTAAATTAAATCAAAATTGGGAAGCAAAAGAAGTTACGATTCCTGAATATAAAACTCCTGATGCTCCAGAAAAACCAACTGTTTATTTTTATGATATTCCAAATGCAAAACAATCTGTTTTATTATTTGGTGCACCAGCATTAGCTGCAACAGATGAAGATTATTATCCTGCATCAGTTATGAATTACATCTTAGGTGGAGGTGGTTTTGCTTCACGTTTAACACAAGAATTACGCGAAGGAAAAGGCTATACTTACGGAATTCGTTCTGGATTTTCGGGAACTAATGCAAAAGGAGCATTTACCATTTCTAGTGGAGTTAGAAGTAATGTAACTTTAGAATCTGCTCAGCTTGTGAAAAAAATCTTAGAAGAATATCCAACTACTTTTTCTGATAAAGATTTAGAAACCACAAAAAGCTTTTTAATAAAAAGTAATGCAAGAGCTTTCGAAACTTCTAGAGCAAAATTAAATATGCTTACAAATATTAGTGATTATGGTATGAGTCCAGATTATGTAAAAGATAGAGAAAAAATAGTAAATAATATGACCAAAGAACGTATCACTGAATTAGCTAATAAATACGTGAATCCAGAGAAAATGATTTGGTTAGTAGTGGGTGATGCAGAAACTCAGTTTGATAGAATGAAAGAATTAGGTTATGGTGAACCTGTAATGTTAAATAAGAGACAAGAAAAAATTAAGAAATAAATGTTTTCTTTTTAAGTAGCATAAAAAATCCCAATTTCTAATATGAAATTGGGATTTTTATTTTAAATATATTTTAAAATTATTTACTCAAAACTTGCTCCACTTGCAGAAACATTT
>Ga0233398_1000304_pt1 | contig 28949 bp, 32 predicted proteins | sample 38DmetaG_FD_182697 | JGI IMG/M metagenome (GOLD analysis project Ga0233398, IMG submission 182697) | Seawater microbial communities from Monterey Bay, California, United States - 38D | ecosystem: Environmental > Aquatic > Marine > Coastal | place: USA: California | collected 2016-10-02
GGTCGCGCGCTCGCTCTTGGGTACTCCTAGTTCTACTTATGCAGATTACTTAGATTGCTTAGAGTGCTTAGAGTGCTTAGAGAGCTGAGAGTATTAAAGAGAGAGATTGGAGTCTTAAAGTCTCGGCCTGCCGAAGTCCTTACTTCCCCCTTCGAAAAGAGGGGGCCTGAGGGTTAGGCCAGTCTTGCCATCCGGTACTCTGGTACTTTAGGGGAGTCTGGTACTTTGGGTACTCTGGGGCCAGTGGCAATAAAATTCCCCGCGAGGCGAGAGTGGCAAAATTCCCCTGCAAAAAAAGTTCCAAAATCCCCTTAAGTAACTAGAAGACTTTGAAACTTTGAGCAGTAGGCTAGTATAATAATAAATAGAATTAAGAATGAAGAAAAGTAAACTAAGGAGTAGTAAAGACAGAAGCTTAACTCCAATGAAGTGCATGAACTCAAATCCAGATGAATCTAAGTGGGGTCAATTTGCACCGAGCGGCGGCTGCACTGAAATTGTCATGGTAGACTCTAATGTAGATAAAGTTCTTTGTAGCTACTGCACAATGAGAACTACAAATATAAAAATGAAATAGAATGAAGTTAGCACTTATAGCTCATGATGGAAAAAAGGCCGACATGGTTGCCTTTGTAATGAAGCGAATGGACTTCTTTAAAAGGGACTCGGTCGAGCTTGTAGGAACTGGAACCACTGGAACTATGATTCAACATGCTGGATTAAAGGTTCAATTGGTAGCAAGTGGCCCGATGGGTGGTGATGCAGAAATTGGAGCAATGGTAACTCGTGGTGAAATAGATGGAGTGATCTTTTTTAGAGACCCTTTAGACAAGCATCCACATGATGTAGATATTAGTATGTTAATGAGACTTTGTGATGTTCATGAAGTTCCACTAGCCACTAACTATAAGTCCGCACACATATTAGCAAAATATTTTAAAAACAAATAATTATGAAATTTACAGTTAAAGATTCACCCTACATTAGATATCAACAAACAACGTATGAGGGTACATTTAATTTTGAAGGAGAAGAGGTTACATTTAGATTTTCTGAAGATGACAACGGTTCTGAATTCTATATTTTAGAAGAGGATGGTTTTAATCAAAGCGATTTAGAAGATCCAAAACATATTGCTATCTATGCTGCAATTATGGAATACGGAAACCCTGAGAATTTTGAAGAGGGTGAAGAAGTTGAATTAGACGAAGAGACAATTGCAATGTATTCATAAATGAGTAGTATAGAAGAACAATACCGTGGACTATTAGGTTCACTCTTGCATAATTCAAATAAGAAGGCAGATCGTACCGGCACTGGAACCCATTCTATTTTTGGTAGACAGATTAGACATGATATGAAACAGGGGTTTCCTCTACTAACCACAAAGAAGATGGCAGTCAAAACAATGATGACTGAATTAAAGTGGTTCTTAAAAGGAGATACCAACATCAAGTATTTGGTGGACAACGGATGTAACATTTGGAATGGTGATGCCTATAAAGCATTTAAGAGTACATTTTCGCCAATGCCCGGAATTCAATCATCTTTACCCAGTCAAGATGAATTTATCAACAAAATCAAAACCGATAATGGGTTTGCTCAGAAGTGGGGTGAGTTAGGGCCTATCTATGGTAAGCAATGGAGACTTTGGGGAACGGATGCTGTTAGTATTGATCAGATACAAGACCTAATAAGCGAGATAAGAACAAACCCAGACTCAAGACGTTTGATGGTGAGTGCTTGGAATGTAGGAGATTTACCAACTATGGCTTTGCCACCTTGCCACTATGGATTTCAGTGTTACGTAAGAGATGGTAAATATCTTTCATTAATGTGGAACCAAAGATCTGTAGATACTTTCTTAGGTCTTCCATTTAATATTGCAAGTTATGCGGCATTACTTTGTTTGATCGCAGAAGAAGTCGATATGATTCCAGATCAATTGATTGGTAATTTAGGTGATGTTCATTTATATTCAAACCACGTTGATCAGGCAATGGAACAGATTTCTAGAGAAATTTATGATTTGCCTACAGTTTCATTTAAGAATATAAATATATTAGATGGTGAGTTTGATTATGAAGTACATGACTATAAATACCACCCAAGCATTAAAGCACCTTTAAGCAATTAATATGAGTTTAAAAAAGATACAACAAGAGTTTAGACAAACAAGCACTTCTGAACTTTCTAGTGCAATTGTAGATAATTTTGTATTTGGCCTACTTGGCGCAATCTTAGTAGTCTTTATTGCAGAGCGAGTAGATATTTTAGTTCTATTAGGTTATATGATTTATTATTTCTTTTTAGGAAGAGTAGTTAATCGACCTAAATATGTCACAAGCCTTGGTAAGTTTATTGTCTTCCCAGTTCCAACAGCACTTGGAGCATTTATAGGATATAAGTTAGCTTATTATCTTACCATGTTATTTTAATAATATAATATTTTAATTATGAAATTAGATTTAGAAACTTTAGAGCGCGAGTATATGATATGGACACTATCATACGGCGCAAATGCAAATGTAGATGATTTTTATTTTGGACCATTTATGCATGAGAAATATGATACCTCACATTTAAAGACAGATGTTAGAGAAGAGAAAGATACCAAGACAGCATTTATAGCTCTTGTAAAAGAACTATATGAAGAACATTCAGAATCACCACAATCTTAAATTATATGAGCTCGCAAAGAAATAAAGCAGAAGACGCTTGGCAAATCCTAAGAATTCAAGGAGAATTCACAAAGGGGTTTGATACATTTAATGAATTAAAAGGGCCTTGTATTTCTGTATTTGGTAGTGCAAGAACCTTAAGTACTAATCCTGTATATAAAGATGCAGAAAAGCTAGGTACACTTCTAGTTGAAGCTGGATTTGGAGTTATCACCGGAGGAGGGCCTGGTATTATGGAGGCTGCTAACAAAGGTGCTCATAATGCAGGTGGAAAAAGTATCGGTGTCGGTATTGAATTACCGTTCGAGGCTAGTATGAATGAATATGTAGATCTTGGAGTAGAGAATAGATATTTCTTTACTCGTAAAGTAATGTTCCTAAAATACTCACAGGGGTTTGTGATATTCCCAGGTGGCGTCGGCACTCTCGATGAGCTATTTGAGGCCATCACCCTTGCACAATGTGGACATAATGTAAAATATCCAATAGTTCTTGTAGGTAAAAAATACTGGAGCGGACTTATTGATTGGATGCAAGATACGTTATGGACTAACGGTGCAATTAGTCAAGAAGACTTTGATTTATTTAGAGTTGTCGATACCGCAGAAGAAGCCGTAGAAAAAATTACAGATTATCATAACAAATATAAAGATAATAATTCAAAAACAAACTTTTAAATATGGCTCACAATAAACACACGACAAGTACGATGAATCAAGATTTAAATCTTATGATGCCAAATAGACAAGCATGGTTAGATTTAGCAGGAGATTGGCAAGATCCATTAGATGATCCAATTATTGTGAATCATGAGGGATTTAATGTAGTGAGAGATGATATGATGGGCTTTGGATCTAAATGTAGATTTGGAGATATATTAGTACAAAAGGCACCAACAGATACACTAGTATATGTACAGCCCAGATTTGGATTTGCAGGAATTTCTCTTGCGTATTTAGCAAAAAAATATAATAAAAAATTGGTACTGTTTATGCCATCGGGTAAAGTAATATCAGATCACCAAGCTATATGTATTGAAAGAGGTGCTATTGCTAAATTTAGAAGAATAGCGGCAATGCCTAATTTAAATAGAATTGCAAAACAATGGGCAGAAGATAACAATGCTACATTTATTCCTTTAGGTTTAAAACATGAATTGGTAACCGCTGCTGCAGTAAAAGTTGCATATGATGTAGCAGAAAAACATGGATATCCAGAAGAAGTATGGTCAGCAATATCAACTGGAGTTTTACAACGCTCTTTACAAATTGCATGGCCAGATGCTGAATTTAATGCAGTTGCAGTTTCTAGAAATATTCAAAATGGTGAATTAGGTAGAGCTAAAGTTTGGTCTCATCCTAAGGCATTTGCATCAGATGTAAAACCAGAATTTGCTCCCCCATTCCCATCAGCAATGAACTATGATGCAAAAGCTTGGGAATTTATGGTTAAGCACGGAAATCAAGGAGCTTGGTTTTGGAATGTAGGTGGACAACCTTACCCAGAATCAGAAGAAACTAAAGAAAAAACAAACTCAAAAAGAGAATGGGGAGAAGTTTTAGAAATGGACTTATAAAAACTGAAACTTTAAATCAAACTATCATATTAATAATATAACAAATTAAATTATGGCAAACATTGACAACGAATGTAAGGATTTAGAAGTAAAAGATTTTTACGACAAATCAACAACACACTTATCAGATATCATGGAAAACCAAAAAAAGATGCAAGAGCAAACTTATGGTATTAATTTCGATGATATGACAATTAGAGAGATTATGGATTTCTGGCATGTTAACACACACTCACTAATGGATGAAGTTCATGAAATGACAGATGCTCTTGGTGGAATTAAAGATGGTAGTGGAAACGCAGTATGGAAATACTGGAAAAAAGACTTTACGAAATATAATACATTAAAAATTTCTGATATGTCTGAAGGAGATAAGAAAGAATTGTATATGGAATGGGTAGATATTCTACACTTCTTTATTAATTATGCATCTTCAATCGGTTTAGACGCTAAGACTGCATATAATTACTACTTCGCAAAAGCAGAAGAGAACGTTAACCGTCAGAAAAATAATTATTAATGCTATTAGATATAGAACAAACCAGTAATGAGTTAATTATATCTTACTATAATAAAGAAGGTAAAGTCTCATTCAAAAGATATGGTGTAAATCAATTTCAGAATTGGGTAGTCACTAAAGAAACAGACAAATACAAAGACAAAACATATAGAAACTGGGACGATCGTCCACTTAAAAGAGGTTTCGCTAAATCATTTAATAAATTTAGTTTATTATATTTCATGGATTCTTTGCCAGAAGAAGACAAGGAAGAAATATATGAATTCAATATGCCAAGAACATACTTTGTCGATATTGAAACAGAAATAGTAGACGGCTTTCCAAAACCAGAAGAAGCTAAAAGTAGAATCCTATCATTTTCCATTATCACACCCGAGCGCAAAGCAATCGTATTAGGTTTAGAAGATATGCCACATGATAAAGTGAAAAAGATCAATGATGATACTAATGAATACTTAAAAAATTACGATCAAGACTGGGAATTCTCATATCATAAGTTTGATAATGAGTATAATATGTTATATACATTCCTTCATAAGTTTTTACCTAAATTCCCAATGATGACAGGATGGAACTTTATAAACTATGACTGGCAGTATATAGTAAACAGATGTAAAAGATTACAAATCGACCTGAACGATGTGGCTATTACTGGATCACTTGATAGAAATGATAGCAGACCGCTTCACATGGGTATTCTTGATTATATGCAATTATATGATAAATATGATCGTTCAGTTGCAGTAAAAGAATCAAACTCATTAGATTTTGTTTCAGGTGCAGTATTAGATATTAATAAAATTAAATATAGTGGATCATTACAAGATTTATATGAAAATGATTTTACTAAATATATTTATTATAATGTAATCGATTCATGTTTAGTATACTATATTGATCAACAATTAAGATCGATGGAAGTTCTTTTAACATTGGCAACTATTACCAGAATGCCTCTCTATAAAGCTTCTTCACCTGTGGCTATTACAGAATCTTTGTTGGCAAGAAAATTAGCTGAAACTAATAAGAAAATAGGCGTAGAATATGGAAAGGCAGATTCTCTTAAAGAAGGTAAATTTGAAGGTGCATTTGTAAAGCAACCAATTGTTGGGTATTATTCTGGAGTAAGTGCATTTGATTTCGCTTCGCTATATCCATCAATAATGAGACAGTTTAATATTTCACCAGAATCTTTTATTGAACAGGTAACTGAACCTGAAATTAATGAAAGAAGAAAAGATGAGAATGTAATTGTTTGTGAGAACGGCGTTGTCTATAAAAAGGAAGATTCAATCTTAAAAAAGATTTTAAGTGATTTATATTCCCAAAGAAAAGATTACAAAAAGACGTCATATGCGTATTATGAGAAGGCATATGAACTAGAAAAAAAAATAAAAAAATAATTTAACAAGAGACTAGTAATTCAACTGATATATAAATTACTAAAAATAAACAACAATATGAATAAGAACATCTTTTCACCTAGAGTCAACATTTTACCTTATGAGTACCCACAGTTATTGGCATACAAAGATGCTATTAGACATTCATATTGGATTCACACTGAATTTAATTTTACAACAGACATAGATGATTTTAAAACTAAAGTTTCTGATTCAGAAAGAGAAGTTATTAAAAGAGCTATGCTTGCGATTGCTCAAATAGAGGTTAATGTAAAAACTTTTTGGGCTGATCTATATAAGAGAATGCCTATTACAGAAGTAGGTGACGTGGGTATGACATTTGCAGAATCTGAAGTAAGACACAAAGATGCTTACGCACAATTACTTAGAGTCTTAGGATTAGAAAAAGAATTTCAAAATGTTGTAGAGATACCTGCAATAAAAGATAGAATATCTTATTTAAAAAAATATTTAGACGGGACGAGATCTAGAGATGATAAAATGTATACTAAATCAGTATTGTTGTTTTCTTTATTTATAGAGCATGTTAGTCTATTTAGCCAATTTCTAATTATGATGTCATTTAACAAAGAGAAAAATCTATTCAAGGGTATTTCTAATGTAGTTGAAGCAACATCTAAAGAAGAAGAAATTCATGGTAATTTTGGATCTGAAATTATCAACATTATTAAATCTGAAAACCCAGAATGGTTTGATGAAGAATTTGAACAACTTATTGATTCTGCATGTAAAAAAGCATATGCTGCGGAAGTTAAAATTCTAGATTGGATTTTTGAAAAAGGAGAATTAGAATTCCTTTCTAAAAAAACCATTGAAAACTTCATACAGAATAGATTTAATAATTCATTAACAAGAATAGGAATGAAGCCTGTGTTCGACGTTGACCTTAGTGAAATTGAAAAAACATTATGGTTTGATGTAGAAATCACAGCAACAAAAGAAGGAGACTTCTTTTACAAGAAACAAGTTGACTACAACAAGAAGAGTAAGTCAATTACAGAAGACGATTTATTTTAAACTAATTAAAGATTTTACAATATGAAAGAAGCCGGAACACCTCTCGCAGAGAAACCTGTCGCGATTAAAAGCGATGAAACAAGACCAAAATATTATTGGTTAAATGATGACAGTAGATTATTTTTATCACGAGGATACATCACTGAAACACCAGAACAACGAATCAAAGACATTGCAAACACCGCAGAAAAGTATTTAAAAGTTGAAGGATTTGCAAAGAAATTTGAAGATTACATGGCAAGAGGTTTTTACAGTATGTCCACTCCGGTTTGGATTAACTTCGGTAAAGATAAAGGTCTTCCTATAAGTTGTTACGGTTCTAATGTAGATGACACATTAGATAGTATTTTAAATGGCTCGAGAGAAATTGGCATGATGTCAAAATACGGAGGAGGAACTTCTATTTATTTAGGAAACATTAGAGAAAGAGGTGCTACTATTTCTACAGGAGGAACAGCAGATGGACCAGTACACTACGCTAGAATGTATGACACGACAGTTGATGTATGTAAACAATCAGAAGCAAGAAGAGGAGCATGCGCAGCATGGTTACCAGTAGAACATAATGATATTTTAGAATTTTTAGAAATAGGCACAGAAGGAAATCCTATTCAAAATCTACAATATGGTGTTACAGTTACTGATCAATGGATTCAGGAAATGAAAGATGGTGATGCAGCTAAACGTAAAATTTGGGCTAAAGTTATTCAGAGAAGAAATGAATTTGGCTATCCTTACATTATGTTCAAAGATAACTCAAATAATAATTCTCCCTACAAAGAATTAGGTTTAGAAATTACAGCATCAAACCTGTGTTCAGAAATTCAACTACCAACAGATTCATTTAATTCATTTGTATGTTGTTTAGGTTCTATTAACCTATTACATTGGGACGAATTAAAAGATACAGATGCAATTGAAACGTATACTTTATTTTTAAATGCAGTAATGGATGAATTCGTAAAAAAATCTTATAATTTACCAGGAATGGCAAGAGCTCATAGATTTGCTGAGCAACATAGAGCACTTGGAGTTGGCGTTTTAGGATATCATTCTTATTTTCAATCTAAAAGAGTTGCATTTGAATCATTAGAGGCAAAACAATTAAATCACCAAATATTTAAAACTCTTAAAGAAAGAACAGAAGAAGCATCTAAGTGGTTACATGACGAAAAAGGATATAAATCATTAAGAAATGGATTTGCTAATACAACATTAATTGCAATTGCACCAACCAAATCAAGTTCATTTATTCACGGAGCAGTAAGCATGGGTATTGAGCCAATTAAATCTAATTACTTTATTAAAGATTTAGCTAAATCAAAAACAATTTATAAAAATCCATTCTTAGAAGAAGAATTAGAAAAATATGGACTAAACACACCTGCTGTATGGGACGAAATTTTAAAGAAAGATGGAAGCGTACAACACTTAGACTTTCCTACTAAAGAAGTATTTAAATCATTTATTGAAATTTCTCCAAGTGAATTAATATTACAGGCTGGACAGAGACAAGAATTTATTGATCAATCACAATCACTAAATTTAATGATTCACCCAAGCGTTTCAGCAAAAGATATTAATAAACTTTATTTAAATGCACATGAATCTGGTGTTAAAACACTATACTATCAATTTAGTCAGAGTTCAGCACAATCATTTTCTAGAAATATTTTAGAATGTGCTTCATGTGAAGGTTAAAAATTCCGGTGGTATGAAACAAGACCACATTTTAGGACCGTTTTAGTTAACGGGTTGGGCAGAGAAGTTTCGCTACTATCTCTGCCCTTTTTTTGTTCATTAATTATTGAAACTATTTCAAATAACTCGGTATAATATTCAAATATCATTATCTAAAAATAACAAATTATGAAATTAAAAATTGATCGCATTGACCAACATGCACTAACAGAGTTTATCAATCGTGTTAAACTTATCGACTCTTTCATTTATATGAAAATTAAAGAGGGACAAATCCACTCAACTGTTTATCTACCACAAAGAGATGCCGTAAAGCACCACTCTATCGCAGCAGATAAAATCTTTCAAGTAAGTGAATGGCCAGACACTGATAAAGAAATGAAAATTGCATTCTTTGAAGGTAACAAAGTTATTGAAGCAATTAAGCATTTTGATCATGACGCAATTAAAGGTGAATTGGAATTTATTGAAAACGATGAAGAATTCGTTGCATCTACATTACGTATATTCAATGACGAATTAGAAATTACACTTTCTTGTTCAGAGCCTTCATTAGGATTTAAAGATCTTTCACAAGATCAACGTGATGCAATCTTTGCAAGATCGGATTCTAAATTTGATTTTACACTTGATACACATTCTATTGGTAAAGTTAAAAACCTATTCTCACTTGATAAAGATGAAACATTCGGTATCAATTCAGACGTGCAAGGAATCAATGTAAATGGAAAATCATTTAACGTAGTTCTTACACCTGATACAAGCGGAAATGGTAACGTTACTGTTTACAAAAAGTATTTAAATTTATTAGACAAAGAAGAGCAAACGGTATATGTGTCAGACTCGAAGGTTGTATTTGAATCAAACGATTCAGAAACTTTATTGACAATCTCAACTTGCCAAACTGCATAATAAATGACAATAGAAGAGTTAGAACAAAAATCAATTGAACAACTTACAGATGATGAGGCAAAGCTGCTTGTAGACCACTACAAGCAGCTGTCTGCCAAATTCACAGCATATGAGCAAGCTGTTAAGTTAACTCTTAACTCTATTTATGGAGCATTTGGTAATAAGTGGTTCCACTTTTTTAATCTTGACATTGCTGAATCAATTACTAAACAAGGTAAGAATGCAATTCTTTATTCCGAAACAATTCTTAACAAATACGTTAATGATTTTTGGCACAAAGATACTGCAGTACATGATAAATTCAACATCAAAGTAAAGGGTAAAATTGAAAAACCCGCAGTAATTTATATTGATACCGATTCATGTTATGTACAGTTTCAAGATTTATATGAATCTATAATTTGGCCAGACGAAGATAAAAAATTACCGATTGATGAATTTATTTTAGCGTTTTATGCATTTAGATTAAAAGATTACATATCTAAAACCATGGAAAAATACGCAGAGAAAAGAAACACAGATAATTTCTTATTCTTTGAATTAGAATCATTAGCGTATAATGGTATTTGGATGTCTAAAAAGAAATACATTCAAAATCTAGCATGGGATGATAAACTAGAAGTAACTGAACGCCATCCTTCATTAAAAAAGGTAAAAACTATTGGATTTGACACAATTCAATCTTCAACTCCTAAGTTTGCTAGAGAGAAGTTAGTAGAAGCACTTAGAATTTTATTCTCATCAGAGATTCAACCATCAGCAAAAGAATTACAACAGCTTGTTGAGTTTATGAAGCAATGTAAAAAAGAATTTAAATTAGCAGACATTGACGATATCGCTTTTAATAAAAGAACAAATAATATTGACAAATATATTATTGATGATCAAGAAGAATTACAAATAGGTTTAAAATGTCCAGCTAATGTAAAAGCCGCAGGATATTATAATTATATTTTAAATAACAATAAAAAATATAAAAACAAATATAAACTTATTGCTAATGGTGAAAAACTTAAAATATACAATTGTATAGGATCAATTAGTGAAGTATATGCTTTTATGCCAAACGAACATCCTTATGAAATAGCACCTAAAGTAGATTACGATACTCAATTTGAGAAGGCAATGATTGATCCTCTAAATAGAGTACTCACAGCAATAGGTTTACAAACACTAGATACTAATCTAATATATGCTTCGGCATTATTTTAAAAACATTATTATGAATACACCAACATTTTACGAAACAATTAAAAGCCTAATAAAGCAATATCCTAATGATATGGAATTAGGAAGCGCAGTTAGACATTTAGATTGGAAAATTGAAGAATCAAATCAAAAAGATCCAAATCAATTAGAAATACAATTTCCAAATAATTAATACATGGACATTAAGTTAACTCCAAAACAACAAGAACATGTTGATGCATATAATGTGATTCTTAATAGAATAAATGGTATTCAATTAAAAATTGATAAACTTAAGGACGAAGCAGCTGAAGCTCTTGCTGAATTAAATAGACTTAGAAGAGAAGAGCAGTTGATGTTTCCAGAAAATAACACAGAAGAAACAAACGATTAGTTTGTGGTATAATATAAAAATACAATAACAAATGGCAAAGAAAGATTTTAGTTTTGACGATATAAACGCAGAGTTAAAGGCATTAAATCCTATGGGATCAATTATGGCAGACTCAACCTTTAGTGAAGTTACAGAGTGGATCGACACTGGTAATTATCATTTAAACGCATGTGTTAGTGGTTCACTATTTGGTGGATGGCCAAACAGTAGAACGTGTTCGATTGCTGGTCCTTCGGGAACTGGTAAAACATTCTTAGTATTGAACTCAGTAAAAAGAGCAATTGATATGGGATATAATGTGATCTATTATGATAGTGAAGCTGCAGTAGATAAAGATCAGATGGAAAAGTTTGGTATTGATGTTACTAAAGTAAATTATCAACCAATTAACACTGTTCAAGAATTTAGAACATCAGTTACTACATTAACTAGCAAAATGCAAGAAATCAAAAGAATCGGTGGTAAAACTCCAAAAGTCATGATGATTCTTGATTCTGCTGGTAACTTAGCAACACAAAAAGAAATTGATGATGCACGATCAGGTTCTGAAAAAGCAGATATGACAAGATCTAAGGTTTTAAAATCTATTTTTAGAATTATTATGACGCCATTGGCAGATCTTAAGATACCTTTTATTTTTACTAATCACACATATCAAACTCAAGATTTTATATCAAGACAAGTAGCTGGTGGTGGAACTGGACCAGAATATGCAGCATCAATTGTTCTATTCTTAGGAAAGGCACAACTTAAAGAATCAAGTGGTGAAAAGGCGGGTATTATTGTAACTGCTAAACCAAATAAGAATCGTTTTGCAAAACCACACAATATTAAATTCCATTTACACTTTACAGAAGGTATGAATAGATATGTTGGATTAGAACAATACATTGATTGGGAAGATATTGGTATTACAAAAGGCGTTATTGAAAAAGGTGAAAAGATTCCTAAGAAGACTGCAAGAAATTGGATCTGTAAACATTTAGATGAGTCAGTACCTAATAAAGAGTTCTTTTCAGAAAAAGTATTTACAAAAGAAGTACTTGAGAAAATTGAAGCAAGAATAGAACACGTGTTCAATTATAATACTGAAGAAAGAGAAATTGATTTAGAAGAAATACTAGAAACAGATGCAGATTAATGAGGATAAGTTGCCTATAAAATACGTATTAGGTATTGAAAAGGACTTACCAAATTATCCAAGTGCATTTGATATATTATTAGCTGAAATTAAATTATGTGTCAGAATGCCCGACAGACATAAGGGTAACTTTACTTTACATGCTTTAAAAACATATAGGTTTCCAGAAACAGAAGAAAATCATTTATTAAAATCTATTAATGAGTTAATGGAATTGGATTTGGTAGAAGAATTAAATACCTCAGAAGGTAAAGAATCTTGGAAAATCAAAACTAATCCATTCGAATGATAGTAGTAATAGATAATTTCATTAAAGACCAAGATTTGTTAAGAGATATATCAAATGATATAAATTTCTTTTCAGATCCTGGTGTTTATTACTGGTGGGACGGTTGGTGGAACGGTGAAGCTAAGTCACTAAAACACAGATTAATAGAACATATTTGGGCAGATAATTGCCCACTTAGTGAAGCTATAGCAATTAGAGGTTTTGAATATTGGACAGGTATTCAAACGGCAGATCCAAATATGGGATTTGAAAATAATTTAGGAGGTCATTTCGATAAAGATGAAGAACTTTTTGAATTAACAGGAAAAATAGTAACGCCTTCAATGGGAACTGTATATTATCCAGAACAATCAGAGTTTGAAGGTGGTATGTTAGAAATTTACAGTGAAGGTGAAGATAAGGAACCAGAGGTAGTGTATGCTAAACCAAATAGATTAGTAATTTTTGATGCAGGTAAATATGTGCATTCAGTTAGACCAGTAACTAAAGGTACTAGAAAGGCCATCGCTATTAATTTATGGTTAACATTACCATTAGGGAAACAAAATAACAATATGTCCATAGAAGGATAAAGTAATAAACAATATATGCAATTCGGACAAGACTTTGAAAAAATATTCTTTAGATTATCTTTAGTTAAAACTAAGTATCTAAAAAGCATCAAAACAGGATTTTACACATCACAAGAAATTGATATTCTAAGTCAGTTATCTAATAAATTCTTTGAAAGATTTAATGAAACTCCAACTAAGGATCAATTAGTTATGTTAGTTCAAAGAAGTGAAAAAGCAAAAGAAAAAATCACAGAAGATATTTTAAATCTAGTATTTGATGTTGATTTAGATCAATACGACGAAGAGTGGGTAACAACGACCGCTGAATCATGGATTAAATGGAGAACTTTTGACACTTCTCTAATAGATACTATTGAATTTATTAAAACTACACAGGTGACACCTGAGAATGTAGATAGCATAGTTACCAAAGTAAAGGGTCTTATTAATGATAGAAATAATTTATCATTTAATTCTGATTTAGGTCTTGATTTCTTTGAAGTAGATTCACATGATCAAAAAGATACAGAGAAAGTATCTACTGGCTATAACTTTTTAGATAGAATGTTAGGTGGTGGTTATGACAAAGGAGGTAATTTAATTGTATATGCAGGTGAACAAAACATTGGTAAATCAATATACTTAGCAAATGATGCAGCCAATTTTGTTAAAATGGGAACTAACACTGTAGTAGTTACTGCAGAAATGGCAGCACATAAATTTGTAAAACGTATAGGTTCAAATCTATTAACAATAGATATTAATGACTATGCAGATAAAGCTAAAAACAAAGAACACGTTAAGCGTAGATTAGAAACTGTAGGTGATGGATTTACTCCACCTGGTTCACTATTCGTTAAACAATTTCCAACATCACAAGCAACGGTATTAGATATTGAAGCTTATGTTAATCAAATAGAAGAAGAAAAACAAATAAAAGTTGGTGCAGTCGTTATTGACTATATTAACATTCTTGCTAATTACAGAAATCAAAATACAGAAAACACTTACATGAAGATCAAGCAAATTGCTGAAGATCTTAGAGCAATGGGTATTCGTAATAATTGGTTAATTGTAACAGCAACACAAATTACCAGAAATGGATATAATTCATCTGACATTGGTATGACAGACATCGCAGAATCTGCAGGTCTTTCACATACAGCTGATGTTATGTTAGGTATTATTCAAGATGATCTAATGAGAGCTAATTCAGAATATTGGTTAAAAGTTCTAAAAATTAGAGATGGTGAAGGTAAAGGAACTAAATGTAAATTAAACATTAATTGGAATTACATGAGGTTAATCGAAACAGAAGAAACTACTAACTCAAACTTACATAGCATATAATTATGGCAAAAAACGATAAAATTTTTAATAATAATTTTGAATCACCTGACACAGAGTTTGGTAATATTAATTTTGAATTAGATCCTAACGTAAAAGATAATAAAGACGAAGAAGATAAAATTCACTTTGAATTAATAGCCAGAGAAATACACAGATTAATTGAACTTTCTAGATTTAAAGTTTTTAATAAAGTAGATGAGTTGGGTAAATGTACAACTCTTAAAAAGGCAGACATTAATAGTATATACGGATATATCATAGATGAAATGGCAGCTAAAAATAGCCGCATAGATATCTTTAGCGAATTATGTGTATATTTTGATATTAATCCTACAAAATTTTACAGTTCTCTTTCTAATGTATACAAAGAAGATTTAATTCAAGAATTAGATTTACGCACAGGTATATTGAAGCAAAAGAATATAATGAAACTTTTTTAAAATGATTGAACAAAGTATCTTAAAAAAAGGTGCCAATCGTGTATGGGTGCTGGGAGATTTACATTTTGGTGTTAGAGCTAATTCTATAGAATGGTTAGACATACAAAAACAATTCTTCGAAGAAGTATTTATTCCAACACTAAAGAAACACGTACAACCTGGTGATGTTTTAGTGCAAGTTGGTGATACCTTTGATAATAGACAAAGTATTAATATCAGGGTATTAAACTACGCTGTAAACCTTTTTGAAAGACTTGGTGAGATTTTACCAGTTCATATCATATGTGGTAATCATGATATATGGGCCAAGAATTCAAATGAAGTCACTTCTATTGATAGTTTAAAATGGATTCCAAATGTTCAGATTTATAAAGAACCCGAGTTATTGAATTGGTCTGGCAAGAAAATCTTAATGATGCCATGGAGAAGAGATTCAGAACATGAAACAGAAACATTAGCAGAATACCCTACGGCAGATATTGTATATTGTCACTCTGAAGTTAGAGGTATTTACCTTAACGCTAAAGTTAAGAATGAACACGGAACTGATTCTAATATTTATGACAAGTATACAAGAGTTTATAGTGGACATATTCATTTTAGACAAGAGCGTGGTAAATTATTAATGGTTGGAACTCCATATCAATTAACAAGATCAGATGCTAATAATACAAAGGGCTTTGATTTAGTAGATCTAAAAGATATGTCAGAAACATTTTTCCCAAATGAGGTTTCACCCAAATTTATGAAATACAATATTATACAACTATATGATATTCCATTAGGTCAATTTAAAAATCAAATAAGAAATAATTTTGTAGATTTATTTGTACCTTCTAATATAGCTACAACAAATGCGTTAAGCCAATTAATCAACAAAATACAAAATATTAGTAGAAAATTAGAACCAAATATTTATCAAGAAGAAAACTACATTGATAAAGATTTTTATGACATGGAAGATGTAGAAGAAATGTATAAAAATTATAACATACTAAATTTATGTAACATGTATGTTGATGGTTTAAATGATGATGAGGAAACCAAAGGAAAGTTAAAAGAAAAACTAAAAATATTGTACACTCAATGTGCATATAATAACGGTGGAGAAATATGAGAATAAATTTTATAGAATTTAAAAACTTCGCTTCTTATGGTAATCAACTACAAAGAATTGAGTTTGATCCAGAACAATCAAAGTTATTCCTAACACTTGGTAAAAATGGTGATGGTAAAACAACTATCGCAAATGCAATTATATATGCACTTTATGGTAGAGTTGAAGGTGTAAAACTTTCAGATTTGCCAAATAGAATTAATAAAGAACTGCATGTTAAAATAGGTTTAACATGTGGGCCAATTGATGTAGAAATAGAAAGAGGTTTACTACCTAATAAGTTTAGTGTAAAACTAAATGGAGTTGAGTTTGATAAAGCAGGTAAAAAATCTGTACAAGATTATTTAGAAGAAGAAATATTTGGAATACCATATCATGTATTTAAAAACATAATCATATTGTCTGTAAATGATTTTAAATCATTTTTAACAATGTCCAATCAAGATAAAAAACAAATCATTGACAAGATGTTTGGTTTCTCTATTTTAAACGATATGCAAATGTCAATTAAAACTGAAAGACGAAATATAAAAATGGACATTGATTCTTATGAGAGTGAATTAAATCAAATACTTGACTCTATTGCCTCGGTTAAGGGTAAACTTAATACTTTATTAGAAGAATCACAGCAAAAAAACAATTCTAAAATAGACGAATTAAAATCTAATTTAGTAGAACTAAATGAAAGTGTAAAAGAATTAAATGTCAATAAACAACATATTGATACAAAACTCACAGAAAAAGCAGAAGAATATGAATCTAAAAGAACTGATGCATCTTCTTTAAAACATGAAATAGAATATCTTAAAAAGAAAGTAAAGTTATATGAAAGTAAAAAATGTCCTACATGTGAAACACAGTTAGATAGTGAATGGCATTTAGAACAAAAAGAACACTTTTGTACTAAAATAGAAGAAGACACATTGAGTATTAAATCACTCAAGGAGGCATTAGATTCTATAAAATCTAATATTTCAAAATTAAGAAGCGAAAAAGGTGATATAGAAAGTAAAACATCAGATATCAAATATAGTATGAAATCTTTTAAATCAGAACTTCTTAAAATAAAAGAAACGCCTGATGATTCTCAATTTGAACATCTTAAAAATTTAATAAAGGATTTTGAGAAAAAAGAAAGTGTTAAATCTACAAGCAAAGATAATTTAAATGCTGATTATAATTTCATGGAAATTGTAGAACAGGTTTTAGGTGAAGATGGTGTAAAGAATTTAGCAGTTAAAACTATTTTACCGGGACTTAATACTAATATTGCAGCAATGGCGCAAACAATGCACTTACAATTCCATATTAGATTTGATGAGAAGTTTAATTGTATTATTAATCATTTAGGTGAAGATATTAATCCAATGACGCTTTCAACAGGTGAGCGCAAGAAGGCAGATTTCATTATCATCATCGCTATTATCAAAATATTAAAATTAAGATTTCCACAATTAAACTTATTATTCTTAGATGAATTGTTATCTTCAGTTGACCATGATGGTGTTTATAACATATTGAAGATATTAAATCAAGTAATCAAAGAAAACAAGATAAATACATTTGTTATCAATCACTCTGTGCTTCCACATGAAATATTCGACAAGAAGCTACAGATCTATAGAGAGAACGGGTTCTCTAAGTTCACCATAGATACTATAGAGTAAGATATATAAATAAAATAAAGAAATAGATGGCAACATATAATCTTAAGTATAACAAAGACGATTCAGTTATTAGACACATCATAATTGGTCTATTAGCTGATCTTAATAGCAAGCTTAGTTTTTGGAGACAAATCTCTAATGAAGAGAGAGCTATAATTGATGTGCCATTTTTTTACGCAGTATCAGGTGATGAAAACTTCGTTAAAGATAATTTCTTATTTTCAAATGTAAACGGAGAAGGCTGTGATCCAGATGGTCAATATGCAAACGGTAATTATGACAAAGTGCCAAGAGGTATAGTAAATCTAACTTCATTTTCTGTTGATCCTGGTAAATTAGTAAATAAAAGAAATTTAGGTAATTATACCATGATGAATAATCAAGGTTTAATGGAAGGTTATGTAGCTGAATTTGAAATTATTCCATGTGTAATTGGCGTAGATATTGAAATATTAGTTTCTAGCCAATTGGATATGTTTAAGGTCACAGAATCTATTATTAAAAACATGTATAAGGCAAACTTTTTCCATGTAGATGCAGGTCACCTTGAAGATGGTATGTATAGAATTTCTTCAGAATACATGATGCCAGACGATTACACACAAGAACGTCCAATTGAATATGGATTTGATGATAAAGAAAATCATAAAATTACATTTAGTTTAGAAATCAACACATTTATACCTTCATTTGATTTTGAAGATGATATCTACACTAAATTTACAAGATCTGTTTATCCTTTAGGTGTTACTGGTAATTACGGTGATCCAAATGGCGTAGCATTAGATCCTGCAATATTATATAGTGATTATGAGGGTGATATGCCACAACCTGTACAATACACAGACACTTCAGGTTCAATATGGATGTGGGATTCAGAAACACAATCATGGATACAAAAAGAATCTCCAAAAGGAGATGATTTCATAGTAGATGACTCAGATATGGGTAAATTAATAACTAAGAATTCACATTTAGTAAGAACTTCTAAAAGAAGAAAGAACTCAAACAGAATGTTTAAAATTGGTAATTCTCAAGAGTTTTCAAATGATGTTATGGAAAAAGATAAACCTCTTTTTGGTGATGGTTTTGACGTCTCGTCGACAGATCTACCATTCAAAGAATAAATTAAAGATATATATTAAAAATTAAATAATACAAATGACAAATTTAAACAACGGAATTATTTCCCCATTTGTTGAAGCAAAACAAGGTTTTGTGTTTCATGCAGCTGGTCAAAATTTCAAAATGACAGGAAGTCATATAGAAAAATTTAGTAATGTTTCTGAGGATTTTAAATCATTAGTTAAAGCAAATGAACTTTTTTCAATAACAAACGAAGGCGTTTCTTTTTACTATGATTATAATAATAAGAAATCTATTTCTAAAATTGAAGAATCTTCAGTAGAGAACTTTAACTCACTTGTAGCATTGAATGAAAAAATTGATTTTTTAAATAGTAGTCTTAAAAATTCAAATAAAGCTAGTAATAATTCAGTTATAGTAGATGAGCTTAAAAATGAATTAGCAGTTTTAGAATCATCTAGAACCGATTTACTTAAGAATTCAATTACTATTGAAGTATCATATAAGGTAGAAGAAAACAAATTTTACACTGGTAATATAGAATTAGCAGTTTCTACTTCACTTCCTTTATCAGAATCTATGTTTGCATCTGCATATATTAGATATGAAGATAAAGCATTGATTGATTTATTCGAATTTGCTTCTAAGAACTATAAACATTATGGACTTTTAGAATTTATTTCTGAATCAAAAGACGGAGACGTTAATGTATTGGCAATGAGAGCAGAAAATAACATGTTCATATACAAATATAACGAATCTACCAAAATAGATAAATTTACTAAATTACTTGCAGACGCAGCCATCGAATATGTTGCTGAACAAACAGGTGCAGATATCACACCAATGGTTGAAGATATTTTAGAATCTTATAAATCTAGAAGAGCAGCTAAAAACGAGAAGATGTTATTAATGCATGAAATGATTGCATTTTTAAAAGATCAAAAAGGTAGATTAGCTGAAGCTAATAGAAATTTACCAGACATCAAGGCAGCTGATCAATTACTAAACTCTGAAATCAAAAGAATTTCTGAAGAACTAGATAATATAGGAAATGAAGATATTCTTACTAAAGATGATGGTTATATTGACGCCTCAACTAAATATGAATCAGACGAAATACCTAAGGGTACCGTTGTAAAAGTAGATGCATTAGAATGGGCTGGACAAGGAAAAACAGACATACTAACAGTATTCGTAAACGACGATCCATTAAGAATAGAGAAAAACAAGCTTCAGTTATCTGCTGAAGATTCTATTTAAAATATTACACTATTTTATTTTAAAGCCCATTTGGAAACAATTGGGCTTTTTTTCGTATAAGTTTAAATACATCTAACAACAATGGCAAGAAAGAAAAATTATTTAAATAACAAAGATCTTTATAACGAACTTGTAAAGTCAAAAGAATTAGACAAATTAACACCAACTGCAGAAAAAATGTTAGTGTTATTAGCAGAAAGAACTATTAACAAATTAAACTATGTTAATTCAGATGATCGCAACGATTGTTTACAGTTTGCTCTATTAGATCTTTTAAAATATTGGAGAAATTTTAATCCAAAATATCCAAACGCATTTGCGTATTTTACAGAAATAGCAAAAAGAGGATATGCAAAAGGATGGAATAAAATTCATCCACAGAAATATAAAGGCACGTTATCGATTGATCGAATCTCTACAGGAGGTGATAGTGAAAACGGCGGAATGTTTAACATATAAATGTCAATAAAAAATCTTAAACCTACTAATAATTCAGGCTTTATACAAGGATATTTTAATCCAAAAAATCCAGAAAAGTATATTGGCCCAATCCCTATTATTTATAGATCATCATGGGAAAGAAAGTTTATGATTATGTGTGACACAAGAGAAGACGTTATTAAATGGTCAAGTGAGCCAGTAGAGATTAAGTATATTTGGTCTTTTGATAAAAGAGAACATAAGTATTATCCAGATTTCTACATGAAAACTAGAAGTATTGATGAGGGTGTGGAAACGTATAAAGAATTTTTGGTTGAAATAAAACCAGAAGCACAGATTACAAAGCCATCTCCTCCTAAAAAGAATAGCCAAAAGGCATTGAAGTCATATAAGTTTTTGGCAGAGCAGTATATAAAAAATAGAGATAAATATAAATATGCACAAGCATGGGCTGACAACAGAGGTTGGAGGTTTATTGTGTTGACTGAAAAATCTCTGAAATAATGGGTAAAATAAAAAAGGACATTAAGGATTTAAGTAAAGAAGCTGGTAGTAAAACTAAAGCACGAAGAGGTGCTGAAGAATGGTTTGAAAAAGCATCCAAATCTGTTAGAGACAATTCTGTTGCCAAATATAGTAAACCATTTAAAACGGGTATGATTCATGTATTTAGATATGATAAACCTAAAAATATTAAAACTCTACCGTGGTGGGATAGAAATCCAGTAGTATTAGCACTGGATCCACATGAAAGCGGAACAGACGTTGGTATTAATTTAAACTTATTACCAGTACAAATGAAAGAAGATCTATTAGATATGATCTATGACAGAATGGAAGGGCAGATTAAATCAAAATCTGGAAGGGCATCAAAAGACAATGCAATGACACAAGGTCAAATAAACCTAATTTATAAAGATGCTGTAAAATTTTTAAAACAATTTGGTTTTGATTTTGCAGTTAGACAATATATTCCACAACTAAAAAAGAATCAAAAGGTAGTTTCTTATGAAAGTTGGGCAAAAATAGCGCTATGTGACTTTGATGACTTAGATGGTATTGGAATTAACGAAGTAAAGCGTGCGTTTAGGGAACACCTTAAAACACGCGGAAAAAGAAAAGATATATAAACAGAACATAATAATATAGTAATATGGCAGGATTTAACGATAGAAACGGACCATTGAGTAATGGATCAAAGCCTTTTAGCATATCAAATGCATTAAAGTCTTTATCCTCGTTCGGTATGCGATATGATGATTTAGTCTTAAGACAATCACAAGCAATTGGACCAATGGAAGCAGAAATTGGTTATGGTCAAATGAATCCATTTGGTGTTGACAACGACGACATCTATGGTGCATTTGCAGCAATGTCTATGACAGACACTAACCTAAGATCTAATATTCCGTTCTTTGATCAATCATATGAAGGTAAAAGAGAAGAACTTAGAAAGTTTTCATTAAACGATGAAGTAGAAGATATTTTAGATATTCTTTGTGATGAAACAATAGTGTATGATGAAAAAAACTTTTTCTGTTACCCTGAAATTTTAGGTATTGATATATCAGATGATGTTGATAAAGATCTTAACAAATATTTCAGACAAATTTATCACTATTTTGGTTTTAATTCTGATCAATCTGCATGGTACTTCTTTAGAAAATTTCTTATTGATGGATATCTTGCTTTTGAAATAATTTATTCCCCTGACCAAAAAGAAATTATAGGTTTTAAAGAATTAGATCCTATTACTCTTATTCCAGGTTACAATCACGATGATGGTAAAAAAGTTTGGGTACAATATAAAGATGATCCAGTAAAAGAAAGAAAATTATATGATTCACAAGTTATATACATTTCTTATTCATCTATAACTACTGCATCTAGAGTTTCATATATAGAGAGATTAACAAGAGCATTCAACTTGTTAAGAATTATGGAACATACCAGAGTAATCTGGGCAGTGACTAATGCTTCATTTAGAATGAAGTTTGTAATTCCTGTAGGTGGTAAATCTAAAACTAGAGCTAAACAATCTTTGGCACAGTTAATGAATTCTTATAAAGAATCTGTAGATTTCGATTGGGAATCAGGTACTTTAGCCACAGACGGTAAACCAATGCTACAATTTAGTAAAGAATATTGGTTACCTTCTAAAGATGGTGATTCACCAGAAATAGAAACATTAAATAGTGAAGGACCAGATCTTTCAGATACAGAAGCACTTAAATACTTCTCAGATAAATTAAAACATGTTTCTAAAATTCCTTACTCAAGATTCTTATATGAAGATGGAGGTGGAGATTTCAACTTAGCTGCTGATGGTATGATTAGGGATGAGATCAAGTTTGGTAAGTTTATCAAACGATTGAGATCTATATTCATGGAAATTTTATCTAAGCCTTTATTTATTCAAATGTGTTTAAAATATCCTGAGTTTACAAATGATCCTCAGTTTAAATCACAAGTAGCTTTAAGGTTTAATGAAGAGAATGTGTTCTCGGAATTAAAAGACATGGAATTAATGGAAAAACGATTAGACTTTATTGGTACTATGAGAGATTCGTTAATGACAACCAATCAAGAGACTATGGAAGAAGAATACTATTTCGATCAAGAATACTTAGTTAAAAAATATCTTAAACTGAGTGATGATGAAATTAGAGCAAATGAAGCCTTTAAATCTAAACTGGCAAAGAAGTCGGCTGAAGAACCAGAGGCTGAAGATCCATTCGCAATGTAAAACAATGATTAAAAAAGATATATAAAACATGAAAATTATCAAAACATTTAATGACTTCATATCTGAAGATGCTCTTAGAGCTGGGGAAGATTCTAAAGTCATAATCGACGATCTAAAGTTAGATTCTGGTCCTGAAATTAAATCTGCTGAAATTCTAGGAGCTATTACAGCAGCTTTAACTGATGAAGAATTTAAGCAGTATTTTTATGAAACATATAGCGAAGCTGCCTTTGCAGAAGGTGAAATGGATATTCTAGTAGGCTATTATTTAGATAAATCGGCAGAAGAAGCTGAAGCTGAAAAGGAAGCTGAAAAGGAAGAAGAAGGTGGTGAAGAAGACAGCGATGACCCGCTTGCTGGAATGTAATAAGATATTTCAATAATAAAGTATGATATATATTAAAAATACAAAAATAAAATATTATGAATAATAATAACGATTTATTGATCGTCGAGATGTCGTCATCTGCATTGAGTGTTACTCCATCGGATAATAAAGACTACATTCTGGAAGGTGTTTTTGGTCAAATTGATCAAAAAAATAAAAATAACCGTATTTACACAGAATCCGAATATGTTCCTCAAATAGAAGCATTACAACAAAAAATCGGAGCTAGTAAATTACTGGGTGAATTAGATCACCCTGCACAATTTGATATTTCTTTAAAGAATGTATCTCACATTATTGAAGAATTAACTTATGACAAAGATTCTAAAGAAGTCAGAGGACGTATTAAATTATTAGATACAGATGCTGGTCGTCAAGCTAAAGCCTTAGTAGACGCTGGTGTACCTTTACAGATTTCATCTAGAGCTGCAGGTGCAGTTGAATCTAATGGACAAGTAAAAATTAAGCAATTGTTTACATACGATTTAGTAGCTGACCCTGGTTTTGAAAACGCAGAGTTAAAGAGAGTTAATGAATCTTATGGTTTTTCAAACGACACAGGACTTTATATATATGAAGTTGGTGAAGCTAATTTAACTGAAAATATTGAAAATAAAACTACAAACACACAAATAAAAGAAAATAAAAACATGGCAGAATTTGTAAAATCTGAGGATTTCAATAAGTACTCTGAGTATTTAGCGAATGAGATCAAGACACTAAAAGAGTCTATTGAAGCTAAAGACGAAGCAGCTTCAGGCGAAAACACAGTAGAAAATCTAACACAACACAATAACCACATTGTAGAATCAGTTAATGATTTAACAGAATATGTAGGGTATATTGCTGAACAATTAGATGGTTCTATTCAGTATACGGAACATGTAGCTGAAAAAACAGATCAATCTATTTCTTATTCAGAAAGTATTGCTGAAAAACTAGATCAAGGTATTTCTTATACTGAGCATTTAGCAGAATCAGTATCTAAAGTTAAAGATTTCGCTAATTATTTAGCAGAAGCACATAACGAAGGTGCTGAATCAAACAACACTTTATTAGAATACGTTGAATACTTAAAAGAAAACTTACAATCTGTCTCTGAATACGCAGAATACATTGCTGAATCTTTAAACGAAACTGTTGAAGAAGTTGAAGTTAATGTTGAAGCAGAAGAAGATAAAGAAGAAGATGTAGAAGCAGCTGATAACGTTGAAGGTGAAGAAGTTGCAAAAGAAGCAGGCGAAGATAACGAAGAAGTTACTGAAGAGACTGAAGAAGTTGAAGAGACTGAAGAAGTTGAAGAAGTTGAAGAGACTGAAGAAGTTACTGAAGAAGAAGATCCTGCAAAAGATAAAGACGAAGCTGAAGACACAGACGAAATAGAAAACATCGGTGATAATTCAGAAGAAGGTGCAGTTGCTGCAGATAGCGATGAAGCTGGAAAAGAAGTTGAAGAAATTGAAGACGAAGAAGTTGAAGCTGGAGATAATTCAGAAGAAGGCGACGTTGGAGGTGAAGAAGTTGCTAAAGAAGGTGACGAAGACGCTGACGATGCTGTAACATCAGATTCTGAAATCGAAGATGAAACTGAAGAAGCTGATGCTGGTGAAGGTGAAGAAGAAGCTGAAGGTGAAGATGGAGCACACGATCCATTAGAAGCTTATAAAGCAGATATCTCTTCTAAATTAGACGCACTAGTAGAAAATGCAACTAAAAAAGAAAATGAAAATCCTTCATTCTTTAAAGTAGTATCATCTGCAACTAGAAATAAATATAACGAATTATCAGAATCTGCTAAAACAGATGTTAGAGGAATCGTTTCTAAAAGAGGATTTATGACAGAATCAGAAATTATGTCAGTAATGAATGAAGCACAACTTATTGTTGAAAGTGCAGGAGCACAACCTACATTCATTGCACTTATGCCTTCTGAATATAAAGAAGCATGGGCTAATCTATCTGAATCTAAACAAAATAATATCATCGCACAATCTAAATACCACACATTGAACACAGAATATCAAGTTGCTAATTTCTGGCAAACTAGAGACTTAAGAGACACTAAAGTGGAATTAGAAAAAGTTGCAATGGTAACTGAAGCTAAGAAAGAAGAAACTAAACCAACATTAGGATATGATGTATCAGGTATGGCAGATGCTTTCAAACAAAGGTTCAATAAGTAAAAAATTAACAGATATATAAATTAATCGACGATAAGGGTGACAGAAGCAGAAAACCCATTGAATGTCGAGTTTTTAACTAAACAACAATAAACAAAAAAAACGATCATTAAAAATGGCAAATTTATTAAACGAAGCTGAGATCAAGAATACATGGGCACCGATTATCTCGGAAGCTACAGGTATCAACGAATCTAGCAAATTAGCGTGGATGTCGACTTACTGTCACAACCACAAACTTTATGAAGACGCGAACATCATGTCTTTATCTAACAACCCTGGCCCAATGAACTTAACAGGTATGGGTGCAGTATCTTTTCCTGCTGGCGCTCCTGCAAACGGTGCAGCTGATGCAGCTAAAGGTTCTGGTGACAAAGCTCCAACATTATTGCCTTTGGCAATGCAAGTTGCTGCTCAAACTATCGGTTTAGACTTAGTACCAGTAGTACCAATGGCTGGACCAATGGGATTATTGTCTTACTTAGACTTTACTTATGAAGGTGGTACTGTTGCATTAGGTGCAACTGCTCCAACTTACATCAAAACAGCTTTAGCTAAAGCTGGTCTTGACGAAAATGTAGGTACATCAAGAATTGATGGAAAAAACATCATCAAGATTGTTGATGCAGTTGCTGCTGGTGAAACAATCGCTGACAGATATGCTGACGCTTCATTAGTTGCTGCATTAGAAGACCACATTGCTGGATTCTCTGGTGCTGACGCTAACGGTAAGCCAATGTCAAGAGAAGTTGGTGAAAGAACTGCTGATAAAGTAATGGGTCTTTCTTTATTCTCTAAAAGTGTTGCTGCTGAAACTTTCCAAGTTGCTGCTGCAGTTACAAGAGAACAAGTACAAGATTTAAAACAATTCGGTGTAGATGCTGTTGCTCAAGTTGAGTCAGTATTAACTAACGAATTAACTCAATCTATCAACAACCACATCTTAACTAAGATGAGAGCTATCGCTGAAGAAGGAATTACTGAAGTTGCTTTAGATTACACTTTAGGTGGAAACACTTACGGTGATGTTAACAGAAGAATCCTTACTCACGTATTGGCTGCTGCTAACTTAATCGCTAACAGAGGTAGAAGAGGTGCTGGTAACTTCGCTGTAGTTGATGCTAAATTAGCTTCAGCTTTACAAGGTGTTGCTGGTTTCGTACCAAACCCAATGGCTAACACATTCAATCAAGTTGCAGGTGCAATCTACCCAGTAGGTTCAGTTGCTGGTATCAATGTTTACACTGATCCAAACTTAGCATTCGAAGGTGATGTTAATGGAAAGCACGAAATTCTAGTAGGTAGAAAAGGTGACGGTAACGGTGCTGGATTAGTATTCATGCCTTACTTAATGGCTGAATCAGTTCAAATGATCGCTGAAGGAACTATGGCTCCTAAAGTAGCGGTTAAATCTAGATACGCTCTAGTTGAAGCTGGTTTCCACCCAGAAACTGCATACCAAAAATTCAAAGTAGCTGGATTAAAACTATAATCTAAACACTTAGAACAATTGATATAAAAGGCTGCCTTCGGGCGGCCTTTTTTATTTCTAGAAATATTTAAAATATTAAGAGGATATATAATATATTAACAAGGTAATTTAAAACAAAATAATAATTATGAAACTTAAATCAAAATTAAAACTTTACGAAGAGTTCGTAAATGAATCAACTAAAGAAACTACAACAACGACAGACTCTGTTGCTATAGATCAGGTTAGTGTTGATGCAGCTGCAGATTCTGCAGAAGCGGTTAGAACTGAAGTTATTAGAGACGTAGATACTATTCTTAATAATCTAGCTGAATTATCAGATAGAATTGGAGAATCAGAATCTATTGCTTTAGAAATGGATGAATTATTCGAAGAATTATTCGAACTAACTAATGTTACAGAACTTAACGAAGGTATATTAGATTTTATTAAATCTCCTATTAAGTTCATGAAAATTAAGAAAAATCTTAAATCATATCAAAAAGCCTTAGTACAAAAAGCAATTAACGATGTTGATTTCGCTAAGAAGAAACAGGCAGGTGATGCTGATGAGAAAGATAAAAAGAGAATGGAAACTCTAAAACAAGCCAATGAAGCCAAAAACAAAGCACTAGATGATCAATTATCTGCTATCGCAGAAAGAATGACAGAATTGTCAGGTGGAGATGAAGGTTTAGGTAAAGTTGTTTCTATTGGAAAAACAAAATCTAAATTAGCTGCGGCTAAAATAGTAATGAAAGCAACTTCAGGTGAAGAAGCAAAACAACTTAAATTAGAAATTGATACTTTAGTAGATAGAATTTCAGATGATGAAAAATCTCTTAAAGATTACGCTAAAAAAGCTGGTCCAGCTGATCATACAGATGCTGAACAATCAGGTGATAATGATAATGAGGCTAGTAGAGATCAAATGGCAGGTATAGGCACTGAAGATAAGCCTAAAGTTAAGACTAAGACAAAGGATGAAACTCCAGAAGAGAAAGAAGCTAGAATAAAGAAAGAAAAGACAGATAAGAATGCTCCTAAAATTGAAAAATTAGAAGCTTCAAAAACTAAAGCTAAAGAAGCATACGATGCTGTAGATGCAGGTAATAAGATTGAGAAAGCTAAAGCAAAAATTGCTTTTGTAGAAGTACAATTAGAATTAGCTAAACTTAAAGAAGATGATGCAGAAGTAATAAAAGGCTTTGAAGAAGAAATCAAAGCACTTAATATAACAGCTAATCGTAAAGCAGTTCAAGTACCAGCCGGTAATACAGAAACTGGTTCAGGCTCTGGTTCAGGTTCAGGTTCAGGCTCTGGTTCAGGTTCAGGTTCAGGCTCTGGTTCAGGCTCTGGTTCAGGTTCAGGCTCTGGTTCAGGCTCTGGTTCAGGCTCTGGTC
>Ga0233398_1000311_pt1 | contig 28726 bp, 37 predicted proteins | sample 38DmetaG_FD_182697 | JGI IMG/M metagenome (GOLD analysis project Ga0233398, IMG submission 182697) | Seawater microbial communities from Monterey Bay, California, United States - 38D | ecosystem: Environmental > Aquatic > Marine > Coastal | place: USA: California | collected 2016-10-02
GCACGATGAGGTGGCGAAGGTGAAAGCAAGGTACATAGAATTGGAATCTAAGTACGAACATATTAAAGAACTATTAACTAGTAACTAAAACAAAAAAAGTTATGGCAAACGACAAAGTATTCGTTGGTAAAACAAATGTAGTAACCACCAAGTTTGGTGAAATCGTGAAGGTAGCCTTTGGTCCACAGGACTTTGAGGTTCTTATGAACGCTAAGAATGAGAAAGGTTGGGTAAACCTTGAGATGAAAGACAAGCGTGATGGAGGTAAATACTTCCAACTCCAAGGTGAGTACACGGGAAAGCCGAAGGCACAAGCTGTAAATGATGGCGATGATATGCCGTTCTAACTATATGCAAGTAGATATAAAAAGGGGGCTACGCCCCCTTTTTATATGCTTTAAAACCAAAGAGAGATGAGTGAGGATTTTGAAGTACACGGATGCGCATTAATACTGTTTGTCTATCATATATTCAATAAAGTGATAGACAAATAAAACAAAAGAGAGATGATTAGAAAGTATAAACACATAAGAGAAGTTCAGAAGTATTTAGATATGCTGATGATAGACCAAGTGAATCTCACCATACAAGCTAGTAGATTTGGTTGGACAGAAGAACTACAGAATCAATTAACCAACAGCGCACTATTGATTCGTAAGTACCAAAGAAGATTGCGCTTAATCAGAATGTAATGGGTAGACTTAGCGAAGCAGTAGCTCTTGTTAATATGACAAGCGATGAGAGAAAGAAATATGCTTATGGTCAAAACAAGCTGATATATTTTAGCCACCTAAACATTGACGATGAGTTCCTTAAAAAATACAAACCACCTAGAAAATGAAGTTCATTCCTCACGAAGATAATTGGGAGCGTGAATACTTTGACAATCTAAAGTCTGAACGCAAGAAGAAAAAAGCTAAGAAACTAAAACAGATAGATAAATGGAACAAGAGCAACAGCCCCAAGAAGGGCAAATGATATACCATTACTATGCTAAGATAGGTTGGAAGAAAAAGCGTGGTAACGGATATATTAACAGCTACAAGAAAGTAGAATTTGTATCTAGAGCTGAGAGCCTAGAACAGATGAATAGTAGTGCGGAGTTTATTATGCAGATAATGCACAGCAACGGACTAACAGGCTCTAAGATACACGACTTTAGAGTTATGGAAATAATAAAACAAGAAGAGATAAGCGAATCATTTTACTATAAAAAATAATCAGAATGAGAGATATGATTTATACTGCCAACGAGCTTAGAGACTCGTTAGGCACATTAAGGAGAGAGGGAGTAAAGAAAGGAGCTTGGACAGGATTTGAGTCCTTGTTCGATAAGTATTCAGTTAAGGAAGGCTCAACAACTTATATCTATGCAGGAGCGCACCAAGGTAAGTCGCAGTTTGGATTTGAGCTTATGATGAACCTTGCACAATACAGCGGTTGGAAGTGGGCAGTCTACTCCCCCGAAACAGGTTCTCCCACAGAGGTTTTTGCAGAGCTACTATGGGTGTATCTGCGTAAGCCGTTCCTGATAAACACAAAAATTACAGCTACTGACGAAGAGACAGAAAGAGCTATAGAGTTTATAAATCAACACTTCTTTTTAATTGACTCAGGTCTTCGTGATTTATCCATAGAAGGATTCTACACAGCAGTTGAAAAGGTTGAAGAAGATTATGATATAAAAATAAATGGTTGCTTCGTAGACCCTTTTACAGAAATCAAGACAGATGTTTCTCAGGGAGTTCGTGATGATATAGCCATTGGTCAGATTCTTACAAAGGTGCGTAAGCACTCTTCAGATAAAGGATACCACACAATCGTAACAGTACACACTAAACACCAACAAGCTAAATACAAGAACGGTGTACCCTATGTAGACAAGCCCACTATGAACGACATAGCAGGAGGTATGCAATGGTCTCGTAAAGGTATGATGGTTATTAATGTATGGCGATGCCCCTTTGGATTGGAAGATGCTAACGGTGTGCCATACGAGCCTAACCAAGTAGAGATTACTGTGGTCAAAGCCAAGCCTAAAATTGTAGGTAAGCTAGGAAGTGTTACATTATTTTATGACAAACTATCAAACAGATATTATGAAATCGACAGTAAAGGAAAGAAAAGATTCGCATATCAACAGTCTGATTCTTGAGCGTAAAACAGCCTTTGCCAACTTGGTGATGGCTTACCTCAAGTTTAATGTGAGCGATGCCCTAAACATAGTAGTTGAAAAAGACGGCAACATATCTATCAATGGGAACTATTATAAGCTCGATGTGTCAGACTACACAGGATGCACAGAAAATTACATATTCTACAATCCTTCTTCAGGTAGATTATTGATTCAGAAGAATGATGTTAAAAAAATTTATAAACTAGACGTTAACTTATATGACGAGTCAGTAAATTAGTATTATGGATACAAGAGATTTAATACTTGAGGAATCGGAAGCAGCTAGAAATTTGCTTCTTCTGAAGAACGATGCTTATGGTGATTCAGCACTAAACCCTGCAAACATATTTTCGCAGGGCAATGCGGTTGACAGCCTATGCGCTAGGATTGATGATAAGCTAATGCGTATTAAGATGCGTGGCATCACGGATGAAACAGAAGATACGGTGCAAGACCTTATTGGATACTTGATATTGCTGAAGGTCGCACTAAGAATCAACAGATGAGTTTAGAAAAATATCTTTCAGATTCTATAAAGCTAAACAAAGACAGGGTGCAACACTCTGTCGATATGGGCAAAAGTGCTGAGGCTCTTTTCAAGAAACTTACCAATTCCAAGAAGACAGATGTTGAGCTTGACAAAAAGCACGTTGACTTCTTTTGGGAAGGTAAACTTGTAGATGTCAAGGGGCTGAAGCCCTGCCACAAGCAAGGGTACTTGCTTATAGAATTTGTAGGTGGATACGGTACTAGAGGTTGGTGTTCTAAGCAATCTAAAGCAGAATATATAGCCTTTATGTTTCCTGATAAATTCTATGTCTTTGACAAAGATGTACTCAGGGAGAAAACTATTAGCCTTTGCCCCAAGTATGAGGGCGAGGAATCTGTACTGCGTAAAAATAAAACCCCTATAGAAAAGGGTTTATACAAATGGCTAGGTCGTTGGAGCAGGAAAGATGTGTTTACCTACATCAAGTTTGAAGATGTAAAAGATATTATATATGACACCATTGACATACCTGCAGATAGAACTTAACTTACCCAAGCCTCCCTCGCTAAACCAATACTATGCAGGGAAGCATTGGGCGATACGAAAAAAACACAAAGATGATTACAGCAAAATCTGTAAAGAAGAGCTTGAGAAAGGTGATGCGTTCACTATGGACAGCTACGAAATTCATATTACTTACAATTCTCGCCACGATGTCGATAACATTATTCTTGTTTCGAAATTCCTATCGGATACTCTCGTTGCTATGGGTTCGGTCAAAGACGATGGTAATAAATACTACAAAAGACTTAATATCAAAATTGACAAAGACCTTCCCAAGGATTGCTTTTTGGTCAAAATAAGATGTTACGGATACAAATTAAAAGAAGATGGAAACGAACAGGAACTATCAGAATTGTAAATTAATTAGAAATAGAGTTGACTTATATCTTTACGAAATGTCTAAACTGTTTACAAAAATAGGTATTGATTCTACTGAAGAAGAAATACAAGAAGCCTACAGGAGAGAAAACGAATACATAGATTGTATTGCTAAACTAGACCCTGAAAAGGCAAAAAATCTTAGGTCAAGTTACTGATGTTGTTTAATAATTCATACGAAGAAATAACTAATAGTGAAGCGAATATCCTTATTGATATATACGAAGCAATCGAATATATGGTCAGGCACAATCAATCCGTCACATTGGTTGGATTGGGACATATCCTCGACATTAAGCCGTCAGAATTATCAGATTATCTACCACAGATAATAACAATACTTACTAAGATTGAAGAAAAAAACTCGATACAATAAAGAACTAGTAGAACACGAGGCTCATTTATCTGTTGAGCAGGATGCTATAACTAACGAGTTAGGTAAGTTTATATACCAAAGGTGTATAGAAATATCAGGCTCTGCGTTCTTTACCAACGGAGATGACGAGCTTAAACAAGCTTTAATTGACGAGGCTGTTATGCGTGTTTGTGAAAAGTTTCTTCATTACTATAAAGAAGGTGGCTCTGCAGCCAACCTGATAATAACAATGATATACTCTACGATGACCAACAAGATTGTAGGTCTAAAGTGGAAAGATAAATACGGTCAAAGAATTAAAGGAAAGGTCGTGTGTATAGAAAATGGCGAAAGGTTTACACGCCTAGTAAAATATGTAAAGGATGATAACATAAGTAAAAAATTATGATAGATATTTATAACGATTGGATTTTAGTGAGCAGCATAGGATTGTTGTTTGCATTTTTATTTGTCTTTGAACCCTACGGTTGGGTAATGGAAAGACTATTGCCTTTCAAGCCATTTAACTGCGTTCTGTGCTTCTCTTTTTGGTCAAGCCTACTCTTGTATGCTTGTCTTGGAGTTAACCCCTTATACGCTATTTATACAGCTTTTATTGCAGAGCTATCTTACAGAAAGTTAGTTTCGGAATAATGTAAATTTTAATACCTATGAATCTAATCAAGTCAGTTAGACAAATCAACAAAATTATATTACATTGCACAGCTACCCCTGAAGGTAGAGATGTAGATGCGTCAGACATCACTCGATGGCACAAGAACAGAGGATGGAGAAACAATGGCTATCACTATGTCGTAAAGCTAGACGGAACAATAGAGGAAGGTCGCAGCGTACAAATGGTAGGCGCACATACCATAGGTCATAACGTAGGAAGTTTAGGCGTTGTTTACGCAGGAGGATGCGATAAGGACATGAATCCTAAAGATACAAGAACCCCCGAACAAGACATCGCACTAACCAACCTATTGTCTGCACTATTGGATATGTACCCTATAGCTGCGCTATACGGACACAATGAATTTTCTAACAAGGCTTGTCCTAGCTTTGATGTACAGGAAGAATACAAATTCTTAATTAATAAGTAAACTTTATGAAAAATGATTTTGATGTTAGCGATACATTCGCTGACTTCGTAGACGAAATGACTAATGATGAGAAAAACAATAACGCTCAATGCTCAATCGATAATCCTGAGTGTGAAGCGTGTGGTAGCTAATTATGAACCCACTAAAGAAAATACTAACAGGGAGTGTGAAGGAAACTGTGGAAGCAGTTGCCAATGTGGTAGATAGATTTGTCGCTACCCCTGAAGAGAAAGAAGCTATACGTCAAAGTATAGAATCGGAAATAACTAAGCGTTGGGAAGCTGATAGCTTAACAGATTCTTGGTTATCTAAAAATGTACGACCATTAACACTAGCAACTGTTATGATATTCCTTGTACTTATGACCTTCTTTGAGGGAATGGGTATAAGTAGTATTAACGAGAGATGGATAGGGTTATGGGAAATGGTAAGCGTAACGGTGATAGGCGGATACTTCGCGGTAAGAAGCGTAGACAAACGGACGAAAGTGAAATAAAGTGGTGCGATATTGCACCAATAGAATGTACCTGCTTAGGTACGAATTGTAAACAAAAGGTAGGGCGTTAGCCCTTCTTTTTTTTGTTTATCATCCACCACTTCTGCATCGTATAACCTATCGATGCTACTAGAAGTAATATCTTTAAGACTTCTTCTAATTCAGAAAAAGATAATGCCATTGTTGCTGCGTTTACTGTTAGAACTTTTAGGTCTGTGGTATCCATTTTAACAATCTTCTGATGTGGTTGATTTCGGATAGAACACAGAGGAATCTTGATATACATCCTCAGCCTCAAACAAATCGTTATCACAACCTTCAGCAGTTGCAATAGCTTTGATAGCTGTCTTTCCTAAAATATAGTTTACAATTCTTTTATTTATATAGGTAATCTTAGACTCTACCGTTGATGATATAGCATCTAACGACATTTGGTCTGATTTGTTTTCTTCATTCTTAGTACGAGCTGTCTCGCTGCGAAGGACAGAAATGGCAGCTCTAGCAGAATACATAGCCAAGCAGTATTTAACCAACTTAAACAACTCCTGCTCATCAGCATCTAATGTCTCCCCTAGTACCTTTGTTTCAAGGTCTTCGTATAGACAAGAGCCTAGCAAGTCTTGTATAGATGTGTACTGCTCTAATTGTATTAGGGCTAGTAATGCACCTCTATCTAAACGCTTAGGTAGTGGGAAGTTCTTGTAGAGGTAGTTGTCGTCTATGAATATAATATCAACCATTGCTTATATCTTCTGTGTTAGCACCCTTCAATGATTCTAGGCTAATCTCTTCTTCTACAATTCCTACGTTCATCTTATCGTAACCAACTGTACTGAGTATGGTGTTTAGTCCGTCAAGGATTGTTTTCCTGTTCGGTAAAGTTTCTGTAGCTCGGAAGATTTGGTATGCAGTAACCAACTCGTTACCTGTACCTCCTAGCTTACCTGCTACCATCACCCCAAATAATGTAGGGCTAGTAATATTGTGAGCAGTAAGTATCTTTGCATCGTTCAGTCTAGACAATACATCTATTGTCTTATCTAGGTTAGTCACATCCATAGGTGTAAACTTAGGAGCATCTTCTTCTTTCTTTACCCAAGAAACAATAAAGTTATCTGCCTGTGGTCCTGTGAAAGATTCTTTAAACTTATCGTACTCGTCTCTCTTCTGTTCAGCAGACATATTTCTACCGATGAAGGTGGCTAGTACCTTTGGCGTAAAGCCGTTCTCAGCAGAGTTTTTAATGTGTTGACCAAATGCAAAATCACCTGCAATATAATGATAAGCAGAAATGTAGTTGGGGACTCCGTAATAAGGATTCCCTGAGTACGGATTAGCAATGTATAAAAGAGCTTCTGTAGCTTTCTTATCAAACTTATCAAAGCTCTTTATCTTTTTAGGCTCATTGTGTTGCACACTTGCAGCGTTGTAGCCAAAGTACCTACGCACAATGTAGTGTGTTACCTTTCCTTGCTCGTTAGGTTCTCCTGCACGAACACCTTTAGGGTCTATTGATTTTAATTCTACAATCTTGGTTCTTTCCTTATTCCAACGTACATATAAAGCACAAGCACCTTTATGCTCATAATGGAAAGCAGCGTGTGATAGTACATCATACATACTCACATTAGAACCACCACAATGGTTCATAAATGCTTTCAGCTCTGCCTTAGATTTATTGGTAGACAAGAAGTCGTCTTGATAGCTAACCTCGTTACCAACAATCATTTTCGCTTTCTTGGTAAGGATACCGCTATGCACAGGAGACTGTCGTAGCATCTTGTCTAGTATCACAGGAAAATCATCATTCACACCAAACTTGATGTAGCTACCTTCAGTCGTTTGACCTAGCTTGTAGCGCATATTAAGGTCACGGATAGTGTTCTCCAATGCGTTGGAAGAAACTACATTCGCTGTGCCTTGTACATAAGTCTTCGGTGCGAAGAACTCTGTTATATTATTTATCAATCCCATATACTATAATTTACAAGTCTACAAACCTAACGCTATCACCATATATACCTGCTCCTGTTTGAGTAGATACATAGTCTTCTATATGAACTAGGTATGTGTATTCGTCACTTCCATTTATAAGCGTTAGTGTGTACTCCCCTCCATCTTCCAAAGGGTATTCTTCAGATAACAAATCTATGTTTAAAGTAATGAAATCTTTGCAGGAATTGTAATTATTATTGTCTTGTAAACCTTCAAAGGTAAGTTCGTGATTACCTACTACCTTTGATAGCTTCACGGTAAATTCTCCTGTAAAGGATGCTAACTTTACAAAAGACAATGTGTTTACTCTTCCCTTTTTAAGATGCTTCATTAATTATTACTCTTCAGTTATTTCGGGTGGATTGCAGTATTCGCTATCAGGATACAACTCACAATAAGTCTTTGCATACTCGTCTCGTTGACTTGAGCTACCAAAGCTGTGTACGCCTAATGGTGTAGGGAACACAATATGCTCTTCCCACTCTGCGTGTGGCTCACCGTCCCAAGATACATCTACTGCATACTTTTCAGCCAATACAGGAGCAGTAACTTCATTACCTTCCTCATCGTATTCACCTGCTGTTTTAACGATAAAGCCAAGCCTTACTACTGATTGTGTGAGGTTTCCTTCCTCATCTCTTAAAAGGTCGATAGCAGCGTTAGCTGCTGCTTCGTCTACGAATTCGTACTTTCTTATTATTTTCATATCTTATGTTGTTAGGGTTGCAAGGTTGTTGTTGCTTATACGAGTGTCAAATAAAACCACTTGGTTAACTCTTTGGTCTGCACTCAAAGCACCATTCCAACGGCTAAACCTTACATCATCACAAGTTGGTATTAAATTAGGTGCTGCCGTTCCTACTTGCGTTCCGTTAATGTAAAAAGCCATATCTTGGCTATCATAAGCAATAGCGCATTTTAGCCTATCACCCTCCGTAAAGAATGAACCGCTTGTAGAGATTGTGGCTTGTGTAGAGCCTCCTTGTTGCACTCTTGCAAATACTTGTTTTCCGCTTGTGGTATCTATTAAAATATAGTTGCTTGAGGTTGAATCGCTAATAGAAAAATTAACTTTGTCTGCCTCATCAAAATAGGCATCAAATAAAATTGTCCCTTCCGTTTGACCTATTACCTCACTTTGATTAAGTAAGGTGTTTACATCCGCCCCCCTCGTTACACTTCCACCCGAATGGTTAGGTATGTAGCTTGAACTATAAGAGCCTTCTTCTAATTGTGCGCCATAAAAGAGTGCCTTACCCGATTGATTACCACTTGCAAGATATACTCCATATGTAGTACCCGTTGCGCTTGTTGTAAATGTAACTTCAATTCTTTTCCATTCGTTAGTGCTTAATTGACTAAAATAACTTGTAGAACTTATTATATCAGTAGCGTTTGTATCATCGTAAACCCTATATTTTGCATCAGTAGCATCTACATTTTTAGCGTAAAAACTAAAAGTATATTGAGTGCTTGTTGATAGCGTTACTATTTGTTTAAAAATACCATATTCGTTATTTGAATAACTATACGCATTTTTAACTCCTTCGGGACTTGTCGCTATATTTGCAGTCAAAGTTCCTGCGCTACTAAACCAAGAACCTAAATATTCGCTTTGTGGAATTAAATTAGTCCTATTCGGCTCTAACAACAAACTCCCTGTACCACCTGTATAGTCTATTCTTGGTTCGTCTTCTAACAATCCTGCTTGTACAGTAGTTGCACCTGTTTCAATGTAGTCAGTTGCTACTAAACCTTCTTCGTATTGCGCTCTCCAAACAAAAATTCCCGATGTGCCATCACCGCTATAGTCAGTGCGACTAATGTTAATGCGCACTATTTCGTTAGCAGACGCATCGGTTTTCGTAATGGAAACACGATACCAACCATTAGCTATAGGTGTTGAGAATGATAGGATGTTAGCACTCTCCTCCGATGTAGAGCCATCGGATAAATCAATAGCACATCCACTCAAACCAATCCTTATCCAAGCGGTTGTTCTTGCTGCATCTGCTTGTTTTAAATAAACAGAAAATGTTTTTACACCTGCTGAACTTGTAGTTACTTGGTTTATTCTATGTTGAGTGGTACTTGCTGTATTTTCAACTATTTTACTTGCGGTATTAGTTCCATCAGGAGCAGTGGTTGCATTAGGAGTTACAATTGAGTTAGTTTCTGTCCAAGTAGTATCAAAATTATTTGATTGCACCAAAAGATTCTCTCTACCCTTCTCTATCAACCCATTAGCAGCAACCCTCGTTGCAGCAAGGTTACTACCACGAGTAAAAGTAAACTCTCTAGGGACATACTTCCCTGAAGAATCACCCACAGCGTAGCCTAACAGATTACCGTCTTTAGCTGCCCAATTATCGCCTCCTAGCTCTAGTGATGCGTTACTCATAAGTTGTATAATTTAATGCTGTTGCCATTGCTGAGAATGATTCGTATGATGTTGCTCCTGTAAGTATTTCACAGTCTGCTGTGGACAGGGCGGTAGAAAACACTAACATTTGATGTTGTTTTGATGCTTCGCAGCTTCTAAATTCAAATTCGGTATCTCCATCAACAAAAGTTATTCCTGTTGCAGAATCGTACAAAGAACCATTGATAAAGTATTTTAAAGCGTTGCCATCGTAAGACAAACAAAATTTAGATTTGCTACCAACATCCCAAGCATCGTTTTCCAAACTACCAAATACATAACCTCCATTCGATAGTAAATAAACATTTAAGCCTTGAGTGTTATTCAAAAAGAAACCAATATATTCACTTGTTCCGCTGATACTCATAATGCTGAAAACTCTTGAAGTTCCATCGTTCCGCCCCAAAGGAGTATGTTCAAAAAACAAAGTGAAAGCCTGTGTGCTTATGAGTGAATCTTCTGCTTTAGTAGCACCATCCACATCCCTCGTAACGCTGCCGCCACTATGGTTAGGTATGTAGCTTGTTGGGTATGAGCCTTGTTCTAATTGTGCGCCATAGCAAAAAATAGATTTACTTGCATCAACTCTATCGGGGTAAATATAAAGTCTGTTTGTTACATCAGTAGCCGTAAAAGATATACTTATTCTATACCACCCATTGCCATAATCTTCATATATAGGGTCGTTTGAAAACTCATTTGAATGTGTTTGTGGTTCACCATTAACCCAATTAAAATTTAATTTAGCGTTTGGCGCATCATAAGTCTGTAAAGTTGAGCGAGTAGAACCATTGGTTTTTAAAAAAACACTTGCCGTATAATCACTTCCGTTAGCGGTTGTAGAAGATTTATATATTGCAGATGAGTTAGATATGGCGTCAATCCTATAAGAATTATATAAGCCTTCGGGGCTTAATGTTTCGTTTGTTATAGAAAGGCTTGGGGTATTTTGTATTGACCAATCATCAAAGTATTCACTATATGATACAACATTACCCCTACTCGGCTCTAAAAGCAGACTCGGACAACTTGCCCCACCGCTATAGTCAAATCTTGGGGAGTCCTCTAAAATACCTGCCAAGCCTTTACTCGCTCCCGATTCAATGTATTCCGTAGCTACTAAACCTTGTTCTAATTGGGCATCTTGGATATACACTCCGTTGCCACTTGTACTATAAACTCCATAAGCACTTGCGGGATATATTCTTAAAGAAGTTAAAGAGCCATTAAAAGTTACCGAACATCTATACCACCCATTGCCTACGCTTTGGATACTTGAGGAAACATACTGACTACCTGCAGCATTAGGTATTGTGCCATTAGTTAAATCAAACCACACGGAAGAATCAGCACCAAATGTTCTCATTAAGACAAACCCATCAGTTGCGGGTTTAGCATAAACGCTATAAGTAGCCACACCACTTGAGGTAACATTTTGAGCAATTCTTGGAAAACCTGTAGTAGTGCTATTTAATAACCAAGCATCCGAACTACCATCGTAACCACCTTGTCCACTTGTAACACTTGTGGAACTTAAAGCCCAAGTAGTGTCAAACTGATTGCTTTGTAATAGCAAGTTCTCTCTTCCCTTCTCTATCAGTCCGTTGCTATCAATTCTTGTAGCCGTTAGGTTTGAACCTCTTGAAAAGGTGAAGTCTGCATCTCCTACAACTACTTCTCTAACTGATACATTGTCTACTGAAAAATTATGCGACACCCCTGTCTGCATAGCTCTTAAAAACGATTCTGAATTATTTGTTGGTGTAACTAAATAAGTATAAGTACCGTTTGCGTTAATATTAGAGACAGCGTAAACACCGCCTATATAAAATCCTAATAAACCACTTGTGTAATTGGAAACCGTAAAGGCTACTTTATAAGTTTTAGCAGCTGTAAAGTCAAAGTTTTGTTGAACTCTTTGCCCTTTGACAGCGTTTACAAAGTTAGCCTTACCATTAGATATATTTGCATCTGTACCTCATGATGTTAAATTCCAATCGCTATCAGTGTCAAAACCACCATTAGTAACCAACTCAGTACCATATTCGGGAACAGGCTTTATGCTATAAGCCTTTCCATCTTTTCCTGCACCACCGCTTGGTAAGAATACTAAACTTGCATCATCGTAAAAACTCATATCTTCTTAAACTAGTGGTGTTAAATCTGTAATCAAACAACTCGTACTCTCTACACTACCACCATCAGCGGCTACACGAGCTGCGAAAGGTGTGGCATATGTTGTCGGGGTATGAGTGTAATCCGTTATTGTGTAATACTCGTCAAGGTTTTCAAACAAAGCATCTCTCTCATCTTGTGATGCGCTGTATCCTAATATTTCAAATACATCTCCACCGAAACCTTCACCAAGTTTTTGTATTTCAAAAGTACCTGACTGCGTTGTAGTGGTTGTAATTAAATCTGTATTGTTTTTAAACAAACCTAATCCATTGGAAGCATCTCTTTCAGCCTCCCAAGCATATAAATTTGTAAATCCATCATCAGGCAAAGATAGTGTAGCACCACCTCCATTTACCCTGTAAGTAATACTATCATCTGATAATATCAAATTGTTAGAACTTGTACTGCCTTCAAATATATTTGCAGTTCCTGTAACCTTGTATGATTGACCTATAAAAAATATACTATATTCTGATGTCAGGGATTCAAATGTTTCTACAGACCAACCGCTTGAGTCACTATAATTACCTCCTGTTGCTGTGTATTCTAAGTACCTACCTCCGCTAAACCTAATGCAAGGAAGACCCGTTACAGGGTCTGTCAATACGCTACCGTTTTCTGCTATAGGTGGTTGTTGTGTGTTTGTGACAGCAGCAAAATGTGATGTTCCTCCTAACTGTTGATACCATATCTTTACATAAGCAGAAGCACCTTCTATAAAAGATTCTAAAGCAGCTATGTCTATGCTATCACCGTTAAAACCAATATCTTGTTCTGTGTTATCACTATCTCTACGCACTCGAACACACTTGTCTGCATCATCCCTTACCTTACGCAAGGAATAACCGAACAAAGCGTTCTGTCCGAACTCATCTAATGCAGCACCTGTGCCTAATGAACTTCTTGAAACACTTAAATAAGAGGTAGAAAGTGTATTAAGAAATGCCATTAAGATGCAAGATAAGCGATTACTGTACCTGTTACTGTTATAGATGTAAACTTACCTAAGATTACTCCACCTTTAGGGATTACTTGACCTGAAAGGTTGTCTCCATTTACCGATGTAGCTGTTACAGTAGCAACTGCGTTTAACGCTTGGATAGAACGAAAGCTCTCTCCTGCTACGCTTGTTTCGCTAGTAAGAACTCTAAATCCATAGTCTCCTGTACTTGCTTGGTAGAAATTACCGTCTTTAATTATATTCTCGAAAGACATATTATTCTTTATTTAATTTACAATTATTCTTCTATTTCTTCTTCTTCAACAACAGGTATCATCTCAGGATTAGCCTCGTAATACGCTGTTGTATATTCTTGAGCTGCTTTAAGCCCAAAGGTATGTAGTCCTACAGGCTCGCACCATATCATCTGTCGCTCCCAATTAGGGTCTGCCTTACCATCCCATAGTACATCTATATGGTAGCTCTCAGAGTCTTCTATTTCTCCTAAGTGTGCTATGATGTGGTTGTGTGCAGGGTTACCTTCTTCGTCTACGCCTAAAGCGTTTATCTTTGTGGTGGCAGCACCTTTGCTACCGAACTCGTATTTACGGAACTGTCTCATATTAAAGGGATGTTAGTGCTTCGCAATCATCATCAGATAGGGCGGTTGGGAATATCATTAGACTTCTTAATTCCTCTTTATCAGGGAAATCCCTGTCCAATCGGATTTTATTAATATCGCTGAACTTGTCAGCATCAGCATCCGTTACCGAACCATCAGGAGTTCCGTTTACGAATCCTTTTAATGTTGTTCCATCATATGTTACCATACACTTTAAAGAAGTTCCGCTTGTTGGTAATGTCAGTAAAGTATCAACACTACCATCATCCTGATAGTATCTAAATAGTCTGCTCACCATAAACAATGTTAAATTATTTGATGAGTCTCTTATCTCAAAGTTTCTTTCTGCTACATAATCTCCCCATTCAAAGAAATAACTAAATGTATCTCCCGCTATGTTATTTGATTGAAGGTTATTAAGTGTAGTATCATCAGCAGCTCTCGTAGCACTACTAACATAGGTGGGTATGTAGGATGTTGGGTAACTTGATTCTCTCTCAGCTTGTGCGCCCCAAGCTAACATTCCCTTTGTTCCATCTGAACCTGTAGCAGAAATGCTTGTGCCATCATCAGAAAGATATATACTATGCTTATTACCTGCTGTATTACTTGTAGTTACAGCACACCTATACCATCCGTTTCCATAACTTTCTATACTTGCTTTTTCATCATCTACATCCGTAGAACCAATGCTCCCCACTTTTGTACCTTCAGCAATATTAAACGCATATCTTTGTTGAGGTGCGCCTGAGCCTAATACAGCATATTCAAATCCACCTGTTTCGTATTTTAAAAACACGGAAAATGTGTTTTCTATTGGTATGGCTAATGTTCCTGTTGTAGTGTTTACAGGAGCTTTTATTTGAAAGTCAGAACTATTGGGAATTATTCTTATTGCGTTCTTAACACCTTCAGGACTGTTAGATACATTGTAAGCAAAACTTGCAGATGTGTTTATCCAATCTCCAAAGTATTCTGAGTTAGGTAAACGATTCTGTCTACTCGGTTCAAGCAATATACTTGGTGTGCCTCCTGTGTAATCTATACGAGGAAGGTTATCAGTAAGACCTTCGTATACAGGTGCTGTAGTAGTCTCAATGTAAGGTGTTGCAACAAGACCTTCTTCTATTTGAGAATCTTGGATGTAGATAAACGCATCAGTAATTACACCACCTTCTGCCGTAGCCGTTTCACTTGGATAAATTCTTACATCGGTTATTGATTCATCAATTGTAGTACTCACACGATACCACCCATTTGCAATGTGAACAATATCAGCAAAAATGTTGTCGGAATCTAAATAGGTGTTTGTTCCGCTTCCATCGGTTGGTAAACTAAATATAGCTTTGGTCGTTTGACTACCTACACTAACCAAAGAAATATAATCTACATTTCCTTTTTTAGCATAAACGCTAAATGTTTGGACTCCGCTTTGTGATGTGATTTGTTTAATAAATCTTGCATTCGCATCACTCCTTTGAATCTTCCAAGCATCGCTACTTCCATCGTAGCCACTTTGTCCGCCTACTGAAGTATTCATTTGACTACTCGTTGACCAAGTCGTATCAAACTGATTTGATTGTACCAATAAGTTTGCTCTCTCCTTCTTGATATACCCATCAGCTCCTACCCTCGTAGCAGTATCTGTACCTCTTGTATAAGTAAAATCACCACTACCATCTACAGGCTTGTGGCTGTACAGAAGGTTGTCCTTGTATCCGCTTGGGAATAGCACAAGAGATGCTTGGTCGTAGATGTCTTTGGTAATCTCTCTGTACGATGCAGCAGCCTCAGCAGAAGCCTCTACAGTACCACCATCATTTAACACCCTTTGACCGAAGTCACCAATGCCTACTCTAATAGCATCAACAAGGTATCCTGTTTTGTTTATAAGGTAAGACTTTACATTAGACACAGTAGTTACTGCATCCTTCATAAAGCCGCTACCTGAATTGGTTAAATAACCCATTAATCAAAAATTGTTTGGTCAGTGAATACCGATTTGCTATCCAATAACAAAGAAGCTATTCCGCTTTCTGTGTTTAGATTAATATTCACAAAAGACTTATCACTAACACCTGTTCCTGAAGAAGCCTCGTAGTTCATAGTCAATCCATCCATCCATCCTGAGATACTAACGCTATCGTTATTATGCAACAAGACACAAACGATGTCTTCTCTACGAGACATATAGTCAATCTTATTTACTTTATTATCTACAACAGGAGATTGGATTACAATATTTGTAGCAACTAAACCTAGTCCGTTTGTAGTGTTTTTGTTTTCACCAAAAGATGTAGTACCGTCTTTTTTGTTGTGTTCAAATACAACTGTATCTGATTCAAGCAAGTCTACATTAGTAACTTGAGTTTCATCAGAAGGATTGAAGGTGATAGTAATATCACTTTGTAGTGTTAAAATAGCTTTCTTGATACCGCCTGTAGTTCTCTTGTTACAGTTGATGTCAATGTCGCTAAGTATTATCGAGCAGTTGAAAGCCATATATTTTTTATATTAAAAAAGGGGAGAGGATTACTCCACTCCCCTTGTTATAATTTACAAGATTGGTATTAACCAATGATTGTAGCAAAGTCAGCAGCCGAAGCGATGCTGTAGGCAAGACCGTTTTCCTCACCTGTTAGGGTAAGTTGAACACGGTTTTTCTCACCACGAGCAGCACCTGAAGACATATCGACAGTAGCAGCATACAATCCGTAGTCAGCACCCACTAGGTGATGAGTACCTGCAGCAGTTTCAACAAAAGCTACTAACTCAGCACCTGCAGTTGCAAGTTCATTAAGTTCACTTACAGTAGCAGCTTTCATCTTAGGAAACTCTACAGTAATAGAAGGAACGGTAGTTGACGTACCGTCAGCGTTAACGGTCTTTACTTCGTTGAAAGCAGAGAATCCGTCTTTAAGGTTAAATGTGTAATCAGCAACATTTGCGACAACACCTGCAGTAGAAACAACACGGGTATCTTCGTTTATAACGAGAGAAGACCCTGCTATTACTGTGTCTACTTCTGACTTAGCTGCGATAGATAACTTTGTTATACCACCTATACCCAAGTCTGCGCAGTCGTAAGTAATTCCTGATAAGGTTACAGAACAAGCCATTTTTTATAAGGTATTAAAAAGGGAGGGCAGAACCCTCCCCTTTGTTATTATTCAGTTATTAAGAAGGATTTGCAGCAAGTACAATTTCACTTCCTTTCATGTAAGAGAAACCTACTTTGAAACGTCCCCAAATGTACTCAGCATTTTCTTTAGCTTCGTACTCAGAATCAATAGCCATTACATCATTGTAATCGTCAGTCAACATAACCAAGTTACTTGGAGCTGAGATGAAGAATTTTTCATCGTTATCGGCTTCACCTGATTCATTGTTAAATCCTGAAAAGTGAATAACCTCCATTCCGTAGAATGTTGGAAGCTCACCTGCGATGATACCTGCAGGAGTTGTAGTATGCTCTTGAGCAATAGCGATTTGGTACAGTTGGTACAATTTAGTGTTCAAGAAGAACGCAGGTTTGTACTCACGGTCAGCATCACCATAAACAGCAGCCAACATAACTTCGCTCATACCCTTATAAGCAATTTCCATTGCATCTATAATGTTACTTGCATCTAATGTAGCCTTGTCGTGGTCAGCATCGATAACATCAGAATCATTTTCCATTTCAGTCAAAAGACCTACAGCAGCAAGACTCAAAGTTTTTTGAGCAGCTAATTTTGCGAAGTAATCAAACACCCAATTACGGAACTCAACATCCATTGTTTCAGGATTGTGCTGTCCTTTCTTTAGTGCGATACCACGATAAGACTTTTCTAATGCGTGTTTACAGTTTTTAAAGTTCCAAGAGTAAGTTTCAACGCTCATCTCTTTTTCTGTGATAGAAGCATCATTGTTGTTTGAAAACTCACAGTCATCTCCAACTTGAAAAGCCTGAGTACTTGCAGTAAAAATAGGAATGTTTACTTTATTTTTTACACCATCAACAAGTGTGAAGCGGTCAAGTAAAGCCGCCGATTTTACCATTGCATCGATAAATAAATCTCTGCTACGGTCTCCCCATAACGATTCAGTATTCGCTAAATCAGGAGTGGTATTAATAGTAGTTGCCATTATATAATAGTTTTAAAAAAAATTCGTTTAAGTTAATTTACAAAATCTTAGTACAAGCTCGGAAAGTGCTTATTGATAAGATTTATTTTTTCAGAAGTGATTGTTTCAAAGTTAATAGTTTTATCTACTTCCTCAGCGACAACTTCTTCTGTCTGCTGTGCGGTAAATTGCTCTTCAACTTCTTGCTCGTTTACTTCTTCCTCAGTAGCTTCGTACTTTTCTTCTTCTTTCATGTCCTCTTCCTCTTCTTTAGAGTCTTCAGCCATTTCTTCCTTTTCTTCTTCATCTTCCTCTTGAGCCATATCGCCCATAGATTCGATGTGCTTTTGAATCATTTCAATAGCGGATTTTAAATCTTCCACTCCTGCAAACTTCTCTTCAAAAGATGTCAATGCGGATAATAGAATCTCATTCTCAGATTCCAACCCTTCGATACGCTCTTGGAACTTATTAGTCATTGTCTCAAATTGAGCCTCTAACTTACCAAGCTCCTTAGCAAATGAAAATTCAGTCATTTCTTCTTTGTTTGTTGGTGTTATATTAGCAGCAATCTCAATAGAGAAACCATTTATCTCCCCATCCTTAATTGCATTGAATAATTCGTCAGACTCAATCTTAGCCTTTACGAATACTGTTCCGTTTGGTAAATCAAATCCGTAGTCCGTAGACTTATCGTTATCGGATTCTTTCATCCAAATCTCTAGCATCACAACATCAGTAGTATCATTCTCGTGCTGTATGCCAAATTCGTTAAACAACCCCTTCTTGGAGTAGTTGTACATTATATCTCTAATTGTATCTTCGGTAAAGCGTACATAGTAAAAACCATTCTCAGCAGACTGTCTTAGGATTTCCTTGTTAGGAATCATAATTGGTCCAACCACCTCACGCTTCTCATCGTTGGCAAACATCTCAATGCTTTGCTTAGAGAAATAAATAAAGTTTTCTTCAATAGCAGGTTTGTCTACAAGGGAAATCTTATACATCCCCTGCTCAAAATCCTCTAGTGTTATATCGTATAATGGTAAATCTTTGTCCATTACTTCTTTGCTTTTTTATGCCACTTAGGAAGTAGGTTGTTATCTTGAACATACTTCTTATTCTGTGGACTTCCGTTCTTTAATAAGTACATAAACGCATTTAGTCTTGCGAGACCCCATTGCGCTGCACTAGTGACCTTTGGGCTATGACCCGTGTTGTACGCACCCATACCTCTAAGAACCACTTGCTTTGCTGCACCCATTCCAATCTTTTTGTCAGGGTACTTTTCATTATATTTGTCTACCTTAGTCTTTATAGACTTAAGAATTTTTGCAGATAGCTTTCCACCTTTTCCAACACCTTTAGGATTCTTCTCAGGAGTGTCGCTCTTAGGTGCTTTAGGTGATTTTTTAACACTACCATCTTTTCCTTGGGTAGCATAACAATCGCAGTAGCCTTGTTTACAATCTTCTCTTTTGCCGTTCTTCTTCGGGCATTTAGCCTTGACCTTACGATTACCGTATGGGAGTTCAGCCACATCGACACTTGCTTTAACTGTTCCTTCTCGGATTGACTTAGCTTTTCTAATCGCCCAATTAACACCCGAAGTTCCTCCCCACCCAAGCCAAGCAACATAACCTCTATCTTTCCAAGGCGTACTCTTATACTTAGGGTCAATCGCAGCATTTTTTCTGTGACGATTAAACGCAGCCATACGAGCAATAGTTTCATAGGATAGTTTTCTTTTTGATGCTAATTGGTTTGCACGAGTCCACCCTATAGAAGTCATTCCCTTGACCTCTTTGCCGTATTTCTTTTTCCACGCTAATACTTTCTTAGCGTTGTTCGTAGCGGATTGTGGGTAGTCGTTGTATGTAGCCATCGAATTAATTTACAATTATTTCAGTATGCCTTTTACATTCAGATAAGCATTGTCCTCATATACTTCTCCCTCAACGCTTTTTATAACTATGGTATCAGCTACCATCCTAGAAGCTGTAAACTCCTTGAACAAGAAATCTAAATCTCCAAGATTTGTTGTAGGTACTACCATACTAAACTCAATACTAGGGCTATCGCTGTATGTTATCTTTTCGTCATCAACATAGAAGTCGTAGTAGTCAGTAGTAGTGCCACTAGTATCTTCTGCTAACAAATCCCAATTTGCTGTGTTCTTGTTAAATAGCCTACCGTTGAATACGTGTTGGACACCCAATGTGTATATTCTTTGAGTAGAAGTAACTAAAGAAAGCCTTTGCCAATTAGTCATACATATAGGCTTCTTAATCCTAGTTTCGAAAAGAGGCTTATCAACATATGCGAATTTCAAGCCGATGTCTTGATGCTTTGTAAATAAGTTTTTTGTAAAAGCAATTTCTTTTGTGCTTACGCCACCTGAGTTTACATTTTCATTTACTTGATTTCCCAATAGACTACCTGCTAAAGACCTGTAAAAAACACCACTCTTGAAGTTAATTATCAAGTCAGATATTCCTTCAGGATTTATCTCTTGAGTAGTTGAACCTATAACCCTGCCTTCGTTAGACTCATCATCATAAAAATGATTGAAGTTTTTGTTGTTTAGTGTTATGTTTTTAAACTTATCACCACCAATAGAAACCTTAAAGGATTTTAAATCGTCAATGTATTGATTTATATTTTCTGTACCTTCTCTAACATATTTTATTGGGTCAATCCTTAATATGTTTACACCACCATCATTCTCATAAAATATACCACAGTTAAATCTTTTACAGATAGCTAATAATATATCATAAGGTTTTGTGGTTGCTGTGTTTTCTACTGAGCTTTTTACATTGTAAACATCGTCATCAAAATAAAGATTGTAATCTTGATTAGCTTTAAATGTTATATTAAGATTATCGTGGTCATCCGAGCCTGTAATAGTTTTTCGTAGCTCACCTTCTTCTGCGTTTGCAGTAACTACTGTATCACCATAAGAAGTATGTTGGTCGTGTATAGATACATTTGTTATTCTTGTTACTTTTAATACGCCACTTACAGGCTCTAAGTAATAGTTAGTGCTGTATCTACTCTCCCCATTAATCAACAGCTCTTCGCCACTAGGTATGTACACGGTAATTTCATCAGACCATTGTAGAGCATCAGTATAACCTGTCTGAAGGTCGTTTTGACTTGACGGGTCTAGTATAACAAAACGGTCTTTGTCTGAGTTTGTAAAAAAGTGATGCCCTTGATTTTGGTTTGTGTTTGTTTTTTCACTATCACCCTGTATAGCTGTAGCATCAGAAGCGTTAAGCTCTATAGGGTCGCCATTGACATCTTCTAGTCTTATCTTCTTTACAGGAAAACCATTCTCATAAACACCCAAGAACATATTAAACTTCATAGTAGATGAAGCAGGGTTTATGCTTTGAACCATCTTATCGTCTTGGATTAATGGTATATCCAAGGTTAAATCATTTATAGTAGCATTAAGACTACCACTATCAAAAGTTATAGCAGAATTAAAAGACATATGTGGTGCGAAAAACCCTTGCTCACCTGCCCTCATTCCGAATTGTGCTACAGGATAGTAGTATCTTCTTATATGTCTACCGTAAACAGAATTTTCCGCAGCAGTAGCTTCACTAACTGTATTATAGTTTCCGTGACTTTCAGAACCTCCGAAGTAATTTGTAACCATTTGTTTACTTGCAGTAGGGTCATCTCTTTTGAAATCATAGAACATATCTTCATTTGTCCCTGCACAGAAAGGCATCTGATTTATTTCAAACTCCCTAGTGTTAGTGGTTTGTTTAGCCTCTAACTTTGCAGGAAGCACCATATGAAGTTTTTCCGCTTGGAAGTCAGCAATAGCCTCCGTCTTATTTAGACCAAATAAAGAGCTGTCTACCCTAGTCTCAAATCCTGAATCAGTTATATACCTACCCAAGTATTCCAAGAATAACTTTACACTAAAAACAGGAACAAATCCTGTCCTATCCATTCCTACGCCATATTCAGTAAACTGTCTAGCACCGTAGCCAAATGTATCTAAGTCCCCACAGAAATCTATATAAGGGAAAATAATAGGTCTAGTGTACGAAGGGTTAGTGTTTAGTGTTCCTCCCTCACCACCACTAGCTACAGTTGTTTTAAATGTAGTAAAGGTGTGGTCGGCATTGTAGTATGTTTTGTAACTAGCATTAGTAGCATTGTATAGCGTAGATAAAGATATATCTTTTAGGTCGTTGATATATTTGCTTATGAAGTCTACTAAAGTTACATCTATATAAGACTCATCGCTATTATATTCTATAGCTGTTACGTTTAGCATACCTTGTATAACCGTATTTGAAGTACCAAAAGCAGTTATCTTAAAGTAGTAATCATCTTTAGGAAAATCGTCTTTATCCGAGGTTATAGGTGTGTATCCAAATGTAGTTCTATTGCCACTTGTTAAAGGAATTTTTAAAGTTGTAAAAAAAGGTAACTTTATAGAACCTACATCTAGGTTGTCATAAAAGTCAACATTGTATTCAAGCTCTGAATCAGGAAACAAATCTACAGTAGTAAAAGTAGAATTGTCTGCACTTATTTCTAGTTTAAAATTCATACTATCGTTTTGCGATATTAAATGCTAATGAAGACTTGAATTTATTATTGAAAAAATCAAACTCATCATCTTGGAAAGCTACCCTGTAAGCAACTTCTTTACAAGTATCTATGAATATCAACCTATCTGCTAATAATAAACTTCTTACCGACTTGTTTGTAGTGTCAGTAAAAAATTCTCTTCTCTTAACAGATACTGCTAATCTATAGTCTATTGATGTATTGTACACCTCGTAGGTTTCTGAGAACACCGCTTTGTTTACGGCTGCCAACATTCTGTACGAAGTAACATCATCGTATATAACATCTCCTATCTCCCAATAAAGACCTGTGGTAGTGCTTACACTTGATGGTACATTTTCATACACCTCATCGTCAAACTGAAAAGTTCTAGCCGTCTCATCGGTGCAATAAGCATACACACCCACGGTATCGCTTACAGGTATATAAATAACATCACCTTCGTCAAATGAACCACTACCCAATGTTATAACACCGTTGGAAACAGTACCTGAAAAAGATTGGTTTATAGCAGGGTTATATAAAAATTTATAATCACTCATTATATTCTATCGTTTCTATCTCTTAATCTACGCTCTGTATCGTTGCTTCTAAGGTCTTTGCTAGATACAAAGGCTCTCATAGGCTTACTTGTCTGTATAGCGGTAGAGACTGTAGCCTCAGCAATAGCTTTTAGGTAATCTACACTTTCGTTAGCTTGTGCTGTAACTAAACCTCCGTTAGCAAACATATGCTTACCCGACATAGGTCTTGTCTTGTAAGAGTCGTTTATTTTTTCTAACAGACCCTTGTGCATAGCGGTAGCTCGTTTATTTACAACAAACTCACCACCTTCCATTTCGTAACCTCCTTGACCCTGAACACTAAACGGCACACCACCCTCAGAGTGGCTTGGTCCATTGACTATACCCCCTTTAGCAAACCGCTTAGGGACAAACTGCTTACTATTGATAGCTGCTATTTCAGCTCCAAACGATGCCACAGCTAATGCTGCAGATATTTTTGCTTTCAATGCTGTAGTTATAGGTTCACCTGCTTCACCTCTCTTAAACATATTAGGAATAATAGATGCTAAAGCAACGGCTAAATCTGTAGTAGCATCTGTTCTTTCTTGTTTTTTCTGAGATTCAAATATCTTTTTGTTTATAGCGTTTTCCTTGGCTAACTGCGCTCTCTGTAATTCAATTTGCTTTGTTTTAAACTGAGACTCTGTAATTAACTGATTATCTAACTGAGACTTTAAAATGTCGCTTTCTATGTCTGCATTTCTTTTTACAGATTCCAATCTAGCTTTTTCTTGATTCTCATAATTCTCTTGCCTTACTTCAGAGAAGTTATCTATAGCATCTGCAGTTTTTGTAAGAGCATCAATGATAACATCCTCAAAGCTAAACAAATCTTTATTCTTTTTTATGAAGTTTATAGTTTCTAGTAGACTCTTTGTTGTTAAGTCCATTGTTCTTTTTGCAGCCTTTGGAAGACCTACGGAAACTTCTTCTGCAGCACCTTGAAACACTTTCTTTAAACCCCTTACAAAATCAGAGTTTTCTCCATATAATTTTTCTGCCTCTGAAATAATATCTTCTGCATTTCCAAACAATGCTGTAAGCAAGTCTACCTGTAGCAAGAATTGCTCATCAGATATTCCCTCTACTAAATCTTCTTTAATTAGTTTCTCCTGCTCTTTTATAGCTTCTATAGCGTCTTTTAATTCATCTTTTAATCTTTTTTGTTCTTCTTTTGTTCTTGTTTCTTTATTCTTTGCAATAGCGGCTTCACTATTTTCTAGGTTTCTAACTGATGCTAAAAGCTCCTCAAATAAAGCAATCCTTTTTTCAAGAACAGTAATTTCCTCAATACTTAATCCTCTTTGATTCTCTCTTGTGCTTTGCAATCTAGTTAGTTCTGATTCAAGACCTTTAGTCACTCTTAGACTTTCTTCATCAGTCATCACACCTTCTTTGGCTGTAGCTACTAATTTTTGAGTCATTTCAACAGCAGCTCCATATTGCTCATTTGTTGCTAACTCTAGTATTCTTTGCTCTCTTAAAACTTTGGCTCTTTCGACACTCATTTTTATGAGTTCATCCAAGAATCTACCTGCATCTTTCATTGAGCCGTTTGACTTGGTTTGCAAAAATTCACTTAGCCTGAGCTGAGGGTTTAATTTCTTTTGAGCTTTAAATTGTTTTTCAACTATTTTTAATTGCATTGAAGTTAAATCGCCTCCTTCTCTAAGTATTTGGAATAATGCCTCAGAACCTGCTTCTTGCTCTTTTTGCGTGGTATTAAACTGTATCAAAGATGTAGTCAAATCATCGAAAGACTTTTCACCTTGTTCTGATGCGTTAGACAAAAACTTAAAAGCCCTTGCCTGACCTGCAATCCTAGGGTCTAGTCTTTCAATAAGTTCTATAAAAAATTCAGTTTGTGTAATGTAATTACCAATACTAATAGATGCTTTATTATATGCTGAAGACAACAAGTCTATCTGACCCTGAGTAGAAGACATCTGAACTGCATTTGCTCTTAGCAACCTTGTACTATCGTTAACCTCTCCGTTCAAGTCGTCAAACTCATCAATAGTGTCTGCAAGGATAACAGCAGCACCTGCACCTCTTTGACCAAATATTTCAAAAGCCTCAGCCGCATCTAAATTGTTTTTAGCTAACTGTTCTACAAAGTCTCTAAAAGGTATTCCTTCTTTAGCTGCTTCACTAAGAACTCTCCTAAGACCTGTACCTGCCCTAGATGCTTTCAAACCGTTATTAGTAAGCAACCCTAAGAAAGTAGCTGTTTCATCGAAGGTTAATCCTACCTGACTTGCTAATGGACCAACATACTGTAACGCTGTACCTAGGTCTGTTAGTGTTAAGGCACTCTCGTTTACAGCACCTACTATTACGTTTGAAAATCTACTAGCTTCTGCGGCGGTTTGGTTGAATTGGTTCAGAGCCTTCTTTAGAGCTTCGGCAACTCCCCCAGGCTCTTCACCTAGTGCCTGAGCTAAGAGAGCCACAGGTTTTGTTAACTGACCAATCTCTTCTGCACTAGAGCCTAACTTACCTAATTGTTTTTGCAGTTCTGCAATTTGTATAGCTGTGAAAGAAGTAGTACCTGCTACTTCAAAGACTACGTTTTCTAAAGATGCTAACTCTTCCTTTGTTAATGCTGCAACAGCTCTAAGTTCAGCCATTGCTTTTTCAAAAGCTATAGCTCTTTTTGCTGATTTTACAAATAGCTCATTAAGTAAAGCTGTAGCACCTTGTATGATTTTATAGGCAATACCTAGTCTACCAAGTGTCTTTATGGTTTTTCCTAAGCTGCCAAAAAATCCTGTGTTAGATTTAGTAGACTTTTGTGTGGCTAAAGAATATCTTTTCTGAGCATTTGCAGCTTGGTCAATTAACTTTCTGTGCTTAGGAAGTCTATCTTCTAATTTTCCTTGACTTTGAGCTAATTTTTTTGAAGCGCCTGCAGCTTGTTGCTCTAACCTGTTTTTTTCTTTAAGTCTCTTATTGTAAGCATCAGTACCTTTGTCAAGCTGACTCAACTGCTTTTGTACAGCCTGTAGTCTGTCAATGTACTTATTTAGAGTCTCTATATTTTTTCTGTTCTCAGATAGTGCCATTATCTACTGAATAATTTTGTAAAGCGAACCATTGTTTGTTCTGTAAACAAGTTGGTAAGCCTATCGTTAATATTTTGTTGAGCCTTAGCTAGTGTAGCTTCAACGCCTCTGTTCTTATAATAGAAGGGATTATCAAAATCATATCTCTTTCTTAAACCCTTTCTTTGTATAGACCTTTTAATAACAAATGCTAACTTGCTTACCTCATGGTCTTTTGACTTGTCTAAGGTCTTGTCACCTATTTTAAAGTTAGCCTTACTATTAATAATCCACCCCTTTAATCTGCTAAAACCTTCCTCGCTTACATTCCATCCACCTGAAGGAGAACGCTTAGTAAGCCTGAAGTATTTTTTAGCTACACCAAATTGTATATTTGTTCTTATCGTTATACTGCTAGGTATGCCTTGAGACATCTTGTACACCCTCACAGACACAGCCTTTTTGCCGTCTTCACGAGCTAAGAACAAGTCATCTCTCCTAGGTGTTAAAGAGCCTGACTCATTAGGGTTGGATAGCCCTCCTGAAACGATTAGACTGTTACCCTTTATCTTACCTACCATTGCATTTATAATACCTGCCTTTCTAAACTGCTTGGCTATTTCTGCAACGGCAATGAGCCTGATTCTATTTTGATACTGCTTTCTAGTCATCTATTTCTAGAATGTCAGGTTTTCTAGATAAGGTAACAGTAAAGTCGCACACAGCACCCGATATGTTGTAGTCTTCTGCCTCAATGCTTGAAAGCTCTACATCTTGAAATTCTACAGTATAGTCTTGCTGTGCCAAGTAATCTTGCAACTGCCCCATAACGAATAGGTTTTCTTCTATAGATAACATATACGATTGGTCGTTACGAGCAACACACTTGTCGAGAACCGCCACAGAAAACTCTATTGAGTACACAGGATTATTATCTTCTCTAGATATGTTTGCTATCTGTGGAGTGATAATTAGTTGCTTGTAATCAAACTCCCTGTTAGCTATATCTGACTCTCCCTGAGCCACAAAGAACCCTGTAACCATATTGTGATTATCTGCGAAAGACTTAACCTTGTTATATAGTTCTGTGAGATTATTCATCTTATTCTTTTGTTAATTTACAAGTTACGCACAGCTTGAGCTTGTCTTTGTTCTGCAGCTTCTATCTTACTTTTCTGTGCTAAGAAACTCATCTCAGGCAATACAGTAGGCATAGGAAGCATATATATTTCGTTGTATTTTGTAATGTCTTCATTGCCTAATTTTCTAACTATACTGTACCAATACCATTGTTGGTTAAACAACATCTGAGAGTTTTTATTTTCTACATCAACCTCATCTGCATCCTCATCGTCTTCGGGCGGCTCATAAAACACTCCTGCGAAATCTTCAAACAAAGTCTTGTTTCTGTTTTCTACAAACTCATTCAAAAGATAGTAAACCTCTCTAACATCTGAATCCAATATGTACTCTTGGTTTTCCTTTTCGTCTTCTATATTTTCATTGTCAAAAACATCGTGGTGCAAAGGGCGTATAATTAACTTACATATCTCAAGGTCTATTAGATGGTCAGGTAGTTTAGTCTTCCCTGTGATTATTTGTTCCAACATTATAAACTGCCCCAATACCAAGTCTTCTACCTTACCGTGTATCTTTCTTTTTAAAGCAATGCTATCAGGATTCTTCATCTTTTCATTCAAAGGGTACGTCTCTATAGAGTCCTTTATGAATTGTAATTTATCTAGTGGCTTCAATGTATCAGCATAATCAATAGGCTTACCCCCTTTATTGATTGTATTCATAACATCAATGTGCTGTCTAAGTGTAATCATAAGAACATTGTTACTCCACCGTCCTGCTCCTCTTTGGCGCAGTAGGCAGTAATTGCTAGACTCATAACCATATCATCGTGCTTACCGTCTGTATTGCTAAACTGTAGGTTACCTGTGATTGGATTACGCTTACTCTTAAAATCATAAAGCTCCTTTACTAGATTCTCATTGTTTGGAATCTTGATGTTTCCGTCCTCAAACTGCTTGATGAGGTTTCTGATAATCTCAGGCTTTGTCTTCGCTGAGGTAATAAATGGAATCATTTTATATAGCCTCTCATCGTCTGTAAGGTCATCAAAAAGTAAATCGTTGTTATTCACCTCGAAGTAACAGGCTGACAGCTTATCATCGTGCTTCAGGTAGAAGCTCTTTATCCTGTCTTTAAACTCCTCATAGTCCATACCCTCTTCCTTGTAGTTGAACCTGTGTATATCTATGATTTCATTATGTTCGTTCATTGCAGTCATTACGGTATAATCCTGAGCGACACCAATATCCATACCCATATAAACTCTCTCGTAAGGTGTGTTTAGTTGCGGTACTACCGACTCTTCGATATTACTGAAAAGGGCATTAGCACTTATCGGCTTACACAGATACTCTTGGTCAAACTGTGCCTTAGTCATACTCTTCCTTACCCCTGCTACCGTTTTCTCTACATCTCTATCGTTAAGGTCTAAGTACGTCTTTTTGATAGACTTAATCTCTTCCCAATTTGATTTGCTCTGTCCGTCTTTGTATCTATCGAAGTACCAATTAGGACCATTGAATGTACTTGACATAACCACCCTTCCCTTTGTCCTAGTGACCATAGGAAGGAGTACCTCGTTGATAAAGTCTAGCTTCATATATG
>Ga0233398_1000321_pt1 | contig 28139 bp, 30 predicted proteins | sample 38DmetaG_FD_182697 | JGI IMG/M metagenome (GOLD analysis project Ga0233398, IMG submission 182697) | Seawater microbial communities from Monterey Bay, California, United States - 38D | ecosystem: Environmental > Aquatic > Marine > Coastal | place: USA: California | collected 2016-10-02
ATCGGTTGGTTTACTACACTCATAGAAAGTATATAGATACTGTTTTGAATTTTTACGATTTTCAGATCCATTCAGGTGCCATATTTTTAAACTAGGAATGTCTGGAGATAAGAAATCAAACCTTGAATCTATAGCCTCTTTAAACTTAGACTGAAAATCTTCCGTCATATTATAAGCAGACACATCTATGTTCTGCTCATTCATCGGCCAAATGCCCACTTCATGACCCTTCTCAAAGAGCTCCTTGATAATGTTAAAACTAACATTACCAAGGCTCAATGAGTTAATAGGTGCGTCTACTAAAATTTTCATTAAAACGGGATGTCTTCGTCAACGCCAGCGGAGACGGCACTTTTTACTGCCTTTTCTGCTGTATTTGATTGGTCGTCCTTACCACCACCAAGGAAGGTGAAATTATTACCAGAGATAAACATCTTATTGTATTGCTTACCTTCGTTTTCCCAAGAGCTATAGCGAATTTCGCCCTGCACAAGGATTAGTCTACCTTTTTCAAGGTGTTCGTGAGCAATCTCTGCTTGACGACCCCACATTTCAACATCAATGAAACAAGGTTCTTTAGACCTGTTACTTGAGATGCACATGCGGAATTTACAAACCTTATTGTTGCTTACTTCTCTAATTTCTGTATCGGAGGCCAAACGCCCCGCTGTTACTATTGTGTTATACATATCTTTTATCGAATTGTTTTTTTACTTTGTTGATGAATTTGTCGTGGATGTTTATGCACCCTTGGATGCTCATATCTAATTCTTTAGAGGCTCTTCTCCACGGGATTAACTTATTATTAGTCGTATTATATCTAATGTCAATAATTTTTTTGACCCTTGGGTCAGTTTCTTCTTGTAGCATAGCATTAAACATGTCAAAAGCCTCTATTTTAGATAAGGTTTCAAACGAGTCGTCAGCATCAGAAACCCTGCTATAAGCAGCCTCTAGTGGCACTTCTTTTTGTTTTTTGCTTTTGTTTATAGAGTTTAAGCACTTCCACTTTGTCTGGTTAGCTAGGTATGTAGAAAACTTGCTGTTTTTGCTGGGATCATAATCGAGGGCAGACTTATATATCACATAATCTTTATCATCTAAAATAAATTCCCTATTATTGGAGAAGTTGTTTTTGGTATATTGATCCACGATATATACATATATCCCAGAATGCCTATTAATTAGCTCAGTCAAACAACCATTGTCGTTCTCGCTCTTTATCTTGTTTATGAGTGACAGGTCGCTTTCCATTTTTGATATATGTCTTTGGTTATCATTGAGTTTAGTATTTCGTTGGCAGTTAACATCATTACATTTTCATCGTCTAGATTAGCCATATGAAAAACAGAGCTAACTCCATCTTCGAGTATTTTATTTTGCTCCTCTTCGTAGGGGTTAGCTGGATTGATGCCATCCCTTTTAATCAATAAGGATAATCCGTTTGATTCTTTTATCCATTTTAGCTCATTAGCAAACCTGAGGTCTGTTATTATATTGACATGATCACCTAATAGGTTGCCGCTTAATTTTTCGATCCATATGTTATTGTTTATCTTCCTCATAACGTCTGTACCCCAGCAAACAAGGAATGGTCTAATGAGCTTCTTTTCCTCTTTATTCTCTGTAAAAGCGGATATTCCAGTCTGATCAATAACAAATTGGTTTACAGACTCCTTTAACTGATTAGCGAAGGAAAATGTTTTAGCCTTAATACCTTGTTCATTAAGTATCTTAACAAAGTTATTACCCAAGGTATCCTTGCCTGTTCTGGCGTTTCCCGCGATTGCTATTATGTTAGAATCTAGTTTCATGATCGGCTGTGAGTGTAATTGTAATGCCTATTGTTGCATTAGTCAATACTTTTATCAAGAAAAATCAATGTTTTTTTAGACATTAATATAAATTATGCTTTACTATTTAAAAACCTTCTTCGTTAAGTATATACTTATCGAAGGACTTATCATCTTCGCTCTTTAATACTTAACGATAAGTAGTTTTTAATTAGTAAAGCTGAATGCGAGTACCAAGTATTGAATCGAGACGATTGGTTCGTGTTCTTCGGAGATCAAATACTAATCGAATTATTATAAAAACTGTTCCATTTTTTTCTAAAGAATTTTCATATTTTTTTTCAACTTAAATATTTTACTAAATTTACTTATTGACTGTGACCTAGAATCTGGTAGTGTGTAAACTATGTCAGCGATGAAATTCGGGGCTGATTCGCGGCCGAAAAATTAACTAACAACAACCAAAAAAGACTAAAAATGAGCATATTCGAGGAACAGATATCAAGAAAACCTAATAATTACCCGTGGGCAGAAGAATTTATTGAAGTTATGCATAATGGGTTTTGGACTGATAAAGAGTTCAGTTTTTCTTCTGACGTTCAAGACTTCCATATCACAATGGACGACCAACAAAGAGAGATTATTATAAGAACCCTTTCAGCTATTGGTCAAATCGAAGTTGCCGTTAAAAAATTCTGGGCTAAACTAGGAGACAACTTGCCTCATCCATCTATTACTGATCTTGGTTATGTGATGGCTAACGTTGAAGTAATCCACAATAACGCATACGAAAGACTATTAAAAGTACTGGGGTTAGAAGATATTTTTGAGGAAAACTTAAAGCTTGATTTTATTGAGGGTAGAGTAAACTATTTGCGTAAATATACACATAGATTTTATAAGGATTCTAAGAAGCAGTATCTATATGCACTTATCTTGTTCACGTTATTTGTTGAAAACGTTTCTCTGATGAGCCAATTTTATGTTATTAATTGGTTTTCCAGGAACAAAAACGTACTTAAAGACACAGAGCAACAGGTTAGATATACAAGGAACGAAGAAAACATTCACGCCCAAGTAGGAATCAAGATTATTAACACCATAAGAGAAGAACACCCAGAGCTTTTTGACGAAGAATTAGAGCAAAGAATTCTCCACGAAGCTGAACAAGCTTATATTGCTGAAGCCAAGATCATCGATTGGATGGTAAACGGCATTAATGAAGAAGGTTTGAGCGCACCGCTTCTTAAAGAATTTATTAAATCAAGGATTAACGACTCAATGGAACAAATTTCATTCAAAAAAGCATTTGATGTTGACAATGATATAATTAAAGATACAATGTGGTTTGAAGAGGAGTTAATGGGTAATAACTCTACAGACTTCTTCCACTCTCGTCCTGTGGAATATTCAAAAAAATCACAAACATTTGACTTAGATAGCGTATTTGCATGAAAAAATATTATTGGAACAACGAAACTTCGCAACGGATCTTAAACAGAGGATATCTTGACGGCGAAAGCTTGATTGGTAGGGTGTTAAGTGTAGGGGAGGCGTTTCAAAAAGACTTCGTATCTCGCGCCCCTGCAGAACATAAAAGTAAATTTTCTGACTTGTGCGAGAAATTTGAGCATTATATGTCTCTTGGTTTCTTTTCTTTATCTAGCCCTGTCTGGGCTAACTATGGTAGAGATAGAGGATTGCCTGTTTCCTGTAATGGTGTTTTTGTGCCAGATACAATGGAGGGGATTCTGACAAAACAGTCAGAGGTTGGTATGCAAACCAAGCATGGTGCTGGAACTTCTGGTTACTTTGGTGATTTGAGGGGTAGAGGAAAAGAAATAAGCACTGGCGGAAGCTCTTCTGGTTCTGTACATTTTATGGAATTGTTTGATAAGGTTACTTCTGTGGTATCTCAGAGTAGTGTGCGCAGAGGTTCTTTTGCTGCTTATCTTCCTGTCGACCACCCAGATATTGAAGAGTTTTTACGTATCAGGTCTGATGGACATCCTATTCAAGACCTATCATTTGCTGTTACTATTACAGATGAATGGATGGAAGGAATGAAAGGAGGAGATATTGACAAGCGTAAGATTTGGGCAAAGATCGTCCAGAAAAAGTTTGAATCTGGCTATCCTTATTTGTTTTTCCAAGATACAGCTAACAAAAATGCACCTCAAGTATATAAAGATAAAGACATGAAGATTTACGCTTCAAATCTTTGCAACGAAATTGCACTACCTTCTTCACCAGAAGAGTCATTTGTTTGTTGTTTATCTTCTCTCAATCTAGAGAGGTGGGACGAGATTGTCGAGACTGATGCTATTGAAACAATGGTTTATTTTCTTGATTCTGTAATGGAGGAATATATCAATAAGACTGAGGATATTCCTTATATGGAATTTGATCATAACTTTGCAAAGCGTCATAGAGCTTTGGGAATGGGCGTTCTTGGCTGGCACTCTTATTTACAGGACAATATGATTTCCTTTGAGAGCATGGAAGCCAAAATGAAAAATGCAGAAATCTTCAAGACAATCAGAGAAAGAGCAGATAAAGCCACAGAAGAATTGGCTAAAGTTTTTGGGGAGCCAGAAGTATTAAAAGGTTATGGGAGAAGAAACACAACAACAATGGCTGTTGCTCCCACGACTACAAGTTCTCTTATTCTTGGTCAGGTATCTCAAGGAATTGAGCCGACTGTAAACTATTACACAAAGAATTCAGCCAAAGGAAAATTCACAATCAGAAGCCCCCATTTAGAGAGACTCCTTGAATCTAAAGGGAAAAACACGGAAGCCGTATGGAAATCAATTTTGATTAAGGACGGATCGGTTCAGCACTTAAGTTTTCTGGATGAACACGAAAAGGATGTATTTAAAACATTTTCAGAGGTATCACAAAAAGAGATTGTGATACAAGCATCTCAGCGCCAAAAGTATATTGATCAAGGTCAATCCTTAAATCTAATGGTTCACCCTAAAGCTTCTCCAAAGGAGGTTAGTGATCTTATGATTTTTGGTTGGGAAATGGGTCTCAAGGGTTTTTACTATCAAAGAAGTACGAACCCAAGTCAAGCTCTTGCCCAATCTATTATGGAATGTACATCTTGCGAAGGTTAAGATTTCATTATTATAAAATTTTAGTGTAAAGAACTAATATGGAATACGATTTTTCTGATCAAATAAAAGACTTAGCAAAGAACTCAAAAAGAAGTTCTTGTGTTTCTTTTACAGAATGTATTTCTTCTATCTTAGAAGCAAAAGAGAAAGAATATAACGAAGAAAACGAAAACCAAATAACATTAGACCAACTAAAGAAGGTTTATCGTCGTGGTTCCGCAGTTTATTCGCATTCTCATTTGATTGACAAAACCAGGGGCCAACTTGCATTGGCCAGAGTAAACAATTTTTTAAAACTATCTAAAGGTAGAGAGGTCAGTGATTCTTATAGGTTAGCAGACAAAGATATATTAGAAGGTGAAGAAACTTACTATATAGAAACTCCATCGAAAGCTTTTGTAGGTTTTACTGATTTAGAACTAGACTTAGCGTGTATTGACCTCATAAAAGCTGGTGTAGAGAAGTGGGATCAAAACCAAGAAGCTGAAGAGCTTGAATATTCAGAGGCTGAGAAAAAAACCCTAAACAAACCTTTTAGACTTAAAGGGGAGAAAAAGAAATTTGGTGTTTATGTGAAAAGCCCTAAAACAGGCAACGTTGTTGTAGTTAAGTTTGGTGATCCTAATATGGAGATTAAAAGGGATGATCCAGATCGCCGTCGTAGCTTTAGAGCTAGACATAAGTGTGATACAGCAAAGGATAAAACTACGCCTCGTTATTGGTCTTGTAAGATGTGGAGTAAGAAGCCAGTTAACAAATCTGTATCCTCAGAGGCTTTGGAGTGGGACGAGGAAGAAATTCTAAGTGAGTGGGGTTGGGATGAGTCTTCTGTTGTTGATGTCGATTATTTTGATGGCTTCGATCATTTAAATAATGTTGAGGTTATTGAAGATGATTTAATTTGATTTTTTTCTATTTTGACTTAGTATAGTCAAATGGAAAAGTATATAGATTTAGCTGGACTTTTTGAGTTTTCAGACGAATGGGATATTTCATTCGACGAAGAAAACGAATGTGTTGTTATAGACAACATATATAAAAATCCATTAGAAATCCTTTCGTGGCTGAAGTCTCAAGACTATCCTCTTTGGAAATACGTTGACCCAGAAAAAACAAGAAATACAAAAGAGTATCTTGATTGCAGATTAAATCATGCATGGCCATATAATTATGGTGAAGAAGACATGGTTGCCATAGAGAATGTATGTAAAAAATATTTAGGAAGGCAAAAAATTGATGTTTTAAACAGGGCTTTTGAATTCAATTGTTTCAAAGCCTTAGAAAAAAAATCAAACACAGAACAACACTTCCCCCATCTTGATGATGATCAAAAAATACCTGATGAATGGTCTACGATAAACATGATAACCTATATGGATCAGGGCGGTAATGGGGGAACGAACATTTATGATTATGACTTTCCTGACAACATCGAACATGAAAACTTGTTTTTCAAACTTGAAAAAAAACACAAAATCGTTAAAAGTTTAGAACACAAATTCAACAGGGCTGTTTTATTTAGAGGTAATAAGTGGCACGGTGCATTTATTGAAGATTACGAGCACTACATGAAAAATTGGAGATACTCTCAAGTTTATTTTATCAAATGAATAAAATATCATTCTGCATAATTACGAACGGCAAAAGACCAAAGGAATTAAACCTTTGCGTTAAATCCATTCATGAAAACTTCATTAATTCAGGTGATTATGAAATTTTAATTGTTGGTGATAATATACCATGCATGGCAACCGATAAGGTAAAAATTATTGAAGACCACAAATTTCAAAAGTTTTTAGGAGCCAGAAAAAACATAGCCACAGAAAATTCGAGTGGAGACATATTGGTTCATTGTGATGACGATATTATTTTTCCTAGCAACTGGTATTCTAATTTTTTGGATTACAATTCTAAAAATCCAGATTGGCAAGTTCTTGGAAATAAAATACTTCTTCCAGACGGAGATAGATATTATGATAGGTCTATTTATTTACCAAGACATAAGATGGTTTCTTATGATTTTGATGAAACATTAGATCCTCACACACTTCTTTATCAGTGTGGAGCGTTTTCTATTTGCAAAAAATCCTTGCTGGAAAAAATTAGCTGGAGCAACGAAATACCATTTTACGGTAAGCTTAACGGTTTTGAATATAACGAGGATATTGATTTCTCGGTAAAACTAAAAGAAGCTGGAGTAAGAATAAGTTTCGACGAGAACAATACTGTGTGGCATTATGACCACAGTTACTTCTTTAAAGACGATTTTGCTTATAAGAAAAGTCCTGAAGATACAAGTGATAATAAATGTCTTGAGTTTGTAATGCTTTTGAACAGCCTAGAAAGATGAATAAAAAACTGATATTTGGACTAGGCTCTGGAAGATGTGGGACTCACTCTTTATCGAAGCTACTCAACGAACAATCAAACTTCGAAGTATCTCATGAATTGGGAGATAACCCAGTGTTAACTTGGGATTGTAATAGTGAGTGTCTCGATTTTTACTTAAGTAAAATACTGTCCCGAAGCCCCGACTTTGTTGGTGATGTAGCTTTTTACTTAATAAATTACGTAGATCATATTTTAGATAAATACCCAGACTCAAAATTTATTTGTTTAAAAAGGAATAAATTTAATACCGTCACATCTTACGAAAGTAAAACCCTTGGTCGAAACCATTGGCAAAGTCATTCTGGCGATTATTATCGTTTATGTCCTTGGGATAGATGTTACCCCAAATACAACGAAGACATAAAAAAAGAAGAAGCTATAGCTCTATACTATGATGATTATTACTCTTTGATTGAAGAGTTGATTAATAAACACCCAGAAAACGTCTCTTTGTTTAATATGGAGGATTTAAATAATTACGAAAAAGTTAAATCCATGCTAGGCTTTATTGGGGTTAAAGAAAGCGACATGAATATAAAAATCAACATAAAAGAACAAGCTAGAAATAATTAAAATGGCTGGTTTAGAAATACAAAAACCAAAAGACGATCCACTCCTTGAAAAAGTATTTGCTATGATAGTTGCTGAAAGGAGGGGTTATCCTAACTTCTCTTATGATGAGTTTGATGAGTTTGTAAGAGTCAATATAAAAGACATATGCAAAACATTTAACACTAGATGGTTGGTTTCTGTATGTGACACTTACGCTGGTCACCCCGACAAAGAAAAAGCTGCTGGCGCTATGATAATTATTACGACTGTTAATATGATAAAATTATGGGGTACAGATTTATGTATTAGAGACAAGAATATAAACGAAGAACTTTTACAACACTATAAAAGCAATCAAGAAGAAATATGGGATGGCGTTATAACCTTTAAACTGGCTCCAGATGGAGACATGTTAAGAAATATGATAAAAAGACAGAGTATTATTTTAGAAACAGACGAGGTTTTGTCTACTATATTTAAAACCGTTTTGGAAAAATGTTTATCTGATAGCAGATCACCCTTATACAACTTAACAAAAAAATAACAAATGGATTTAAAAATAATTACAGTATTAAGAAGCGGCGGTGACTTCAACCCTAATCACGTTTATAAAATCAAAGAAATGTGTGAAAAGAATATTAAAATAAATCATTCTTTTTTATGTTTAACTGATTTTGATAATCTAGACTGCGATTCCATAAAACTTGAACACAACTGGCGAGGATGGTGGTCTAAAATGGAAATGTTCAAACTCGAAGGTCCTTGTTTATTTTTTGATTTAGACAACATAATTCGTCAAGACATTACAGATATAATTGAAGGTTTAAAAGGTGTTGGTTTTGCTATGCTCGACATTCATTGGCGAGACATATTCAGTTCCTCAATAATGTATTGGGACGAGGACGCAAGATACATTTATGAAAAATTTGCTAAAGACCCGATGAAATACATGCATTCGGCTTGGGGGCGGTTAGAGGGTGATCAAGGTTTTGTACTTAAGGAGGCTAATCCAAAAGGAATACAAAGCCACACTAAATGCGAAGAAAGGGTGGTCTCCTTCAAAAAAGATTTAAATTTTGGAAAAAAATTCAACCCAGACTTACATAGCATTGTCCATTTTCACGGAAGACCAAGACCATGGCAACAAAACATAGTAAAATACTAATAAAAACATGGACCCGATAAAACAAGAGTTTGACGCTAACTTTTTTCAAAAAGTTTATGAGGAGCAAGATTGGTATGGAAATGCCTCTGCTGGAAGATGCCCAGCCATGAGACTGTTTCCTCTGTATCAAAAATACATAGAAGGAACCGTTCTCGATGTGGGTTGTGGTAGGGGTGACGTAGTAAAATCACTAAGGTCTAAAGGTTTTAAAGCTGATGGAATAGACCAAATAAATCTAGACAACGAAATGATCGTTGGCTCAATATTGGAACCTTTCGAGGATCATAAATATGACACCATGATCTGTATAGACGTTATAGAGCATATAGAAAAAGAGTATGAAGATGTGCTTTTTAAAAATCTCAGCAAAAGTAAAACTCAAATATTTTCAATTCACAATGGACCTGCCATACATAAAAACGGTCGAGATATACATGTGAATAAAAGAAGTTTTCCTGATTGGGAGAAAAAGATAAAAGAGTTTTTTGTTATAATAGACATTATCAAAATACACGCTCAACAAGTTCTTTATATAACCAAAACAAAAGAGTAAATGGACCAATTCTTACAATCTAGATTTAAAAAAGTTTTTACAACAAATCTTTGGGGAAGCAGGGAAAGCAGAAGTGGAAAAGGAAGTGAATTAAAACAAACGCAGAAGTTAATAAATGAAATACCCAAGATAATAGAAAAATACAATATAAGCTCAATTTTGGACGCTCCTTGTGGAGACTATAATTACATGAAAGAAATAAAACTTAAATGTAATTATATTGGTGTTGATATTGTTCCAGAACTAATCGAATTGAATCTTTCAAAATATAAAGGTGTTGATTTTAGATGTTTGGATATCACTTCCAGTAATTTACCAAAATGTGATTTGGTATTAGTTAGAGATTGCTTAAGCCACTTAACTAATAAAGATGTAAAAAAAGCAATAAAAAATATCGAAAAATCTGGAGCAAAATTTTTACTTGTTACCTCTTATCCAGATCACCAACAAAATTCAGATCTTACAAACGGTCAATGGAGGAGGTTAAATATGGAGAAAAAACCCTTTAATTTAATCTCTAAAGACAGGTATTTCGAAGAGGGGGATTCCATAAACAAAGACAAATCGTTAATACTTGTAGAACTAAGAGCTTAAGATTCTTAATGACATGGTATCACACAAACATAAATTTGTTTTCATTCATTCTCCTAAATGCGGAGGAGGCAGTATTAAAAAAATACTAAGGAAACACTTAGCGGGTTCTGTTATAGAAGCGCCAAATTCCAATCATTGGGAACTGTGGAGGCACTACGAACTACACGGCAAAGACTTATTAGATTCTTACTTTAAGTTTGGCGTAATAAGAAACCCCTGGGACCGAATGGTATCATGGTTTCACCACTGTAAATCTAGACATGGTTTTAATGGATCGTTCGAAGATTTTATAATTGGCGAAAAATTCCTCAATCATAATTCTTTCTCTAGGAACAAATTTTTGGTAGAGGGTGAAAACAAAATGGATTTTATAATCAAACTAGAAAACATCGAAGAAGATTTTGAAATTGTTACTAAAAAATTTGGTATTAAAAACTATAATATGACAAGAGAGCGTCATGGATCTAACCGTATAGGTAATTCTTATGAAGAATACTATAACGAAGAAACCAAAAACAAAGTTGAAGAAACTTTCTCTTGGGATATAAATAATTTTGGATATTCATTTGGCGATAAATAGAAACATGAAAAAAATAATCATCACAGGAGTAACAGGTCAAGATGGCAGCCACATGGCTGACTACCTTCTAGCTAACACAAAGCATACAATTATTGCTGGTGTTCGCCGTTTGAGTGTTAAGAATCACGACAATATTAAACATCTGGTTGATAATCCTAGATTTAAGTTGATTGATCTTGATATCACTGACCAATCAAATGTTGATCGTGCTATTTCTGAAGAAAAACCAGATTATTTTATTAACTTTGCAGCCAATTCATTCGTAGGGGTTAGCTGGGATATGCCAGAAAACCATATGAACACAAATTGCATGGCGGTACTTTACCAACTTGAAGCAATTCGCAAACACTGCCCAGATTGCCGTTATTACAACGCTGGGTCATCCGAAGAGTTTGGCGACGTAGTTACTGCCCCACAGGACGAGACGCATCCACTGCGCCCTAGAAGCCCTTACGGAGCATCTAAAGCCGCAGCAAGACATCTAGTTAAAGTTTGGAGAGATTCTTATCGTCTTTATGCCATACAGGGGTGGTTATTTAACCATGAAGGAATAAGAAGGGGAGAAGAGTTCCTAACCCGTAAGGTGACTAAAGGTGTTGCTAAAATTGTTAAAGAAATCAGAGATGGGAAAACACCAGTTCCTCTTGAGCTTGGTAATTTGGAGGCTAAAAGAGACTGGTCGGACGCTGAAGATTTTGTTCATGGCATTTGGTTAATGCTAAATCAAGACTTAGAGGTTCCAAAGGAATATGTTTTAGCTTCTGGCAAAACATATACTATTCGTGAATTTGTTGAGGCTGCATTTGGGTTTGCTGGCTTTGGTTCTGATCAATGTTATTGGGTTGGAGAACATTCGCAATCCAAATATTACCACGGTGATCAACTACTTGTTCAAATCAACCCGAAGTATTATCGACCAGCCGAGGTCTGTCTTCTTCTTGGTGACCCTAGTTTAGCAGAAAGAGAACTTGGCTGGGAAAGGAAAACGGACTTTTTAGGTCTTGTGAAAAAGATGGTTGACAACGATTTGGATATGTTGTAATATCCAAATATGCCGAGAGGTAAAAAAGAGTGTCCATCATGTAAAGATCTGCTTTCAAGTAGGTCTGCTGCTTGTTCTTGCGGACATGTTTTCAAGAAGAAAGACAAAGCAAAAAAAACCAACAAGCTTTCTGTTTTGTCTAGATTGGTTGAGGTGCCTGATAAAAACAAGAGGCAGTTCTATCAAAGGGAATTCAAAATAATGAACTCCCTATCAGAGAGATATTCCCTAGAGTTCCTTGCTGTTCTGGACTTTGGAAAGAAGTTTGATTCATTAGCTTATATTTTAAGCTACAAACTAAAAGATACTCTAGATCAAAAATGGAGGGCTTTTAATTATAAGTTTGACAAAGATAAGTATATGGAATATAATATAGGGGACAAAACAGGAGAAGACAAAATAATAAAGAAGAAAAACAAAACAACAAGAGATTTTTTAAATGAATAACGAACAACATAACTCAAACAATTTACTCAAGAGCTTTTTAAAGACAAACAAAGAAGATCACTACAACTTCGAAGATGAAATTGATTACAAAGTGTCAAGCGGGTCGCTGCAGTTTGACCTCCACCTTGGCGGTGGGTTTGGACCAGGCTTACATAGATTCTGCGGCATGAATGAGGGCGGCAAAACCTCAGAAGCTTTAGAGGTTATGAAAAACTTTCTAATCACATTGCCAAATTCTAAAGCAGTTTACTTTAAAGCTGAAGGGCGTCTTTCCCCAGAAATGAAAAAAAGATCTGGCATTAAATTTGTGTTTAGTGCTGATGAATGGGTAGCTGGCACCTGCTTCGTTTTTGAATCTAATATTTATGAAACAGTTGTGGATCTTATGAGGCAACTTGTCGTAAATAACGAAGACAAAACTAAGTATTGTTTTGTTTTAGACTCCGTTGATGGCCTTATACTTAAAAACGATCAAGACAAAAGCTTTGAGGACTCTGCTAAGGTGGCTGGGGGTGCTGTTGTCGCCGCCACATTTATGAAAAAGATGTCTATAGCTTTGTCTAAAAGAGGTCACATGGCTATCTTTATTTCTCAAGTTAGAGCCGATATTAAGCTTGATCCATATACTAAAGCTCCAATTAGGCAAACCAGTGCTACAGGTGGCAACGCACTACTTCACTTCGCCAATTGGATTATTGAATTTGAGCCCAGGTTTACAAAGGATATTATACTTCAGAACCCATCAGTTAAAAAAATGGATATGCAAAAAAACCCTCCAGTAGGTCACTTTGCTAATGTTACAGTCAAAAAATCTCCTAATGAAAAAACTAACTCAAGAATAACCTATCCCGTTAGGTATGGCAGGAAAGACGGAACATCTATCTGGATTGAAAAAGAAATAGTGGATCTGCTTTTTGCTTGGGAGTTTCTTTCCAAAAAAGGTTCCTGGATTAATGTCACAGATGACTTTGCAGATCTACTTGCTGATAATAGCTTTGATTTCCCCTCTAAGCTTCAAGGTGAACACAAGGTGTTCCAAGCTCTAGAAGAAAACCCCAAACTCTCAAGTTACTTGGTTGAGTATTTTAAAAAAGCGATCAATGAATTCTCATGAAATTTTACGACTGTGTCGGCAAACAGAGAAATCTAAAATCTGCTAAGAAATATTTAATTAATTGGGAAGGTAAAAGCAGAAGTAAATTTCAGAATAATGTGAAAAACTTCTTAAAAAGCTATTGGGTTCACGATATTGTATTCGAAGAGTTTCGTATTGTAGGAACAAGATTATCACTTGATTTTTATAATGCCAATAAAAAAATAGCTGTAGAAGTTCAAGGAGACCAACACGTTAAATACGTGAAACACTTCCACAAAAATAGACTTAAATACTTAGATCAGTTAAAAAGAGACCAAAAGAAGCTTGACTTTTGTAACTTTAATGGTATAAAGTTGGTAGAGATTTACTCCAAAGACAAAATAACGGCATCTCTTTTTGGAGACCAAGATGTAATTTTATGAAAGAAGAAGATATAGAATTCTCCATTCCAGAGAACTTCCTAAAACAAATATATGAGTTTAGTGGTGGCGCTGAAAATTATAAAGGCATGATACTAATAATGTGCAACGAAAAAGGAGAACCAAACATATACACCCAGTATGATTCCTCTGTTGTGGAGCTTGGATTAAAGTCTGCGCTTAGAAACTTCCTATTGAATAAAGTAGAACTACAAGAAAAATAAATGATTTATAACCTAGAACTTGAGAAACAATTATTAGCAGCCCTTATTAAGGAGCCAGATTTATTTTCTGAAATAGCTAGTTTTATAGATCATGATGATTTTTATTCTGAAGAATCAAATCTTCACAAGACAATCTTCACTATAATTAAGCAGTCTATTCAGTCTGGAGAAGATATTGACGAAGTCATCATTGCGCAAAGGATTTCTAGCATAGGGTTATCCTTTGAGGATAATCTTAACCCTGCAGATTATATAAAATCCCTTGCACTCAGAAAGGTTCCCAAGGGAAACTTAATCAAGACTGCGAAAGAGCTTAAGAAAGTCTCTGTCCGTAGAGGTATATATAAAGCAGCCCAAGAGATGGCTGGCAAAATGAAGAGTGTAACTCCAGAGACTCCTTACCATGAAATTATTGAGAAGGCGGACAACATCTACAACTCGAAAATAAACTTATATGAAATCGGTGAAGATTCGCCTGTAAACATATACGAAGAGATGGAAGGCATCATTGAGGATAGGGGCAACAACCCAATCAAGGAGTTTGGGATGATGGGTCCTCATAAAAAAATAAACGAAATGTATGGCTCGATTTTACGACCTGGCAACATTACTGTTGTTGTTGCTAGATCTGGTGTTGGTAAAACTCAATTTTGTATGCATTACGCAACACAGGTTAGTGCCAAATATGATGTGCCTGTTTTACACTTTGACAATGGCGAGATGAGCAAGGAGGAATTGATCATGCGTCAGTGTGCTTCTATTTCTGGCGTTCCCTCTCACTTATTGGAGAGTGGCGAATGGAGGCAAGCGGGTGAAGATGTAGTTAACAAAGTCAGATCTACTTGGGATAAAGTTAAAAACTTAAAATTTTATTACTATAACGTTGGCGGTATGGATGTTGATTCCATGGTTAGCACATTGAAAAGATTTTATTATGCCAAGGTAGGTAGAGGGAATCCAATGATACTTTCTTTTGACTACATCAAAACTTCAAATGAATCATCTGGTAACAAAAATGAGTGGCAGATTGTTGGCGAGATGGTAGACAAGTTTAAGAAATGTGTCCAAAAAGAAATTCTTCACGACGGCCTACCTATTATCTCCATGATCACCTCTGTTCAATCTAATAGATATGGAATAACCAATAACAGAAACGCTCAAAACATTGTGGACGATGAAAGCATTGTTTCTCTTTCTGATAGGATCATTCAATTCTGTTCTCACATGTTTATTCTTAGAAATAAAACCGCAGATGAGATTGAAGTCGAAGGTGGGGGTTTTGGTACGCATAAATTTATAAACATAAAATCTAGGCATCTAGGTAAAGATATCGCTGGAGCATTAGAGCCTGTTCAAATAGGAGACGCTCTTAGAAAGAACCTTGTGAATTTAGAGTTTAAAAACTTTAACATAACTGAGCGTGGAGATTTGAGGGATGTAGCTAGATCTCTTGATGGTGGTGCTGACATAGAACTTTCTGACTCCGACTCTCTACCAAACTTCGACAATGTCTGATATGTATAAAGAAATACTTCAAGAACTTGGCTATAATCTTGTTGATTGCGGAGATCATTGGAGGTCTAGCGCTGTCTACAGGGGTGGTGATAACCAAACTGCTTTACAAATATACAAAAACACTGGTGTATGGACTGACTACATAAAGAGCGATGGTTATAGACCCCTAAAGCACCTCATACAGCTTACATTAAAGGGTCAACCAGACAGGGTTAAAAACATTCTAAAATCTCTAGATGAAAAACCAGATACTTTAACAGAATATAAAACAAAATCTTTAATACAAATGGAAAAAACTTACGACAACAGCATACTTGATAAATTATTTCCTAACTATAATTTTTATAATAACAGAAAGATTTCAGAACAAACGCAAAATTTCTTTAAGGTTGGGTTGGCTGGTTCTGGTAATATGTACCGCAGAATGGTTTTCCCCATATACAATGAACATAGTCAAATTGTTGGTTTCTCAGGAAGAAGGGTAGATGATAATGATTATGCAAAATGGAAACATATAGGTAAAAAAAATAATTGGGTTTACCCAGCTTATATACCAAGCGATAACAACATCGACTCCATCATCACTGATAAGAAAGAAGTATTTCTTGTCGAAAGTATAGGTGATGCAATGGCCCTTTATGACCAAGGTATTAAAAATGTATTGGTTATTTTTGGCTTATCGGTAAGTGCCTCTATAATAACCTACCTAACAGGTAAGAGTTTGGATAACATCTATATAGCTGGAAACAATGATTTCAACTCTCAAGATAACAGAGGTTTAAAAGCATCAATAAAAAATTACTTAAAGCTATCTTCTTATTTTGACCTAGAAACCATCTGCGTTAAAAATCCTCCCACGGGTTATAATGATTTGGGTGACGCCCATGAATCAGGAGAAGACCTAAAGTCTTGGTCTGTTCAAAATTTAGACAGAACCAAACAGAAAAAATTTATATCTGAATTTGTATCTAAAAACAAAGATGGATTTTCGAAGGCATTTTTAAAAAAAGCAAAACAACTAAATGAGTGAACCAATAACAACATTATCCGCAAGTAGAATCAAAACTGCAGAAAGCTGTTCTTGGCTCTACTGGTGCAAGTATAAATTAAAGCTCCCAGATCGCAGCAATGATGGAGCAAGGCGAGGTTCTATATGCCATTTAATCTTCGAAGTTCTAGGAGAAAAAAGACGCAAGCATTATTTCGATGAGATAATCAGGACCCTTGATGTATTTAGTGTTCCTTCTATTAAAAGGTTAATCATGAAACACGCTATTAGGGAGGGCATTGATGACGAAACCAACGTTCAGATGATGAAGGAGATGACTCTTAATGGTTTGATGTATGATTTCTTTGGTAACACAGATCAAGAACCCACCGAAGAACATTCCGAGAAAGATTTTCATATTGTTGTTAATGATGGTGTTGTAAAATATAAAATAAGAGGATTTATAGACAAATTGTTTTTATATAAAGATAAAAAATATGCTTTAATTAGAGACTTTAAAACCAGTAAAGAAACATTTAAAGGTAAAGATGCGGAAGATAACATGCAGGACTTGATGTATAGTCTTGCGGTTAAGCACTTGTTCCCAGAATACGAAACAAAACAAAGTGAGTTTTTGTTTCTGAAGTTCGACTTAATACCAGACATTAAGAAAAGCGGCATTGTGAGAATGGAACCTCTGGACGAGCATGACCTTCATGGCTTTGAACATCACCTCACAGAAATACAACAGTATTTAGATAATTTCACAGAAGAGTCTGCTACTAAAAACATGGCAGCATACAAAGGTTTCCCTAGTGATGGTTCGTTCAGTTGTAAGCTTCTTTGTGGTTTTGCTAAAGAGAAGGGCCAACTAAAAAAAGACGGGACACCTATGTGGCATTGCGGGATGAAATTTGATTTCTTTTATTATGACATTAAAGATTCTGAAGGCAATTTTTATAAATCTTGTTTTGATGATGAATTCTCTGAGGACATGGTTCCAGAGGGAGGCTCTTATGAAATTAAACACTACCCAGGATGCCCCGCTCATAGATAATACTTATGATTTAGTCTTGACGTAGACTATTTATTTGGTATGATTGTGGTGTGATAAAACCTATTTTTAAATCGACCTACTCAGTAGGCAAAAGCATACTGACTATCGATGATATAGTTCAGATATGCAAAGATAAAGACTTAAAGGGTCTTACTTTGGTAGAGGACAATCTAACAAGCTTCATGAAAGTTTTTCATGCTTGCTCTAAAAACGACATTGACTTGACTTATGGGTTAAGAATCACAATGTGCAACTCCATGGAGAGTAAGGATTCAGATCACAAGTGTGTTATTTTTGCTCTTGATGATCATGGTTGCAAACTCATGAATAAAATTTATTCTAAGGCATTTGTTGACAATGATGGCAGGATAACATATGAAGAACTTAAGTCTCTTTGGGATAAGGACTCCCTTTCTTTTGTTGTCCCGTTTTATGACAGCTTTATACATCAAAACAATCTTTTCCTAAAAAACTGCATACCAGAGATGAAGGATTTAAATCCAAGGTTCTGGATAGAGAAGAACAATCTTCCATATGATAAACTTATTGAGCAAAAAGTGATAGAGTTTACTAATGGTAATTACCCTGTAAGTTTTGTAAAGTCTATATATTACAAAAACAAAGAAGATGTAGAGGCTCTTCAAACCTACAAAATACTTTGCAACAGAACCTTCGGGAGGCAAGCAACACTGTCGTGCCCTAATTTAAATCACTTCTCTAGTGATGAGTTTTGTTTTGAATCCTACCTAGAAAATACTAAGTAATGAATAACGATTTATTAAGATACAACAGAAAACAAAAATACATAATTTTTGATACTGAGACTGAGGGTTTAAACTTGGTGAAATCAAAACCTTGGCAAGCAGCCTGGATTGTTGCTGAAGGCAACAAGATAATCAAAAAATACGACAAGCTCATTAAGTGGGACGATCTAAATGTGTCCAAAGATGCGGCAAGGATTACGGGGTTTAGTCAATCCCACTATGAGAAGAATGCAGAAGACCCCAAGAAAGTTTGGGATGAGTTTTCAAAATATTTATATGATGATTCTTACAAAATCGTTGGTCAAAACCTTCTGGGCTTTGATGTATACATGATCGATGTATGGAGGAAGCTTATTGGGGAGCCTTTGTCGCAGGATTATATAAACAGAATCATTGATACAAAAGCTATAGCAACAGCGATAGTTAAAGAGTCTCCTGTTGATAAAAAAGATTTTATATACTGGCAGTACAGGTGGTTAAACCACAGGGAAAGAGGGTTAAAAACATCTCAACTAACCTTGCTTAAAAAATACGAGATTGACTTTGATCCCAAAAGGTTGCATGATGCTCTTTATGATATCGAAATGAACTTTGAGATATTTCACAAACAACTTTACGACATTGAACTATGAGATATAAAAACCCATTTCCAGTAGGCGTTAAGTTGCCAGAGATTAGTGTTCCAGATGACACTTTAGAGTCACTTGGCTTAAAGCATGGCAGTTCCAGCCTAGAAATCTTGAAGCAGCTTTGCAGAAAAGGCCTTAGAGATAAGCTTCTTATCGAAGCTGACAACAGAAAAGATTATTATGATCGAGTCCAGATGGAAATCGACATTTTACATGACCTTGGGTTTGTAGATTACATCCTACTTAACTGGGACATCATGGACTACTGCAAAAGAAGCGGCATCCCAACTGGTGCTGGCAGGGGAAGTGCGGCTGGAAGCTTAGTTCTTTTTCTTCTTGGTGTAACAAACATAGACCCAATTAAATATGAATTATTTTTTGAGAGATTCGTCTCTAAAAGCAGAGCCAGAAAAATTGAGCATAATGGAGAAGTCTTTCTTGACGGCTCTCTACTTGCTGACATTGATAACGATATTTCTTATGATAGGAGGATTGAAGTTATTAAGTATATTGAAGATAAATACGAAGGGAAAACCTCCAAAATTCTAACACTTAATACATTAAGTTCTAAACTTTGTATGAAAGAGTGCGGCAAGATTGTTGGTGAACTTTCTGAAATGGAGGTAAACCAAATTAGCGATACCATACCAAAACATTTTGGCAAGGTTGCTAAGTTAGACGTAGCATACGAAGAGAGTGAAGCCTTTAGAAAATTTGCGGACAAGGATAAAAAATCTTATAAAATAGCAAAAACCTTAGAAGGTTTAATTAAAAATACAGGAGTTCACCCTTCTGGAATATCTATTAGTTATTATAATCAAGAGGATATAATGCCTCTGCAAAAAACTAATGACGGAGCTTTGGTTTCTGGTTATGATATGGATGACGTTGCCAGCCTTAGCGTTAAGTTCGATATACTTGGACTGAGGACTCTTTCAGTTGTTCATGACACATGTAGTCAAATTGGTATTAAAGCCTCTGATATTGATCCTAGCGACAAAAGCATCTATGCTGCGCTAGCTTGTCTTCAACAACCCAAGGGTTTATTCCAGATTGAGGCAGAAACAAACTTTAAGGTCTGTAAACAAGTAGCCCCAAGAAATCTAGAACAACTTTCAGCTGTAGTTGCTATAGCAAGACCTGGAGCTCTAGACTTTAAGGATATGTATGCCGATTATGTTAGAACTGGCGATTTTAATTGTGTTCATGAGTTCTTTGATGACATACTTAGCTACACTGGCGGTATTCCTCTTTATCAAGAGCAGTTAATGAAGATGGCTGTTAAGGTTGGCTTTAGTTTAGACGAGTCGGAGCAACTTAGAAGAATTGTTGGAAAGAAAAAAGTGGAAGACATGCCAGCTTGGAAAGCTAAGATCGAAGATAAAATTAAAGAGAAAAATTTAGACCCTGTTATTGGGGAGGTTTTATGGAAGGTCGCGGAGGATTCGGCCAACTATTCCTTTAATAAGTCTCACAGTATATCCTATGCATACTTAGCGGCAATCACGGTTTATTTAAAATTCAATCATCCACAAGAATTTTTCTTGAGTTTGTTGAAAATGTCTAGGTTTGAACCAAATGCTCATGAAGAAATTGCTAAGATATCCCAAGAACTTTCATTCTTTGATATTCAACTTCTTCCTCCAGATTTAAACTTATCTGATTTTGACTTTAAGGTCGAAGGTAAAAACATTAGATACGGACTTAACTCTATAAAAGGTGTTTCTGAAAAAGTTATAGAATCACTGATTGAATTCAGAGAAAGCAGCTTTGAAAACAAATATGATGTGTTTATAGCAGCTAAAGATTGCGGCGTTAATATAGGTACAATGTCAGCTTTTGTTCAGGCTGGGTTACTTGATTCTTTTGTTTCCTCAGATCGTTGTCGTTTAGTTCTAGAGGCTCAGAGTTTTAATATACTAACAGACAGAGAAAAAAGAAACATAATAGAACTAGGGCCGAAATTCGATTACGACATACTAAAAACGATTCATAATTGCAGAAGCGAAAACACACCAGCTGACGACGGAAGAGTTCTCTTTGCGGACAGAAGATTCGGTACTTTTAAAAAGAAGTATGACCAGTATAAGAATATTTACGAATTAAACTCTAGCCACATTAAATTTGCTAATTGGTATTTCGAGACCAAACTTCTTGGTTATAGTTATTCATACAACATCAGAGAAATATTTACCAGTGGTGATGCTGCATCATTTAAAACCTCAAATGAGGTTAGAAACTCTCCAGAGAGAGGTCGTATTAAGTTTGTTGGTGAGGTTACTGATGTGACCAAGAGGACCAGTAGGAGCGGAAACAAGTATGCAAGAATAGAAATGCAGGACGAGTTAGGTTCTGTTTGTGGATTATTTTTAGACTCAAGTAGAGAAGAAAGGTTGACAGATTATTTAAACTCTGGTAAAAAGTTACCCAAGAAAGGAGAGGTTGCCATAATAATTGGTAGTGTTGGTGAAGATGTTATCTTTGTTGATAAGGTTGAGACAATACAGGAGAAAATCTATATGAAACTTTCAGAACTAAAATGAGTGTATATAACAACGTGATATTTAAAGAATATAATCTTACCCCGAGAGCAAAGAAAGCCTACACGGACGCCTTTGAAAAATCTAAAGACTTAAACCATAACAACGTTAACAATCTTCATGTTTTTTATGGCTGCCTAAAGAACATGTCTGATGAGATGGGGAACCTTATTACCAAGCTTGGTTGTATTGTTGGTTTCAAAGATATTGCAGAGCGTCTTCAAGAAGACGCTGGAAGCATGGCAGATAAATTTTTCACATCTAAAAATTCGGACCCTTGGCACGGTGAGGTCTCAAAAGTTGTAAAAGAAGCTAATAATATAGCCACAGACTTAAACCAACATTATGTAGGTATAGAACATATCATCTTATCTATGATTGATTTTTCTCCTTATGTTTTTGATGGAGTTGTTGATGACCTTCATTGGTTCCGTTCAGAGGTAAAACTATTTATTGAAGGAGAAGATACTTCCACAGTGATGGGTGTAGATGAACAAGATGATGGTTTCTTTGATTTTATCGACGCCGTTTCTGAAAAAGCAGATGCGTCAGAAGCGGGAGGATTAAGTTCAGATTTATCATTTGCTCTAAATTTAAATGATGTCTGTATTGAGGGTAACCTCGCAGATGTTTACGGGCGAGATGACGAAGTTTCTTTGTTGATAGAAACTATATCCAAGAAAAACAAATGCAATGCCATCCTCACTGGAGAAGCTGGTGTTGGTAAAACTGCTGTTGTTGAGTCCTTGGTTCAAAGAATTGTTAGCGGTCATGTTCCCACAAACCTAATTGGTAGTCAAATATTCAATATTGACATCGGAGGTATGCTTGCTGGCACCCAATACAGAGGGCAGTTTGAGCAGAAGTTTAAATCCCTACTCGATTCTGCAAAAAACACACCTGGAATGATTCTGTTTTTTGACGAAATACATACTATTTTTGGTGCTGGCGGAAACCAAGAAGGAAGTATAGATGTAGCTAACATGCTCAAACCCTTACTCGCCAGAGGTGAAATCACCTGTATAGGTGCTACAACATCCTCTGAGTATGAAAAAATATTCAAGAAGGATAGTGCAATGAAGCGTAGATTTTTCAATATAGATATTGAAGAACCTAGTGCGGAAGAAACTAAAAAAATACTTTATAATTGTAAGGGTAAGTATGAAGAATTTCACAATGTAAAATTTTCCAAGTCAATCATAGATTGCGTTGTAGATCTATCTAGCAAACTTATTAGCAACAAGAGGTTTCCAGATAAAGCTTTCGACATTATAGATCAGGTTGGCTCAAGAATTAAAATTAAAAATTCAAAACCTGGCACTGAAATTTTAGACTCACATAAAAGCTTCGTTAATTTTTTAGCTCAAAGCTCTGAAAACGATATAGATGAGGTCAAAGAAAAATTCTCTGAATTCCTTGAAGATTTAAGCAACATTAACAGTAGTCCAGATAATTTACCAGCGAGAGTTAAGAAGGACGATATTATAGAGATAGTTTCTGAACATAGTAACGTATCTTTTGATCAAGTTAAACAAAGTGGGAAAGGTTTTTCTTCTTTCTTGAGAAGAATGGAGGCTGAAGTTTTTGGTCAAGAAGAATCTTTATTAAAGATTAACGATTTACTTTCTTGCGCCAAGGTTGGCTTAACCGAAAGCAACAAACCCCTTGCCAGTATGTTTTTTGTTGGTCCAACCAGTGTCGGTAAAACTTATGCAGCAAAAAAAATTGCCAAAAACTTTTTCGGTAATGAAAGGGCTTTATTGCAAATCAATATGGGTGAGCTCTACGATAAGACTGGCATTAGCAAACTCATTGGTTCTAATTCTGGCTATGTAGGTTACGAAGAAGGAGGAATGCTTACTAAGTTCGTGAAAGACAACCCTAATTGTGTTGTTCTTTTTGATGAAGTAGAAAAAGCAGACCCCCAGATACTTAATTTACTATTACACCTTCTCGATGAAGGTTACATAGAAGACAATAAGCACCAAAAAGTAGACTTTTCCAAATCTATTATTGTCCTAACAAGCAATATAGGTCATAGCAACTTCTCTAAAAAAAGCATGGGTTTTGTTCAGGAAGAGGTGAAGAGAGAGGAATCTTATAAGGACTCAGTAAAGAAAAAACTCAAGCCCGAGCTTTTAGCTAGGATTAACGAGGTTATAGTTTTTGAAGATTTAACGGACCCTGTTGTCAGGAAAATCATAAACTTTGAAATTAATGAGATCAAACAGAAACTATCTAAGAACAATGTAGTTTTAAAAGTTAAAAAAGAATCTTTAGATTGTATTTTTGATGATATTAAATCTAAAAAGCTACACGCTAGAGATGTTAAAAATTATATACGCGAAAAAATCCAAGTCCCGATGGCTAAAATGCTTATTCATAACTCAAAAAAATCAGAAATAATAATGAAAAGTGTTGACAACAATATAAAGTTCGGCTAATATATTTACATATGACAAAAACTAAACAAAATAAAATCATGACAGCAATCCGCAGCAGTAAAGGTCGCTTTTTCGGTCTCTACACAAAATCTGGGGAAGCTATTAATGCCCAATTTGTAACTGAGAGCCCTCAATATGTTACTGTTTATGATCGCAACTCCAAATCTAAACGCAAGCTTGCTAAAACTAGCTTGTATGGACTCAAGCTGAGAGAGGTTAAGATCGGTGCTGTTTCTTAATTATTCATATCAATAAACCATAACAAAAACCCAAGGCTTCAACACCTTGGGTTTTTTTGTTTAAAAAGTTAAGTTATCTTTTAATATATATCAGATATGATAGACAAAAAGTTTAAAAACAGGCCTTTTTTCTCGGAGTTTGAATCTCCAATAACAGAAAAAAACCATATTTACTATAAGATTTCTTCTAAAATATTTGAGAGGAACGGCTTAGAAAAAGACATAGAATATGTTACTCCTTTAAAAACGTGTTTTGATTATGATTCTTTTGTTGTCTGCTGTAAGCAAAAAGATTATATACTTAAAATCTCCTTAGATAGCAAAAACAAAGCCATCCTATCTGAGTCTTTATTTTATAAAAACAACAAAGATGTATCTCTTTGCTCTTTTGTTGATGCTGGCACTATAAAGATTGGAGATGAAATTAGCTTTTTATTAGTTAGTCATGATTTAGGTTATGATCTATATGATATGGGGGCATCTTATATTTTGGATAATTTAGGTGGTTTTCTTGTTACCTTCATGAATCAAAAAAACTTTGTAACAAATATGGGTATCGAAGAATATATATCTAATATAATAGATGATGTAAACATAGAGGATCTTTCCGAAGGCTCTAAATCCGCTATCAAATCTTATCAAGATCTAGAACCCTTATATAGAATTTTCGAAGAACTAAGATCTAGCTTAAATAATTTAAAATCAAAAAAAGTTTTCAAGTCTTACGACTTTTGCCACGGTAATCTTGACTTCGATAATTTAACCTCTTTGAACGGGTTGTTTAAATTTTGTAATTACGAGAATAGTTTTTATGGAAACCAAGCTGTAGACCTTTCTATTATGTGCTTGAATCTTGGTTATCAAGAGAGGGATTTCAATCATATTTGTAGGCAATTTTATAAAATCCTTAATTTAGACTATGAATCAAACAAAAAAGAGGCTAGGGAGTGTCTCGAATTAGCTTATAATATTCATTTATGCAAACTGGCTTATAATTTTATTATAGAACAATGTATATACAAAAACTCTAGAGAAGACAGAATCACATACCTAGTAAGGAACTTTTTTGAAACCTCTTGGTGTTTTCAAAAATGTGATATATCTTTATGGGTTAAAGATTACCTGACTGAAATGTTTAGTGTGACCATTGATTTTGATAAGGAATTAAGAGAAAAATACGAAGACTAAATTAGAAAACAAATATGCTTTTGGTATAATACTTCAAAGATGATTCAATTTTACAAACCAAATTCTCAAAACACAGGCACAGCTTTCGGATTTAGGGTGGGGACCCAAGGTAAAAACGATGAGCCGTGTTTGTATATGACAGCCGTCAAACAAGCATCATGGAATGCAAAAAAAAGAAGCGGTTCGTTTTCTGCAAATGCAAAAAACCCAGACAAATCTGCAATTATTAAATTCAATGAGTTTGAGATTGGTGGTTTTATATACGCTGTAGAAAAATATGAAAAATTCGGAGCTTTTCACAGCTTCGATGACAATTCTACTGGTATATCCCTAAGCCCATATTCAAAGAAGGATGGAACAAAAGCGTTTTCTTTTACAATTACGAGGAACTCTTCTAATAAATTTGGTATGGGTATCGAGATGTCGGAAGCTTATTGTTTGTGCCAGTATTTTAAATACGTTTTAAATGAAATCTTCACTTATAGATCCAACCTAAAGTAATGAGAAAAAAAACAATACTCATACACTCGAACTATTGTAAGGCATTTACTGGTTTTGGTAAAAACAAAAAAAACATACTAAAATATCTATATAAGACTGGTAAGTATAATGTTGTTGAGGCGGCAAACATGAAACGTGTTAGTGATACCTCTACAGAAAAACTACCCTGGGACTGTTATGGCACTGTTCCTGACAATTATGAATCTTTACCAGAAGAGCAAAAGAGACCTGCTGGTTATGGTTCTACTGAAATAGACAGGATAGTAGAGGAAGTAAGGCCAGATGTTTATATAGGGGTAGAGGATATTTGGGCTTTTACAGACTACAACAAAAAGCCTTGGTGGAATAAGGTTAATTCTATGGTTTGGACTACTCTCGACAGCTTGCCTATTTTACCTCAAGCCTTAGAGTATGCACCTAAGATAAAACATTATTATGTGTGGTCATCTTTTGCTGAAAAAGCCTTCAAAGAATCTGGCTATGAGCATATTAAAACCTTGAGGGGCTCCTTGGATACTGACTCGTTCTACAAACTCGATGATCAAGCCAGAACTAAATTGAGAGATTTTCATGGAGTCAATCAAGATGATTTTATTGTTGGTTTTGTATTTAGAAATCAATTAAGAAAATCAGTGCCAAACCTATTAGATGGGTTCAAGTTGTTTAAAAAAGATAAACCACACGCCAAACTATTGCTTCACACCCATTGGTCCGAAGGTTGGGATATTATGAGGCTTCTTGAAGAAAAGAATATACAAAATACAGACATACTGACTACGTATTTTTGCTCATCTTGTGGAGCTTATCATGTTAAGAGTTTTACTCACGAAAAAGAAAAATGTAGAGAGTGTGGTCAAAACACATCTAACACAACAAATGTCTCTCACGGTGTTTCTGAGGATCAATTAAACCAAGTCTACAACTTAATGGATGTTTATTGTCATCCATTTACAAGCGGAGGCCAAGAAATCCCTGTTCAAGAAGCCAAACTCACAGAACTCATAACGCTTGTAACCGATTACTCTTGTGGTGAGGATAGCTGTTCTGAAGAAAGCGGTGGACTCCCTTTAAGTTGGCATGAATACAGAGAGCCTGGAACACAGTTTATTAAAGCATCAACGGACGCTGATAGCATTAATCAAATGCTTCAAACTGTTTATGATATGCCCGAAAAGGAGAGGATCGAAATGGGCGAAAAGTCAAAAAAATGGGTTATTGATAACTTTTCCATAGATGTGATAGGAAAAAAACTAGAGTCTATCATAGATGATATGCCATTTTTAGATGAGAATGTGGACATAAAAAATATCCACTATAATGACCTTTATGAAATGCCCACTGGATTATCTAATGAAGAGTTCATCATAGATCTTTATAAAAACATTTTAAACGATGACGTAGATAAAAAAGACAAAGGATTCAACGTTTGGTATTCCAAGATGATGTATGGGCAGGTTGATCAAAACTCCCTTTACCATCACTTTATAAATGTTGCAAAAAAAGAAAACCTTAAAAAACCAAAAGCTTTTGAGGATGTTTTGTCTAAAGATGACCAAGGTAAAAGGATTGCGATTATAATACCGCAGTCAGCCACTGATGTGCTAATGATTAATTCTTTTGTGTCTAACATTAAAAAGAAACATAATGGCTGCAATGTTTATGTGTTTACTAAACCTGAGTATTTTGATTACATAGAAGACAACCCCTGCGTATTTAAATGTTTACAATATACTCCAGCCCTAGACAATCCATTATCTCTTGAAGGTTTTGGTGACCACGAAGGTTTCTTTGAAGCTGCTTACTATCCAGCGACAACAACGCAAAAAGTACCTTGCTATATACATAACGGAAAATAAAATGCCACATTTAATAAAAGAATATTCGAAGAATCTTGGTGTAGAACCAAACAAACCTGTTGTAAACAAGCATTTCTTCCCAATAAAAACTGACAATTATATTGTTATATATAACGAACAAGACATACAGTCTAAAAACTACAATTACTACAGACTTGTCATAGACCTTATTAGGTCTTCTTTGATTGGTCGCGGTATAGATGTTGTGGTAATAGGTTCAGATAAAAATGTAGCTAGAAATGCAGACCATTTTTATTGCAATTTAGACTTTAGAAAAAACTGCTACATAATATCGAAAGCTAAGTTGCTTGTTTCTATAGACAATGCATTAACCCAGTATGCAAGCTCTGAAGGAGTGCCTGTAGTAAACTTGTATGGGAATATATATTCTTCTATCACAAGCCCTTACTGGGGCAAGAAAAACACAAAAGAAAAACTAG
>Ga0233398_1000329_pt1 | contig 27479 bp, 33 predicted proteins | sample 38DmetaG_FD_182697 | JGI IMG/M metagenome (GOLD analysis project Ga0233398, IMG submission 182697) | Seawater microbial communities from Monterey Bay, California, United States - 38D | ecosystem: Environmental > Aquatic > Marine > Coastal | place: USA: California | collected 2016-10-02
TAAAATGTGCTCTGGCTTCAGCGGCACTTGGCCCAGTGTAACTAAACACACCTGTTGAATTATTATAACTAAAGCTTCCGTCTCCACCATTGTCTAATGCACTAATATGAGCTCTAACTTCTGTAGCGTTTGGACCTGTGTAAGTTATAACACCAGTGCTGGCATCATAAGTTAAACTTCCATCACCGCCTGAATCAGTAACACTAATATGAGCTCGTGCTTCGCTCGGTGTTGGTCCATTATAAGTAAACACACCTGAGTTTGCATCATAGGCAAGACTTCCATCTCCACCTACTGAGTTTGTTACACTTACTGAGTTTCTTGCACGGGCATTTGTGTAATATAAATTACTGGTGCCTTCGCTTAGATCATCTGTATCAGCGGCAGCAATTCTGGCGTCAGCTCTAGCATCTGTGTAATAAAGATTGTTGCCTTCTGTTAAATCGTCTGTGTCTTTGGTAGCTAACCTACTATCAAACCTTGCGTTTGTATAATAAAGATTGTTTCCTTCAGCAATGTCTGTGGTTGTAAATGCAGCTGAAATGCCGCTGATATCAACAGTGTTACCTGATGATATTGTTAAGTTTGGTGAGCTGAATAACAACACCTGACTGTCTGATTGTGTTGTTAAGTATCCTGCATCGTTAGTAAACATACTAACATTACCTGACTTGTTTGTTAATGTGTCTGTTGAATTTGCTTTAATAAATTGTTCAGTGTTGTTTGTAACAATATTTTGAACTCTAGCGTTTGTGTAGTAAAGGTTTAATCCACCTTCTGTTAAATCGTTTGTTGACTTAGCTGCTAAGTCACTGTTGAATAATGTTGAACTATAATACTTTGCAGTTCCTTCTGGGACATCATCTGTGTCTAATGAAACTGATCCTGATTCACCATTAACTGATACAACAAGATTACCTGTTGCGTCAAAGCTAATAACACCTGTGCTTGAATCATAAGCAATATCGCCTGTGGCACTTATTGCACTTCTGGCTCTAGCGTCTGTGAACCATTTGTTTGTTGGTGAAGCGTCTTCTTGAACATCGTCTGTGACCAACACAACATTGCCGTATCTTCCATTGACGCTTTCAACTGGAAATCCACCGTAAGGTGGAATCAATGCTGGTGTAATATCTAACTTAACTGTATCGTTATCGGTGACTGTGACACCTGTTGCTGTATCAATAACAACAACTTGGTCGGTAGCAACTTCGGTAACAATGACATTAAGATTCTCATCATCTTTTGGTAATACCGTGTATGTTGACATTTAACTTACTCCTGGACTTATATATGCTTTACCTTGTAGTAATCTTGTTTTAATTCCAGTGTCGTCAGTCATAACAACATCATACACCTGATCGCCTGGGGATAGTGCGCCTGTTTCAACATCAGTTAGTGTTATTGTAAATAATCCACTGGTTGCATTTTCAATTGAACAAGTAAAACTTTGTCCACTTGTGTCATTGTAATTCTTTTTTACTTTCGCTTCGAAACTATATCCTGTGATATCTTTAATAGCACTGGCACTCTTTAATTGGAATGTCCTAACATAGTCTGCGTTTTGCGAAATGGTTATATTGTATTCTGCGGCTGCCATTAGTTTAATATACTCCTTAATATGAATTCTAATCCTGCATAACCCCACGTAATGGTAAGGTATATTAACACTAGATTAGAGAGGGCGGTTAAACTTTTGATTAACTTATCTAATTCGTTCATAATATGATTTCCTTGTTGTTTTACAATGTTATTTATCCAAATTAAAACCGTAAGAAATAGCTCAGAAGTCAACAAGGAATGTAACACTCCTGAGCCAGCGTATTAGAGCAGAACCCCCACTGTCTAATAAGCGTTAGTATTTAGCCCTTTTTTGTTAGAATAATAGGCATTAAGGTGTATAGCAGTCTAAATTACGAAGTCACTTATAACGCAAGATTTGGCGGTCAAGAAAAAACCCACAAAGAGAAGCCATTCTACATTGTGGGTTTAGTATATTAACTTAAGATTAGCCTGTTTTATTTCATTCAGCTGCCTCCTTAATCAACATCATTAGGTGTTTCAACTTGTCACTAATCATCATATCTTCTGTAGCATAATTCTTGCCATAAAACATCTGATTGGTTCTATCATAAAAGATGATAGTGTCGCCAAAGTCGTAGTAACCTTCTTCGTATAGTTTATCTTCAAAGTCCATTACGCTGTCTCCTCACAATAACCTTCTAATTCAACATAGTATTGATCTATTGCATATTCAATATCATCTATGTTCCAAAACGGCAACATATCTGTCCAATCCCAGTCTAAACCTGGAAAGTTTGCTTCACATATGTTAGCGTGTATATCTCTAAAGGTAGTGTTGCCAGTTATGTCAACATATAAATCACTAGTCACACCATACATTATAGTGTCTACACTGTCTAACCCGTTAAACAATTCTGTTGCTGTTTCCATATGAATTTCTTTTCTCCATATTTCAATAGTTTCTCTGGCTTCTTTTGATATAGTGTTCATTATGCTGTCTCCATTTCAGTAATCATATCTGGCATTTGATCAAACTCTATGCCAACACGCTCACAGGCTTGTTCCCATACAGCAGTGGCCTTGTCAAGCCATACTATGGAATCACCTATGTCTTTATACAGTTCAGTTTCAAGGGCAGTCATTTGGATCTCATAATTATCACCATTTGCGTCAACACCCACCATTATAAAGTTTTTTAGTTCTGTAGTCATTACGCTGTCTCCTCATTAAGTTTGGTATACTGTAATAACACTTCTAACACTTCTTTTTTTGTGTAATCATGCTCTAAGGCTTGTATTTCTGTAGCTGGCACGTCAACAATTGATGTAAGTGCTTCAATCAATTCTTTTTTGGTTAATTTATTGTAATTCATAATTTGCTCCATTTGTGTCATAAACTTTATTGTCTATACTTATAGTATACACTAAGATGTCTTACTTGTCAACCTTTTAATTAAAATAAGGGGTTTCCCCCTTATTGTTTATGCTGGCACTTGAACTTTACCATCTGGTGACTGTATGCTATGCGTTAACTTGTGATTTGCCATTACTTCTTTGGCATATTCACGCACCTCATCAGCTGATCTCCACAATGGACCATCTGTTCCAGCACCTACACCCGGTGTCACTTCAAACTCAATCACACAACCCAAGTTGTCTAAGTCTAACTCATGTGGTCCTGTCTTACCTGACATTACTTTAAACAACTCTGAGCCTTGTTTTCTTACCATTTGCAATGATGGTGATTCAGCTAGATACATTGTGGCAAGTATTATTGCTGTGTTATTGTGGCCCCATTTTCGGCCTAAACCACCAATTAACTCATCTCTGTTTTGTTTACACCTATTTGGGATTATAACTTCACCGTGTTGGAACTCTCTGATTTTACCATCTTTTTTGCTGATGATTAGCAACGAACACGCATCACCGCCAGTTGATCCATTATACTTATGCCATTCTGGTGAGTCCCATATATGATCTGGACCTTTGTCATACGCCTGTTGTAGTAGTTTCTGATCTATGTTTGATGATCTTTTCTTTGCATTGTAAGGATTAGTTTTCTTACGGGCTTTTTGTCTTGCTTTACCAATTAATTTCTTACTCATTGTGTGACCTCCTGGTCTTAGTTATTAAGCATTATTGCTTAGTTAAAATAAGGGGGAAGCCCCCCTTATGTTAGTCCCACACTCTATACAATGCGTCACTATCTACACCTTCGTAGTAAGGTGTTTGACTTTCTGGTTTTGTTGTTTCGTATGCTATATGTGATGCAATGTATCCAATAACACTAGATGATGCATTTAACCTTAACGCTGCAATTGTTCTGTTTAGCACGTCATCTTTTGATATAACTGTTTCATTATTCCAGTTATGTCCTGCATCATCAAGTTGGTCTTGCTTAACTCCCATCATTAAGCTGCCTTTTTTAGTAAACAACTGCCACAACGCAACAAGTTTATCACCTGAGTGATCTGATATAGCCTTTACAGCATTGTTATTGATGTGCAATGCAGCAGTCACACGTGATCCGCCAAATGTTAGTTGCTTAGTTGTAAGCGTTGGACTGTCTATCATGCTCATATCAATGTTAGCTTGATCACAAGCGTCAAGCAAGTGTGCCATTGCTTGTTTGTCTGCGTTTTGTTTAGCATCAAAGTAGTCATTCATGCTATCATAACTTATAACACCGTTTGGTGTCCATGCTTCAACGCCTTTTTTAGTTTCTGTAGTCATTGTATTTCTCCGTATTATTAAAAGATATAACTTAATTGTTATATGTATATTATAGCAAGACTTCTTGCTTTTGTCAACCTTTTTTTTAACTTAATGCTAAAGTTAAAGCATCATTGCGTTTAAGTTTCTGTAGTATTACCGCAGCCTTCTTAAAGCATATTTCTACTTTCTTACCTTCTGTCATAACACTGTATACCAAACCAGTTGCAATGTCAACAGCAATTACAACAGGTATTTTAGCAATCATTAATACATAATCAACCATTGTAGTGTTATGAATATGATGTTTGTATTTCTGAACGTAAATAGCCTCACTAAGTGAAAGCGTGTAAGTCTTGTTAAAATCAACTTTAACACCCAATCTACTTTGTAAGCGTTGTCCAACATGTTGTCCTTGAAATTTTGCTGCTGTAATCATTGTTAACTCCGTTTGTGTTATAAGCATTATTGCTTAATTTCTTACTGTCTATACTAATATTATACGGCAAGATGTCTCGGTTGTCAACCTTTTAATGAAAATAATGTCAAGAAAAAACCCATATATTTCAATGGGTTAAAATTTATTTTAAATTAATTTGATTTATTTTGCAAATTTTCTGTCTACACCCTTGCGTTGTTCTTCAAAAAACATGGCTGTTGCCAGTAATCTTTCACGTCTTTGGTTAATAGTAGGGTGTGTTAAGCGCCATAAGAACTCAGCATCTTTGGCATTTAAGCGTTTGTATTCACTTAAATTCCATCTTTTCATTACAGCCTTGCAATGATCAAACTGTTCTGGTGCTATATTGTAATTGTGCATAGTTCGTTTGCTGTGTTTAACCAACCAAGTGTGTGCTGGTGTTTTGTGGTGGTTAACACTCCACCATTTACGAAAATGTTTTAGTCTATCTGTATTCATGTTTTTCTCCTTTAGTGTTTGCGTATAAACGCTTCTCTGTCAAATACTGCTTTGCAGTTCATGTTGTTTCTTTGTGTTTGTGATAGTTTACTGAATTCCTTCATGCTCATATCATAGATTTTATGTCCAGTCCAAACATCACGAAACTTCATTATCATCCAATCTTTTTCCCATTCAGAATAATCCTTATATTCCTTTTGGTCTACATATCTCATGCCATCTTCATAGCTGTATATTTCTATTACCATATTAGTATTTACTCCTTTATAATCTGTTCCCTTTCAGGCAACAGAAAACATCAAAACTCTAAAGAGTTTTTTCTGTTTATTTTTTTCTCTTCTTAAGTGGAACATTAAACATTTATATGTGGTTTATATGATATAACTTAATTAGATCTTATTACTCACAAGTAGGCTATTACAGCCTAGGGTGTTTTTAGAGACTATAAGACATTTGGCTCGTTCCTGCTTACCATACACCAGTGATTTTTAAGAATGCTTTCTGCCTACAGTTGCATTCATATGTCTAGTCAGTTTTCATTAGTTGGAAAACGCAACCCCTCAAGCAAGTTTCTAAACTAGTGTTTCTCTAGTCTTCAATGCTATGTTGTCAAGGAGGGTATGTAAGGGTTCTGTGTTAGTTTTGTATTAGCCATTGTTAGTATTATATGTTAGTTTTGTTTATTTGTCAACTTATATCAAACATATCATTATCAAAATGTTTCTCAAGTTTTTCAACATCACGCTTATGAATTAAATCATTTATATGATCATACATATCTTGCTTTGTAGGAAATAACTGTTCCGGTTGTGCTTGTCGTATACTGTCAGCATTAATAAGATGTTTCTTATTAGGCATTGACTTCAAATTACTTATTACAACACCTTCTTTGCATTGTAGTATATTAAGCCAAGTTGCTGCATTATGTATTTTCTTACCGTTTTTCTGAAAAGGATACACATATGTCCAAAACTCTTCTAAGTTCTCATTACATATATTTACGTGATAATAGTCATTACCATGACTAGCACTTGTTTCTGTTGTGTAATTTAAAATATAATATCTCATTGTCTCTCCTATAATGTGTAAAAGTTTATTCTTTTACTTAATGTATTTATCATTATACAACAAAAAGACGCTTTTGTCAAGAAAAAAGACGCCTTTCGACGCCTTTTTAGAATCATTGTATAAAGTATTGGGCAGTTCTGCTTTAATATATATGGCACTGTTTCCAGTTACATTTTGTTGGAGCTAGGCAATGAATCCTAGTATCACCCTTATACAACTGTAAGCTAAAATTGAACATTATTTGGAGAATGTCTGTAATCATTGATTATTTTTTTAACTTACTATATATATTTATACACTATAACTTAGGTATTGTCAACCTCTAAGAACTCTTTAATATAATCTGGGTTGGCTTTTTTGTATTTCTTTATATGATAATATACAGCCGCTGGTGTAACTCCCAATCGTCTGCTTATTTTTGCTGATGACAGTCCTGCACTGTGCCAACTCCATATGTTAGCAGTAAGATCTGCACTAGGATCAAAATTGTTTGGTATTCCTGGTTTGCGTCCTCGTTTGTTTTGCATGTTAACGCTTTCTTCAGTCCTGTTGTCTATTCTTTCGTCCTGGTTATGTAGTAATTTTCTTTGCACTGTGTAATCATTTATCTTTGGTCTAACTGGCATGTCGTGTAGTTTTAGCCATTCATTTATGCACAATGCATTTGTGGCAATTGCCAGTCCATCTTTGTGCATATGATACATGCAGTATGTTCCTGGTATTTCTTTTTTAAATTCTGTATGTAAGAAAACAAAGTGTGTTAGTTTCTTATAATCTTCTAAATCTAACACTCTTTGAAACATGGCTTTGAGTCTTTGCTTACCACCATATGTGGTATAATCTGTGGGGGTGTTCATAGTATATCCTGTAAATTATCTACGCTATATGCGTTGATTTGATGTGTTTAACGCGGTGTTTTAGTAAGTGCCTCCGTCAATGACATTACTGTTTTCCCATACTGGGTCTGGTGTTGCACTTGCATTATACTGTAATAAATGTCCAGTTGCAATGGTGGTTTGATCCACAACAATATCTTTCAATATGCCAACGGGTGCTTGTGATACAACATCTTCTTTTGTTGGAAGCATTACTATTGAACTGCCGTCTAATCTTATCTTACTCATATTTATTATCCTTATATTTGTATACTTGATTCGTATTCTGTGCAAATAAATTCAAATTGATTACCTTTTTGAAATGTTATTTCTAATACTCTAAATAATTTATTTGCTGCACTAGTCCAACCAAGATCTTCTTGCACAATCTTTACAATGTCACCACATTCAACTTTAAGAGCTTGGTGGTTTGCAATAAATGATGCTGATATTTGATGCCTACTGTTATCAATTCTGTATTTGTTTAGTCTGCTAACATAACTTTGATCAGTTGTCATTTGATAATCTACTTTTGATTCTAATACTGTTCCATTGTCTTCGCTTAGATAATTTGTTCCATCGTTGCCTGTGTAAGTAACTTCAACGTTATCTACATAATTCAATGCAGTTGAGCTATCTACATATCCTGCTGTTATTTTGTTAAATAAACTTGACTTTGCTGGTCTAGTAACACTAACTGGTCCTAATATGTTATCTTTGTTAAATTCAAATACACTAGTTTCGTTTTGTTTGCGTGGCACAAGTCTATACTTTCCACCTGCAAAAACTAAACTACTATTACATGAAAGTGTTAACATTTCTATATTATCATACAGTCTAGCAGCTGTTGGAATTACTCCATTAAATTTAATACCACTGCCACCATTAGCACTTGCATAATGAGTTCTTGCTGATTGGAAACTATCTATATCAATATCTATTCCTGCTTGATAATTGCCACTTGAATCGTGGTCCATGCTTTTTCCATATCTTTTGTTTGTCATGTAATCGTATATAACATCAGCAGGGTTTTGTCCATCTCCAACTGTGTTACTAAAACTACTGCTTCCACTAGTTAATGTGCTAACATTTTTTATGTGCTTTCCTTCTACAACCACTGTAATTACAGGAACACCACCTGCATAAGCATCTGCATTTGCTTTTAATCTAATAGCAAAATAAGCCACGCCTCGCAATCTAGCTGTGCTTGGCCAATTGCTACTGCCAACACTGTTTTGTATTAATGTATCAACAGTTTGATCATCTCTTCCATCATGGTAATTAATGTTAATCTGTGCACCACTGTATTCATTTCCTGATTCAAAATTATTTAATGTATAACGTCCACCTGATTCACTGTAACTTCCACTAGAATCATCATCCCAAATACGAACATCACCAAATAATACTTGCTTTGGTATGCCTGTTTGTCCTTCAGATACCACTATTATCATATTAAAGTATTCATTTCCAGTAGGTGTATCATTAACAGTTCCACTTCCGTTTGATGTTTCAACGTATACTCTTACTCCACCTATTCTATGCGTTCCATAAATTACTGGAATGGTTGCGTTGTTTGAACTTCTGTTAACTAATAATCTACTTGCAACAGAGGCTGCAATACTGGCTTCTCTTGCATCTCTGGCTGCCTGTTCGGCAATTAATCTTTCTTGTTCTCTGGCTGCCTCTGCGGCTCTTTCTGCAGCGGCTCTGGCTGCTTCTTCTTGCCTTTGCCTCTCTGCTCTTCTTTTATCTTCTCCGGTAATCTTTCTAACAAAGCCGCCCATTATATTCTCCTAAACCTTTTTGCATAGCCACTATCACTATAATCTAAGTCAGCATCATCAGGCAAATGTTTGATTAAGTCATTGTCAGCTGTAACAGTCCAAGCTAATCCTTGAAATATTATAAAACCAACAAAATTTGTGCCATTATAATGCCACCAAATATCTCCAGCCAATGGCATTTCATCTCTACTTATTTCTTTATACGCTGGATTATTAACTTCAAATTCTTTTAGACTGTATTTTTTTGCAAACTTCAACATGTCTCTTTTACTAGCATATTTGCCTTTGATATCTTTAGTCCAATTGACTCCGGTTAATCTATCAATCCAGTCAGCAACAAATAAAACACAATCAAATTCTCCTAGACTGTATTTTTTAAATCTTAGCTCACTTAAATATTGTGCTAATAATAATTTTTCTTCTGCTATTATCATTTTGGCGGTTCCTGCCAAACTACGTCTTTCATTATTTTATCAGCATGAACAAATCCAGTATCACCACTAAATCCACTTATACTTTGTTGTGAGTTTGTATTTGATTTGCGTCCGTTGGTGCGTGTAAAAGTAACCCAATGTGAGCTTACATTCATTGAAACACTTACTGCTCCTTCAACGTCATTGTTAAGTGCTACTGAATTTATTTGACCTTCAAATACTTTTATTGAGCCTAATATATTAAATCCTAAATCAAAATATACTCTGTATCTATTAACTGGTTGATCAATATAAACAGTTGTAGATTTCATAAAAGTTTGCATAATTGATTCTGGTGGGCTATATCCACTTACATCATGTCCACCTATAGCATCTGATTCAAATGGTGCAATACCTGACAAATCTATATTCAAGTCTGGTATTGACATTTGCATGTTTTCTTCAATTTCACCTATTCGTAAGAATTGGCCAAATGAGTTATAAGTGTTGCCATTAAGAACAACATTACGTGGTGCATCTGTGAATCTATATACAACATCAGTTCCGCTTTGAACAGTTGTAACATCTACACAATCATAATATGTAACTACTTGTTTGCTGATCTCGTCTAGCAATGCTGCTGACATTCCTCTGTTTGCCATACTTTATAATTTCCATTCGTCTAATTCAAATACAACTGTTAGATAATATAAGTTATCTAATCCAGTAGTATATAAGAATTCATTTTCATTTAGTGTCACAACAATATTATCTGGTGATGTAGTCCATGAATCACCTGTGTCTTGAGCTGTTTTAATTGGATAAGCTAATCTAACTTTTGCTTCACCAAAAACATTTGCATTTGCTGTGCTTATAATAGTATTTATGTTTCCGTTACAGTTGCCATCTTCGCCAGCAATTGTATCACCTGTGCTTAGTGTATCACCTACCGCTAATCCTTCTAACAATATAACTAAGTCACCTGCACTTACATTGTCTTTTAATTTTAACTTGTTTGCACTATTGCTACTGTTTAAGTTCTTAAATAAAATGTTCTTTCCATCTTGCACTAACTCTAATAAGAATGGAGTTGTTTGTCCACGTGCCGCTTGGGCAATAGCAGCATATTCTTTGAATTGATTTGCTGTCATTGGTGGGTATTCTAATTCAACACTCCACTTTGTATAGCCTGAACTTTTAGCATACTTTATACCTGACTGTGATCTTGTTATTGCAGTTGGTTGTAAATATGTTATTTCTGCGGCAGCTGGTGCAACTGTTGATGGCCATTTCTTTAATGTATCTTCACTTCCGTTTGTCCATCCATCATCTGTATCCCAAGTATCTGCGGCTTCTAATGCAGTTGGTGTTGGCGGGTATGTGTCTGCTGCGTCTTGTTCTATTTCAAACAAAACATAACCTGTTCCGTTATCATCGTATCCACTGCCACCAGTTCCACTAGCACCTGTTATATATCCATCACTGTCTGTTGTTATAGTTATACTTGCATCTGAAGTAGGAGTTAATGCACCATCTACACCTGGCTTCCAGTATTTTCCTGCTACAACTCTAGCTGAACCTGTGTAACTTGATGCACCTGTGCGTTGTCTAAATTGTTCATTGCCATTTGTAATTCGTTCCATACCAGTAATAACACCTGCGCCATTTACTTGACCTAATATCATTGGTCTATACCATATGTCATATATGCTTATGTTTCCACTGTATGATTTACTTTTAAGATAGTATTTAAACATACTGGTTGTTTCCATAATCTTGTCAACAGTTCCAGTTCCTACTATCCACTTAGTAATATCTTTATAGTTTCCGTCTCTTAAACTTTTAATTCTTCCCTTATAGCCAGTAGTATTTGTTCCAATATAATCTGGATCAATCCATTCAGTGCCACTGTTACTTGGGTATGTTAATATGCTAATCATTTTATATCCCCGCTCTACCGCGTTTTCGATACGCTTGGTTAATCATTCCAACTATTTGTTGTTTTTGTCCTAGTATGAAATCAGTGCCCGTAGATGGATCTATCGCATTTATGTTGAAATTAACTGTTAATCCACCGCCACCTGAGTCGCCGTTGTTTCTTGCAATACGTCCATTGCCACTTGGTGTAAACATCTCGGGTCCGTTTTCACCAACCATATAACTTTTACCACCTGTAACTGGTCCACCACTTGCTCTAAATAGTCCGCTTAGGAATCCACCACCTGGTATAAAACTTAGTAATCCTTTTGCAACAGTTCCAAAGAGACTTCCGCCTCCTCCACCGCCGCCCATCATACCACTTATTATTCTTCCAACTGAACTTGAACTACTTAATGCATCAGTAACCATTTTACCCATAGTTGACTTAAAGAATCCACCAAAGCTACTTAGGTCCATTTTACCTTTGTTTAATGAACTTGAAATAGTATTAACATATCCGTCCATTCCGTGATCCATTGTATTAAGAACTTCAGTATTCATTTGTGCTGTTTGTCTAGTAGTTTCAGTTTTCATTCTAACAAACTCATCAATGATTGCATCAACCATATCTGGAACAATTGAGTGATCAACTGCTTCATCTTTTGTTTTACTAAACACACCTAATACACTGTCTTTCCATTTAGACATTTTCTTTTTAGTTGAATCAACCATGTCACCTAACTTACCAGTGATAGCTTCTTTCATCTTCTTAACTTCTTCTGGTATTGCTTTAATCTTTTCAACTAAATCAACAAAGAAAGTAACAAGCCCTTCAATAGCTTTACCGGCAGTTTCAAAGCCGTCTTTTAATAATGGTATTGATTTTTCTACTAATGGTGCAATTGCTTCAGCAACTGTGCCTAACACTTCAAATATGTTTTTTAACATTGGCCAAAGTATGTCACTTATTACTGTGCCAACTAAACTTAATACTGGTTTAAGTGTTTCAAATGCATCTGTTACACCATCAATTATATCTGGCATTTTAGCCATTAACTTTTCTGCTAGTTCAACTAACACTGGTAGTATTGGTGTAATAGCATCAGTCATTAACTGACCCATACCTTCTTTTAATCTACCTACAGTATCATTAAACTTCTCTGCGTTTTCGGCTGCACTTACATCTACAATGTTTGTGTTTGCTGCAACATCATCAAGTGTAGCTTGTAAGTCTTCTGCAGTTGTGTTGATACTTGCAAACTGTTCTTGAATCAATGGACCTGCTCGTCCACCAACAACTTTTGCAAAGTCTTCTGTTGTAATTGTGCCTTCATTTAAGGCATTCATCATTGCTTGTAGCAGTTCAGGACCTGATTTTAATTCACCATTTGAAGTTTTAATTGAGTCACCTAGTTTATCAGTAACTGCGGCAAATGATTTTTGTCCTTCTGTTCCTGCTTTAAGTCTTGAATTCGTTTGAAGCATAGCTCTATCAAATGTAGCAGCATCAATACCTGCTTCATTCATAGCTTGCTTCATTACTTGGAAGCCTTGGAAAGCTTCATTGGATCCTGCCGCACCTGCAGCCCTGGCACTTTTTGCTAAACTATCAAAGTTATCAATAGTAGTTTGTATTCCCTTAACCACACCAAATGCCGCAAGGGCCGTTCCTGCAACACCAAGTGCTGCTTTGAACTTATTTGATTTTGCTGTTAAGCCATCTAGACCGCCACCAACACTGCCAATAGCACCTTTGGTATTATCCTTTGCAGTAATATCTATATTATAATTGTTACTCATAGTTTAATTCCTTATCAATTACTTTTTTGATTCTTTATAGTGTAATACTGCGTCCAACCTCTCAACTCTGTTGTAGAGATATTGTTCATGATCCACTCTGCACTGCGTCCTAATTGTTCAGCTAAGAAAAAGATGAAATACAGATCTTTTTCTTTTACTGCTTTCCCACGTCTTCGTCTTTGATCTCTTGGTTCATTTCACCAACAACTCTAATAATAATATTAGGGTCTACTTCATTCATTAAACGTGTCTTTGACGCATGTGTAAATAATCTCTTTCCATCTTTATCCAATGATCTAACTATTAGTGTTTCAATCATTGCTTCAACCATTTTACCATCGTTGCTTAGTTGAATAATCTTTTCTTGTTGTGCAAATGTAAATGCTGGCTTGAACCAAATAGTTGCACTCCATTCAGGGACTTCAATACTTAGTAGTCCACCTGAAAGTTGATCTTTGAAATGCGCCGTAGCGTTTTCCATAATATTAAATTTATCAGTCATAACTGTTTCTCCTTGTTAGTTATTTTTTTGTTTGCTTAAATGCATTGTCAACAATACCTTTAGGCTCTTGTCTTGACCAGCCATCATCTAAGATACTAGCATAGCCAACTGCGTTAGTAAGAATCCTCTTACTTAATCCGCTTCCAATCTTTAAGTCACCTACTTTAGACCAAGCCTTTCTCGCTGCACCTGTTCTAATTGGGGTTCTAACTCTTAGATTGCTCGTAAAATTAGTAACAAACTTGTCAAAGTCTTTTTGCATTTCTGTTTTCATATTTCTTATTGTATTATTCTTTGCCATTGTTTGTTCCTTTTGTAAAGTAAATAGGCTGGTCGCCCAGCCCATTCATTAACTAGATGCTCTTCCGAGGTCTCCAGTTCCAGTAAAGTTAACTGTTGCTTGAACAACATCAGCTGTTTCACCAGTCATTTCAAAGCTAGTAATAATAATATCACCGCTTAAATTTGCGCCTGATCCTTCTGGGTAAAGAATCATCTGAATGTAATCTGCTGATCCGTCACCAACGCCGGGACGCAAGTAAGTTGTAGATATATCTTGTTTATTGTAGATAAGATCTAAACTTCCTTCCCAACTCTTCAGAGTAGCAACATGCGTTCTGCTTGACGTTGTGCCTGTTCCAAAGCTGGTTGTTTCTGCTGTTTCAGCCGTCTCAGTTAAAGAATAAGATGTGATTTGCGCCACATCCGCTGCTTCAAGACTTAGGACACCTGATTTACCTTTTATCGCCATTATATTTCTCCTAAATAATGATTATTAAATAGTATATACATATGATACTGTAAACACTACTCTGCTTGAGCTATACGGACTCATGTCACCTGCTTCAAGCTGTTCTATTCTCGTAAGAGAACAATCTTTTGCCTTACCACCTAATGTTCTATCTACATTAACAGTGTCTTCCATAGCCTTGATAGCAACATTAAGTTGGGTATTTCGTTTCTTGCCTGATATTACTACCACACAATCAACTTCCATAACTCCCTCTCTGATGTGTTCTACACCAAATGCTAAATCTTCTCTATCTTCATCACTTGCTTCTATATAGACAGCCGGAAAAGCAGTGCGTGGTAGTTCCTCAGGAATGATTGGATCCCTGACTACTCTACCAAACTTTACTGTGCGTTGCTTCTTAAATAAATCAACAAGCTCTACACATATGCTTTCTCTATCGCTTACCGTAGCCATTATCTGTATAACCTAGTTTGAGCGTATTTGTATGTTTCAGCGTCAGTAACACTTCCGTCACCATCGTCGTCATACTTTATACCCAATGCGAATTGCATATCTAATTCATCCTTCAAACGGTCCTGATAGAACTTAATTTGTTCAATGAATGTATCTTCAACTCTAAAGGTAGACATTTTTGGAAGCACATAAGCAACCAATGTCTGATATACAGTAGCCTTAGTCCACTGTGCGCCAGTTAATTTAGATGCATCAAAGTCTTTGTTACCCTTTACTTGATCATACCACTTAACTTCAATCTTGTTTTTGATATCAGTTTCAGCTAATGCAAGTTCTGAATCCCAATCCTCTGTGTCACCTTCATATACTTCTGGTGCATAAAAGTTTAAGTTTTCTGCTGTTGCGTAAGACAATTTATTTCTCCTATTAAAATAACTAGGGGATTAGCTCCCCTAGTTTTAGTGTTTACTTCTTATGCTGCTGTAATTACAACACCACGCTTTTCGTCTATGACTGCTGCGCCCTGGTAAAGTGAACCTACGATGTCTACACCTAATTTAGTTGGTGCTTCAGTAACCGTAATCTTCATTGGAGAGAACTGTGCTTGTCTGGCACAATCTGCACCAAATACAACACCGTTTGTTGCTGCATGTGAGCTTTGGAATAATTGAATTCCTGCTGCTGAACCTACAAAACCGTTTCTTAAAGCTTCACCCTGGTAGTCACCACCGGCAAAGTTTGCACCTGCAACTGTTGTCATCAACTGATGCGCCATTGCTGGTGTAACGATACCATATAGTTGGCCTGTTTCGCCTCTATCTCTGATTGCCTCAACTGCTTCAAACAATTTGTCCATTGTTAAAGCGCCGCCTGTTGCAATTGCAGTGTTGTCGTCCATTGCCAATAGTGCTGTCATAACGTCAGCATCATATGCCGCCGAAATAGCTTGACCAATGTGCGTTCCTAGATTGTTTGCGTCTGGTGAACCAATGTCTCTCATAACCGCTCTTGCGCCATATGTTGATGCAACAATGTTTGTTCCTGCTGCAGTGATTGTAGATAATGATAGTTCTTCATTAGCCAAATCTGCACCTGCTGCCGGATTATCAACAGTAACAGTGCCACTCATTAGTGGAACTTGTGCTGAAGTTGATCCTGCTGGAACTGAAATTGTTGGAATTAATTGTCCTGATAAGAACAATGATTTTTCAAATGCCGCATAAATTGCCGCGGCCTGCGTTGGGACTACTAGTCCCGATAGCGTTGAATACGCTGATGATGTGTTAGCCATTTTAATTTCTCCTAATAATGGTTATTAATTAAACCTTGCCCGCCAGCTTCATCTTTTTATAGATTTCTCTGTGCTCAGCTCGGCTTAAGTCAAGTTGTGCAATATCCAAACTCTGTGGATCTGCGTTATTTGTATTACCCGTAGAGCCTGCACCACTAGGTCCGGCACTTTTGAAATACGTGTTACCTGATAGGAACTCCTCAACTAGATTAGCTACTGACATTGGATCAGCTGAATCCGTATATCTTTGTTTACCTTCAGCATCAGTAACTATTACATTACCGTCTGAGTCTAGTGTAATGTTCTTTCTCAGTAATTGAGCTACATGATCAGGTGCAACACTTTTAGCTTTAGATGCCGCATCAATTAATGCTCCATCAATTTTGATACTCTCAAGTTCAGTTCTAAGTCTAGTGATTTCACTATCTGACTTTTCTTTCTGCTTCTTAAGAACACCCTGAAAGTCTTCCTTCTTGATCAGTGTCTCTTCCTCAACTTGCTCTTTCAAGCTCTTGAGTGCGTTGTATTCATTCAAATCAACATTTTCAAACTTCTTGTTAACTTGGGCAATACGCTTGCCAATAAGATCATTTACTTCTTCTTGTGTAAAAGTCTTAGCGGCTTCAACCTGGGAGTCTGTATTTTGGCCTGTTGCTGTATCCCCAGTGTCTACAGTTTCAGTTTGTGTTTCCACACCATGATTATCAATTGTCATGTCAATATTCCTTTATTAAGTTTAGGGTTGGATACTAAAGTATCAAACTTGTTTATAGCTTTATTTATCCTTTTATTATTCCTCTACGGGCACCCAATAGTGTCTGCAATTGTATCCGCCTCTTACAACAAACGGATCGCCTGGTTCTTTACCAGCCCAGCCACTACCATCCCATAGATTTTGTATATCTTCGGCATTCATAATACTGCCTACCATTGATACACAAAAGGGTCTACTTGTTGCCATAACGCCACCTACATATTCAAAGTTCTCAACACCATTTCGTGTTGCTTGAGCTTTTGCATAAGTGCCATTAAAGCTACCTACAACGTTATCTACACCAGTGCTTAACTTGACAGCAATTGAACCTGCTGTGTTAACACTTCCTGGTAGCTTACGCTTTAGTTTGTTTGTTGCTTGTGTGACAACTGCCGCACTTGCACCATCCTTTACTAGTTTGCGTAAATTACGTTGATCGCGTCTTACATCTGGATCTGTTGAATCCATATGCACTCCGCTAATTCTTCCTCTTGCTTGATTTATTAATGCTGCACTTGATAATCCTGCAACACTTCCAAGCACTACTGTTTTTACAATATCTTCACCTGAACCTGACATTGCATTACTAAGTTCTTCACTACTTAAATCTAATAACTGGCTTTGTGATACAAAGTCTTCAGGACTAGTTGGCGCTTTAGTTTGAGCCATAAAGTCTTCGCTAATAGATGTTAATGTTTGTGCCGCACTCTTAACAGTCTGACTGTGTTTTTCAACTGCTGCAAGTATTTGCGGTCTTACCAACTCAGGACTTTGGTTTAGAGCAATTATATCAGCTACTTCATTTTCCAATGCTTTGACAATATCAAACACATCAGCCTTCATATTAACCAAGGCTTTGTCTACAATCTTATCGTGCTTCTTTACATTGAAAGCCAATTTTACTCACCCTCGTGTTTGTAACCCAATGCACTTAGTTGTAAATGTTGTTCTTCAGTTGTTACAACTGTGACTGCTCCAGTTTCTGGGTTAGTCATTTCGTGCGGTTCAAACTCTACTTTGTCCATGTCTGCTAAGATTTTACTTTGTAGTTCATCATCATCTACAGTTAATGCAACTACTTGTTTGCTTATTTCAGTTTGGAACATTTCATTACTAACACCAGCACTGCGTGCCTTCATTAGGAACTCTAGTTCTAACATCTCATCTCTCATATCAAATGTTTCAGGATATTCTAACTGGAAGTCTTCTGGCATACCTAATGCTTGCCAATCTAACCAAGTAATCCACATTTGATATTCTGTTTCTTTAAGTGTGTCAGCCATGTCCGATAGCTTTGCATTTAATAACTGTCTTTCCGTTTGTAATGCAACACCACTCATTGGTGATCCGTTTGTTGCCTGTATTGCACTTGTATGTGTCATACGCTTAATACTTGCAACACTGTTTTCAATTGTTTTAAGTATACTGTCTGTTGTGCTTAGTGTTGGTTGTAACAAATATGGTTTCAATGCACCATCTGTTGACTCGTCAAGATTAAGTATACTACCAGCACCTGCAACTGCGTCTGTGCTTGTTGGCTTAACTAATGTTGGGTGCGAACTAATTCTTAAATGTTGTTCTACTTCACTTAAACAGTTGTAAATAAACTTCTGTTGATTAGCTACATCTGCCACCATACTAAAGCCTATACCTTTCATTGGTGACTTTAATGGTGCGTGAAATATAAATGGAATGTAACCCAAAGGATTATCGTGTTGTGTATGTTCAACTATCTTCTCATAATCACCTTGATCATCTTTGCTTACTTTGTATTTTTCTACTGAGTCTTTGTGCCAACAAGTAAATGTAACATACTGATCATTCTCAGATTCTCTTACTTTGATGTATTCAAGTTCCATCTTGCCCGCAATGTTGCGTTCATAATACCAATCTAAAACATTTTGTGGAGTGTAAGCAGCCGCATAAGCACGAATGCCTAATTCAACTGCTTCAGCTTCTGTTTCTACTTTGTATGCTGGTTTGTCAATTAAGATCCAAGTTGATCCATGCACCATAGCCAAGTCATTAGCAGTTTTTAAGAAACTGTCTATGCTTTGTCCTTCTTGGTCAGTGTCATACAACCACGCATTAACTAATGGGTTGTTGATTAACAGTCCTAATTCACGTTTGGGAAGTGTTCTAAATAAGAAACTTCTGTATATATCTACGGTTGTTTGCACATGGTTATCTAATGGAGTTGAGCTTAATCTCTTTCCATATTGGTCTCCTGGACCAGTATTCTCTCCAATGTATTGTGTTAAGTAACTACCACTTTTATACAATTCACCACCTACATATGATTTGTAATGATAGTTAGCCTGTTTGGCTACTTCAGGGTAGCTAGGGTGTGTTTGTTCTATTTGTTCTAATGTTAACATAATTATATTTCCTTTTTAAGGGTAGCACTTTCAACAGTGATCAATTGTTGATACTATACTGCTTATTTATCCTTTTTTAATAATGGCCAAACAGCTGCGGACTAGTGTCTGCATGTTTTGGTTTATCTATTCTTATCGGGTTAATCCAATGCACTAAGTATCCCAATGCATCGTTCATGTGATCTAAGTTACTGTTCTTATCTGGTATCCTAGTTCCTTCTTTGTAAGTCTGACCACTTATACACTTGATTAAATGTTTGCATTTTGGATCAACTGTAAGTTTTACACTTCCATCAACAGCTTTAAGACTTGTGTTCACTGCTGCAATTCTATCTTTTACCGGTGGGTTGATACTCTTTACTTTTAGTATAAATCCACTGTTTCTTAATATGTGATGATCACTTGTATTTGAACTGGTTTTGCGTGCCTGTCCTGACGCATCTGGATAAATCCACATCCTGTTGTTTGGATATCGGTTTAACAATTCCTCTGCCATTTCAAATGTATTTGATCCTTCCATAGTAATTTCATCTATAACGCTTATTTCATTTCCATTTACTCTGCATATCATTGCACAAATTGGCGTGACGTTAAAGTCAAGCCCAACATGTAGTATTTCATTCTTCTTAAATTCTACATCTTGTTTCTTAATATGAACACTGCTATCCCAATTATAATAAATTGCACCAGCATAAGTTTCAAAACTTGCTTCATATTCTTGTCTAAATGATTTCTCATCTAATTCGTTTCGTGCTGCTTCAATCTCTTCTTCTGCAACATTACCACCTTGTATTGTTGTGTATTGAAACGCACTGTAATTCTCTTGACCATGTGCACCTTGCCATAAGTCATATATCCAACTACCTTTGCCCTGTGGAGTTGTAATAAACATAGCTCCGCCTTGCCTATCTGACAATGCTGGTCTACATACTTCTGTCCACATCTTCTGGTCTATCATAGCTGCTTCATCCATTACCAAGTAATCCATACTAACACCACGCAAGTTATCTGGGTTATCACCACTGCGTAAGTATATTCTACTATTGTTAACTAATGTAATTTCTAAATTACTTTCATTAATCTTCTTAGCCCAACGGGCTCTTATAAATTTTTCCTTAATGTCATCCCATAATATTTGACGGCACATCTTGTATGTTGGTGCAACATAAAAGATCTTACTATTGGGAAACCTTGCATACTTGGCCATCTCATGCATTGATAGCCAACTCTTCCCCCATCTTCTTCCTGCAACAACAACCTTAAATCTGCTTGGGTCGTCACTAACTTCTTTTTGAACATCACTTAGAGGCATTGTTTTTTCCATTTACATAAAGTCCAAACCAAGCTGCACCTGCACCAATCATTGTGCTAGTAAATGCTGCTTGAGCATTGTTTGGATCTGGTAAATCCATAAACCAAGTTATAACCAAATAGAAACATATCATGTATGTTAGTATAAGCATCCTTGGTATTACTCTCCAAGCGTCTAATTGTTCTGGGGTTAGTTTCATATTACTTGCCGTATTTCTTTTTGCCTTTTTTCTTCTTAGCCATTTTATACTCCTATTCCACTTTTTACCATACTCATAACTAAACTTGCAACTAAAAGTCCAAGCACCCACCATATTCTATTGTCAATCTTTTCAATCTGTTTAGATTGTTTTTCCATATCTCTTTCGATGTGGTAAAGATGATTAGTCTTTATAGTATTGATGTCTTGTTTAATGTTTTGAATGTCTGCAATATTCTTGTCTGTGACTTCCATCCATTCTTTACATTTTTCTTTTGTTGCACTCATTATTAATCACTCCATGGTAGTATTTGATCAGCTTCTTCGTCCAATGGTGTATCTGTTTGATTAAGAATATTTTTACCTAGCCAAATTTGCATAGTTACATTATTCTTTTCAATTGCGTTTCGCCATTGTGCTCTTCTCAATGCAACTTTACCAAGCGTCTTGCCTGTTGCAATTACATCCTTATAGTTCCTATTTAATGTATCTACACTCACGCCCAAAATGTAAGCCATTTCTTTGACTGTGCATTGCACTTCACAAAGCTTCTTAAGTATTTCTACATCAACTTCTTTTCGTGGTGCACCTTTCTTTGGTGCTGCTTTTTCCTGTTTGTCCTCAGTGTTGTCCGCATTTTCAATCATGGTAGATCTCCTTTATTAGTTTACACTGGTCCACAAGTAGACTGAAGCATTGTAATACATAATATTATTATTATCTGAATTAATTACAAGCATTCCATCAAAGTTATCTGATCCTGTTGAATCAAGTCCTATCCCTATCTTGCCTGTTGTTCCGCTTGGGCCAACTGCTGTGCATGTAAATACCACATTCTGATATGTTCCGCCGCCGCCAATGGTTGCACCCATGGCTGACCATTGTGCATTAGTTACATCACCTACATCTTTAATTTTATATGTGTCTCCAACTATGGCATATTCTGGACTATATTCAACTAATGCGTCTGCTTCTGCATTAGTTATTATTGGAATTAAAGGTGGAACTCCAAATTTAATTGTTGCTGGTGCTATGTCATCTGAGTAACTGTCAGTAATTGTAAAATGATTTGTATCTAAGTCTTGTGACATTGGTGTTTGCACACCGCCAACTCTTAGTATATTGTTTGCATCATCTCTAACATAGATACTAAAATCATGTGTGTTGATTGCAATTTCACCTTCAGCTAAATCACTTGTTGTTGGAACGCCTGCTGTGTGTCTACGTTTTGGTTTAATTATCTGGCTCACCAAGGACACTCCTCTGTTAATGTTAATGCGATAAAATCTGGCACTGTGAAAGTTGTTAGACCTTCAGCCTTTTGAATTGCGTATTGATCACGCATTAGTTGTAATACCAACATTACATAATCTTTATGCTCACCGGTTAAGGCTGCATTTCTTTGTGTGTCAGCATCTACATAATTAAATATTGCTGCTTGACATTCTGTTTGTAAACTCATAATGTTCTCCTTATCCTACGTCAATAATACTGTTAGTTGCTAATTGAACTTGTTGAATATCTATTTCTTCACCAGTCCAAGCTCCTGTTGAACTTGCTTGTATCAAACAACCACTTTGAACAAAACTCTGTGTTTGTATTCTGAAACTTTCAATTGGCTGAGCACTACCTAAATCAATAGCTAGATAATCTGTATTGCTTGTTCCTGATAAGTTCCACCAGCTATCGCCAGTTGCATTATTGAATGCCTTCCATGCTTCATAAGTTCCATAGTGATAACTTTCTGATGCAACAAATGGTGTTGGTGCTGAGTTTGATGTCATTGCACTTGTTGGCCATTTAGTTCCACCTTGATTTGGATCTGTATACAGTCCAAATTCTTTAATTAATGTTCCATTACCAAGTGTAGCATTAAACAATAAACGGAAGTATCTGTAATTAAACGTATAATCATAACTTACCAAACTCTTTGTAACTGTCTCAGATTGTAAGTCACCAAAGTCTTGAACCTTCACTCTTATTTCATGTGTGCCAGTAGCTGGCACTGTAAATGTTAGTGTTCCATCTAAATTATCTGTAACCGCACTATTGGCTACAACTTTTGTAGTTCCTGTGTAAACTTCTACGTAGTATGCAGGGTCATCATATGTAGCATGATTTGAAATTGTTAATGTGTATGTTTGTGTTGCGTATGCATCCATGTTACCAGTTAATGTTGGATTAACACTTAGTCCTAAGTTAGTGTTTTGCCATTCACCGGCTGTTGAATTATACATAAGTAGATCATTGTTCTGAATGTTTGAAATATCAACATCAGTTAATCCACTTAGTGTTGAACTGCCGCCACCACTGTTTGTTACCCAGTCATAGTCTGTTCCATCCCAACTTAACACTTGGTTAGTTGTTGCAGTTGACGTGTTTAAGTGTGCATCAACATCAGTGTTAACTCTGCTTTCAAAATCAACTGGTTTATACCAACCGTTTCCGTTGTTGTCTGGGTCAAAAACTAATACAGCACCTGCAACATTTAATGCACTATTGTTATCTACATTGTCTAGATCTTGTGTTCCATTTGAATCAAAACTTATGGTTCCATTACCATCTGTTCTTAGGATTTGATTTGCTGTTCCGTCTGTAGTTGGGAACTTGTATTCTTCAAAGAACCTTATAGTTCCATCTTCAACTCTTAATGCTTCAGATATGTTATTACTACTATCACTAACCATAAGTTTAAACTTTTGAGTGTTTAAATGATAAGGTCTGTATGCATAATTTGAACTATAGTCACCAAATACACTTGTAGTAAAGTGATCTTCAGCACCAAATATTCTTTGACGCATTGTAACATTACCGCCATTACTAAGGTCTCCCCAGTCTTTGGAGTAGTAGAATCCGTAATCACCCGTTAAAGCATTTGTATGATTATGATTACCTTCTGGGTCCATCATAAACACAAGTTTATCTAAATCATAATTTGGATCATTTTGTCCAAGTAGGGCAACTGCTTTACCGCTGCTGTCTTCTAATGTAAGTTGTGGTTTGCTCCATAAACTATTGTCTGTTTTAATATTAACAACAGCATCATCTGGTGCACTTGCAGTTCCTTCAATTAATAAATGATCACCATCATAAGTTAAATCACTTTGACCGTTAAGTGTATTAGCAGTAGCTGAACCTGTGATAAGTCTGTTAGCATCATTGCCAATGATGTTAGTTGATCCACCACCACCACCTGATTGTGTAACCCAATCATAATCTGATCCTGTCCAACTTAATACTTGATTGGTTAATGCTGTTGACGTGTTTAAGTGATTGTCTACATCATCGTTTTCATATGGATAATCAAAATACAATTGTCCACTACCGTCTGTAAGTAATACTTGTCCAGTGTTGCCATCACTGGTTGGGAATACATAACTATTATGGAAGCTAATAGTGTTAGCTTCAAAATCTAAATTAGTTGGCCACACATTTGGTTGTTGCGAAGCAGTGTAAGAACTAAATCTGTTTTTCTGTCCTTTGAAAGGTCTCATATCAATTGCTATACCTGTTCCACTTGAACCACTGGCATCACAAACAAATTCTGTGCCTACATTGTTGTCTGCTGAACCAACTGCTGTAAAGTCTGTGTTTCCAACAGTAAAGATCTTATACTTAACACCAATTATAAATCCGTCACTTGCTTTTTCAAAGCCAATGTCGTCTGCACCTTTCATACCAAATGTTGAAAAGTGTGAACCAGTGTCCCAAGCATCCGCTGTTCCTGTTCCACTACCTGCACCTGTGGCTACAAATACTGTGTTGACATTGTTATCAGCCGCACCAATTTGTGTAAAGTCTGTGGTTCCAACAGTTTTAATTTTAAATGTTTTGCCGGTTACAAAACTACCAGCAGCAGTCTCCCTGCTAGTTACAGTTCCATCATTGGCTACAAAATCTGTGTTGTCAATGTTAAGCCTAAACATGTTCGCTCTGTTTGGTGTTTGGAATTGTAAAACATTAATCCATTCTGAACTAGCTTGTGTATAGTTTTGAATATTGAATGCACCATTAAATGCACTGTAGTCTGGTGTTAAAGTTGAATCATATTCATTAACAATCTTTAATCCTTGGAAGTTATTACCACTTCCACTGTTAGCCATGTATTTGATTTCATTAATAACTGGAGCTGTAATTGTTTTGTTGCTTAGTGTTTCTGTTCCAGTTAATGTAACACCATCTGTGATTCCGTATCCACTAATTGTAGTTGGTGTTGAAGTGATTGCACTCCACGCCAAAGTTGATATGCCTGGTAAGTTTGTTAACTGTGAACCGTCAACTGCTGGTAGCTTTGCACTGCTATCTAATTGAACAATCTTGTTTGCAGTTGTTCCAACATCAACGTTTAATGTTCCGCTTGAAGTAATTGGTCCACCTGTTAAGCCTGTTCCACTGTCAACACTTGTAACACTTCCTGAACCTGTTCCAGTTGGTGCTGGTTTCCAGTATGAGTTTGTATTATCCCAAGTAAGAACTTGTCCATCAGTTGGTGTTGCACTGTTTACATTGTTTAAGTCTGCTAGTGCTAAACTTACTGCGCCTGTGGCACCGTTAACACTTGTAACTGGCGAGGTTGCTGCTGTAAAGCTAATAACACCTGTTGAATTATCATAACTAATATCGCCACTTGCACTAATACTAGTTCGTGCTCTCGCTTGTGTAAAGTATTCGTTAGTTGAACCTTCGGCAACTGTATCTGTGTTGCCTTGTGTATAAGTTATTGCACCTGTTGAATTATCGTAACTTAAACTACCACTCGCAGTTATGGCAGCTCTTGAACGTGCATCTGTGTAATAAAGGTTTGTTGTTCCTTCACTAAGATCATCTGTGTCTTTACTACTTAGATCGAGGTTGGCTCCTGTTTGTAAATTGATTCTGGCATCAGCTCTAGCATCAGTAAAATATAAATTAGTTCCTTCAGTTAGATCAGTTGTTGTTGATGAAGTTTCATCTAATAGTTTAATCCAATTGCCACCGTGTGCAAAGTAACCTTTTCCTGTTGCATGAACATGAGCAAACATTCCGTGATATGTTGTTGCACTTGGTAAGTCACCTTCTGTTGCAAACATATTTGCAAACTTAACTATTTCACCATCTGTTGCTGCTAAGGCTCTTGCATCTGTAAAATATAAATTAGTTCCTTCTGACAAATTGGTTGTGCTTTTGGTTGCAAGGTCCGTGTCAAACTGTGCTGAGTCTCTGGCTGATGTGTAATATAAATTACTTCCTTCTGTTAAGTCACCTGTGTCTTTGGTTGCTAAATCAGTATCAAATTGTGCAGTATCTCGTGCCGCAGTATAATAAAGATTACTTCCTTCAGTTAAGTCACCTGTATCTTTGGTAGCTAAGTCTGTATCAAACTGTGCTGAGTCTCTGGCTGCAGTATAATAAAGGTTAGTTCCTTCTGTTAAGTTTGTAGTTGATTTAGTTGCTAAGTCAGTGTTGAATTGAGCCGTATCTCTGGCGGCAGTATAATATAAATTACTTCCTTCAGTTAAGTCATCTGTGTCTTTAGTAGCTAAGTCAGTGTTGAATTGTGCAGTGTCTCTGGCTGCTGTGTAGTAAAGGTTAGTTCCTTCACTTAAATTTGTAGTTGATTTAGTTGCTAATCTTGTATCAAAGTCTGTGTTGGCTCGTGTTGTTGTGTAATATAAATTAGTTGAACCTTCACTTAGATCGTCAGTATCGTGATTGCTTAAACTTGTAACAGTTCCTGTAATATCACCTTCAATGTCTGCAATCAATGTGCCTTTGGTAACACTTATAGTTGATTGAGTTCCATCTGCTGTAGTTGTGCCTAATGTAAACTTGTCTGCACTCTCATCCCAAATGAATGCTGCATTATCTAGATCGCCACGCTCAACAATCATTCCACTATCTTTGGTTGGTGTTGATCCTGTTTGATCTTTGTTTAATACAAATAAGTTATCTTTGATTAATAAGTTTTCTGTGTTAACAGTTGTGGTTGTTCCGCTTACAGTTAAGTCTCCTGTAATGCCAACATCTCCACCAACAGTTAAATCGTTTGTTACAGTGATATCATTTGTTACAGTAACATCGTTGCCAACACTTAGATCGTTTGTGATTGTAGTATCGTTGCCAACAGTTAAATCATTTGCAACAGTGACATCATTTGGTAAGCCAACTGTAACGGCACTTGTTTCTGTTCCTGATCCTGTTATTGTTATTTCGTTTGCAGTTCCAGTTATAGTCGCAACATAGTTTCCAGTTGTGTCTGTTCCTAATGCAACACTGTTTGCTTGAACTGAAGCCGCAACAACGTTTAAGCCGTCAATGTAATTCTTATCAATGTGTGCTCTAACTTCTGTAGTGCTTGGTCCAACATAAGCAAATTCGCCTGTTGAACTATTGTAAGTTAAACTTCCATCACCACTTGATGTTGCACTAAAATGTGCTCTGGCTTCAGCGGCACTTGGCCCAGTGTAACTAAACACACCTGTTGAATTATCATAACTAAAGGTTCCGTCTCCACCATTTTGTAATGCACTAATATGAGCTCTAACTTCTGTAGCGTTTGGACCTGTGTAAGTTATAACACCATTGCTGGCATCATAAGTTAAACTTCCATCACCGCCTGAATCAGTAACACTAATATGAGCTCGTGCTTCGCTTGGTGTTGGTCCATTATAAGTAAACACACCTGAGTTTGCATCATAGGCAAGACTTCCATCTCCACCTGAGTTTGTAACACTTACTGAGTTTCTTGCACGGGCATTTGTGTAATATAAATTACTGGTGCCTTCGCTTAGATCATCTGTATCAGCGGCAGCAATTCTGGCGTCAGCTCTAGCATCTGTGT